>Ga0272441_10010099_pt1 | contig 14389 bp, 10 predicted proteins | sample SSMProp6N_FD_193582 | JGI IMG/M metagenome (GOLD analysis project Ga0272441, IMG submission 193582) | Marine sediment archaeal communities from Little Sippewissett salt marsh, Falmouth, MA, United States - SSM-Prop-6N | ecosystem: Environmental > Aquatic > Marine > Wetlands > Sediment ... | reverse complement strand
ATCCGTCAGCCCGAGCAACGCTCCGGCAATCAAAGCACCGCTAAGGCCTATCTGGGCCGGACCGAGGCCGAACATGAATTTCCGCATCGACCAGAGCCGCTTCGGATTCATTTCCAGACCGACCGTGAACATCAGCATCACGACGCCGAGTTCGCCGATGGTCAGCAGTTGATCCACATGGGTCGTGATGGCTGGCCCGGGGGTGTTCGGCCCGAGCAGCATACCGGCGATGAGAAACCCCAGGATCGATCCGAGCTTTGCGCCGGTCGTCAACCTGACGCAGACGAGCGATACCAGTATCAGCAGGATGACCGCGAGCAACAATGTGTCGAGGTTCATGGCCACAGCCTTTCAAAATGGAACCGCAGCCGCTTTCCGCAGAAACATGCGACGTTGTGTGCAAATACCGCGATTTTGAACCAGGACGGGGTTCGCCGGGGAGAATCGCATTTCGGGCGGTCACTCATCGCTCGGCACGGATCCGATGTCCACTGGCGCAAACCAGTCTATCGGCAAGAACAGAAGCCGTAGAACCGGCCAGTCGGTTGCGGTTCGCCCCTCGATGTCCGATTGCAGTTCCGATGCCAGGCCAATGAAATGCGCCAGTAGGACCATCAGGAGCAGGTAGCCTGCGGCAAGGGCTGCATTGCGCGACGCACCGAAGGGAGAGCGCAGCAGCGAAACGACGGGGCCTGCATAGGCCGCGAGAATCCATACGACAGCCGTGCTCGCGGACACGGCCCGAAGCAGAGCCCGGAACGCTTCCGTCTCGCCGAGGTGGGCAACTGCCGGAGACTGAGATCTGTCACGAGGGGTTGGAAAAAACCGCTGACGGTGTAGGCGAGGCCGAGATACATCAGCAGATCGCCGGCGACGAGCGCGGGGCTGTCACAGGCGCCATCTTCGGACACGGCTCCAGAGGCGATCAACAGGACCATCGACGCGACCGAGAGCAGAAGGGCGAAGTAAAGTGTCACCGTAGCCGGCAGGTGCAGCGGCGCGTCGAAGCCCGGCACCACGGTCCCGGACCGCTGGTTGGACAGATGCGTGAGTTGGAACGTGATGATGGCGAGATTGAACCCTAGGATCGTGAGCCGGGCGCGCATCGTATTGACGGCGATCCGGATGGGTGATCCTTTTATGCGCATATTGGCCCGGTTCGTTTTCATCGGCTTTGCGACCCGTAAGATTTTCAACATGAAGCCCCGGGTGGATGGGCACCCGGGGCTACATCGATCAGGTGATGATCCGTGTATTAGCGGCGGCAATGCAATCGGCCAAGGGGCTGTGTCTCATCCACGCTCTCCGTGCCCGCCGATAGCGGCCAAAAATCCCGCCGGAGCCTCTCCTGCGAATGACCGGAGCCCTATGCGTCGCCGCTTAGCGTACATGATCGAGCTCAGGCTTTCTGTTCAGACATGTACTTTGCGTGGTAATCATCGAGCAACTTGCGAATTGCGGTTCCGATCGCCGCGTATTCGTACTCGTTCAGGTTCGCAAGCGATGCCCGGGCCGAGGGATGTGTGTCCCCGAACCCGTTGCCCGGCATCAGAACGACTCCGGATTCATCCGCGATTCTGAACAGCATCTCGCCCGGTACGACTTTTTTCAGAAGCCAGTCGACAAAGTCCCGGCCATAGAGCTTCTCGCCGATCGGTTCGAGGTCGAGTTCCGTGTAATAATCCGCACTGTCCGGATTGTGCTCCACCGGAACGCCGATGCTGCGATACAACACGCTGTAACGCGCGCTCACCAGCCGCTTTGTCGCCGCTTTGTAGCTGTTCGCGTTATCCATGAGGCTGAACAGCGAGAACAAGGCCATCTGCACCTGCTGCGGTGTCGACAAGCCCGCGGTATGGTTGAGCGCGACGCTCCTGCTGTCGGCGACCAGACGATCGATCATCTTGATCTTCCGCGGCTCCAGCGTCAGAGAGCCATAGCGTACATCAAGCTCCTTCTTGTCTGCCTCCGGCAGTTCCGCCAGCTTGCGGTCCAGGATGTTGTCCTTGTGCAGGCCGATCACGCCGAGCCGCCATCCCGTCGCCCCGAAGTACTTCGACCAGGAATAGACGAGGATCGTGTTGTGCGGACAGATCGCGAACAGCGACACGAATCCGTCGACGAAGGTGCCGTAGACATCATCTGTCAGCAGAATGAGATCCTGCCGGTCGTTCTTGATGATGTCGACGAGCAATTCGCGCCCCTTCTCGCCGACCTGAACCGACGGCGGGTTGCTCGGATTAACCAGGAAAAAGGCTTTGATCTTTGGATCGCGGAGCTTTTCCATCTCGCTGGCCGGGATTTGCCAGTTCTCCCGGGGGTCAGCATCGATGAATACCGGCTCGAGTTGATAATCGTTCAACACCGGGATATCGAGATACGGCGTGAAGATCGGGCGGGCAATCGCGATCTTGTCCCCCGGCATGAGGATCTTGTTCTCTCGCAGCGTGTTGAAGATATAGCACATCGCCGCAGTGCCGCCCTCCACGGCGAACAGATCCATGCCGCCCTGCACCAGTACGTTGCCGCACATCTCGCGATCGAGATACTGCGCGCAAATCGTTTCGGTCAGTTTCAACATCCGGTCCGGTTCCGGGTAGTTGCAGGCCAGAACTCCGGTTACCATTTCGTGAAGGAAATCCGCCGCCGACAGTCCAAGCTGATCGCGCACGTAGGCAACGGCGGCATGAAGAAACCGCACCCCGGGAACGTCGCGATTCTCGTTCACGAAAATCTCGAAGCGCGCCTCCATCCCTTCCTTCTGGGGCAGGCCGCCGACACCCTCCGGAATGTGGCCGAGGAAACGCTCTGACTCGGCCGTGGCAAAAAGGCCAAGCTGCCAGAAGCCGTGTCGCGGCACCGTGGCAACCCAGTTCGGATTGCCACGGCCAGCATTGAGCATCATCATGTCCGAATGACTCGATGCCTGCGCCATCAGCGTGTTCTTGACCTCGAATGGACTGAGCTGCATGAGCTTCGAAAACTCTTTGATATCCATTTCGTTTTCCTTTCGGTTTTCTATCTAAGTTGCGCGTTGCAAAACGAATTGCAGGTCAAACCAGCAACAAGACGATGACCATGCCCCAGATCGTCAGGAGCGTGTTGCTGACGGCATAGGGCACCGTGTAGCCCAGCATCGGCACGTTGCTTTTGGCGGCTTCACCGACCATGGCAACGGACGCGGTACTGGTTCGTGCACCGCCGCAGCAACCCAGATTGATGGCCGGGTCGAGCTTGAACAGGTACTTGCCGATAAAGGGCGCCAGCAACATCGGAACAGAGGTCACGACGACACCCCACAACAGAAGGCTGATACCTTGTTCCTGCACGCCGGCGATGAATCCCGGTCCCGCCGAAATCCCCACGACGGCGATAAACACGTTGAGGCCAAGCGAGTTCATCATCCAGAGCGCAGGCGCCGGAACACGCCCGAAGGTGGGATGGACGCAGCGGAGCCAGCCAAAGATCAGGCCGGCAATCAGCGCACCGCCCGAGGTGGACAGGGTGATCGGGATCCCGCCGACAGGCACGACGATCGCGCCGACCAGGGCGCCGATCACGATACCGGCGGCCACATAGACGACATCGGTCGCGGTCGTCGGCCGGTCGGCGTATCCAAGTGCGGCAACGGCCTGATCCGTGTGGACCTTGGTCCCCGTTATCCGGAGAATGTCGCCGCGGTTGATCTTTGTCTGGGCCAGGATCGGAATCTCGACCGACGTAGCACCCCGGATGATCTTCGTCAGATAAATCCCTTTCGCGAAGGGCTCTTTGGACAACTCAAGCAGCGTCTTGCCGTCGAGCTCCTTTTTCTGCACGACAATGTCCACGGACTCGGCGGGGATGTCCGCCAGTTCCTGGTCGAGGACCTCTTCGGAATGGGATCCGAACGCAGAAACAAGCGACTCGGTCGGGCCTGACACGGCGACGATATCTCCGGCGGCCAATTTGGTATTTGCGTCAAAGTCGATGATGTTCCCGTCGCGCCGGATACCCTCGATGAACACGCGGGTTTCGGGATGCAGCGCCTCGGCCTGAGCCACGGTCTTTCCGGCCGCCGCGCCATCCGGTTTGACCTTGAAGGTACGCAGGGCGAACCTGTGCCACGCGGATTGCATGCCCCCCTCAGGCGCCCCGGCGGAATGCTCTTCTTCGTAGCGCTTGCACTCTTTGACGAGGTCGATGCCGAGCAGCGTCGGGCCAAGATAGGAAAGGATCATACCGGTCCCGATCGTGCCGAACAGATAGGTCACGGCATAGGCGATCGGAATGTTGTTGAGCGCCTCTTGCGCATTTTCCATGCCCGAACTGTTGATCGCGTCGGTCGCGAGGCCGATGGAGGCCGAGATCGTTGTCGCACCGGAATAGAGCCCGACCGCAAAACCGAGGTCGAAGCCGCTCAATATAGCTGCGGCGTAGGCCACACCCAGACAGACGAGGCAGATCACGACAGCAAAGAGCGCCTGTGGAGCGCCGTCGCTGGCGACGCCGCGCACGAACTGCGGGCCAACCCCATATCCGACGGCAAAGAGGAACATCAGGAAGAAGATCGTCTTGACCTGGCTCGAGACGTCAATGCCCAACTGGCCAATGAGCACACCGGCCAGCAGCGTCCCCGTAACGGCACCAAGGCTGAACGTTCCGAACTTGATTGCGCCGACCCAGTAGCCGATTGCAAGCGCGAGGAAGATCGCGACCATGGGGTTCTGTTGCAGCGTCCTGACGATCCAGATGTCGCTGTATTCCGGCGCCGCGGCAGCAGCGTCAGCCGCCAGCGATGCCGACGGTATCAAAGAAACCAGCGCGAACAAGACAACGCCGGCAAGCAGGAACACCCAGTTCCCCATTTCAATTTGTTTTATACTTCTGAAAGCACTCATTTTCGTCCCACTTATCCGTCTCATTGGTCCTTCTCCTCGCTCTCCGCCTCGGCGGCTTGTCTGGCAAACAGAATCGCCCCGCCCGAAAGGGCGGGGCGCGGTCTGTCCATTATCCGTGCTTGTAGCCGCCGGCCTCTTTTTCGGTCATCGGCGTGGTCACCGGGTGTGCCTTGAAGTGCTCGAGACACTTCTTGACGTCTTCGATGAACAAGGCGCCGAGGTCCTTGCTGAACCCGTGGCGCACCAGAATGCGCTGCACCACGAGGTCCTGGCGGTTCGCGGGCATCGAGTAGGCCGCCACCTGCCAGCCGCGCATGCGCAACCGGTCGCTCAGGTCGAAGAGCGTGTAGCCGTGGGTGTCGTAGCCATCCTTGAGGGACCACGACAGGGCCGGGATACCTTTCTTCGGGTCGCCCGGATAGATCGTCTTGAAAGGCCCGAGTTTTTCCAGTTCGGACGAAATGTACTGCGCCGTCTCGTAGCAAGCCATGTGGATCTTGCGGTAGCCTTCCTTCCCGAGGCGCAGGAAGTTGTAGTACTGCGCGATGATCTGGCCGCCGGGGCGCGAGAAGCTGAGCGCGAAGGTGGGCATGTTGCCGCCGAGGTAGTTCACCCAGAAGATCAGGTCGTCCGGCAGATCCTCCTTGTCGCGGAAGATGCACCAGCCGGTGCCTAGCGGCGCGAGGCCGAACTTGTGCCCCGAGGCGTTGATCGACTTCACCCGCGGCAGGCGGAAATCCCATTCGATCTCCGGCGCGCAGAACGGCGCAAGGAAGCCGCCCGAGGCCGCATCGACATGCATCGGGATGTCGAGACCGGTCTCTTTCTGCAGCTTGTCGAGCGCATCGCTCACCTCTTTCACCGGCTCGTAGTCGCAGGTGAAGGTGACGCCGAAGGTCGGCACCACGCAGATGGTGTTCTCGTCCACCCGCTTGAGCACTTCCTCGGCGTTCATGATCAGCCGGTCTTTTTCCAGCGGGATTTCGCGCAGTTCCACGTCCCAGTACTTGGCGAACTTGTGCCAGCACACCTGCACCGGGCCGCAGACCATGTTCGGCTTGTCGGTCGGTTTGCCGGCGGCCTTCATCTTCTCGCGCCACCGCCACTTCGCCGCCATCCCGGCCAGCATGGCCGCGTCCGACGACCCGGTGGTCGAGGTGCCCATGGTGTTGGCCGAATCGGGTGAGTTCCACAGGTCGGCGATTATGTGGATGCAGCGCGATTCGATTTCGGCCGTCTGCGGATACTCGTCCTTGTCGATCGCGTTCTTGTCGATGCAGAGGTTCATGATCTTGTGGATCTCTTCGTCCAGCCAGGTCTGGCAGAACGTCGCAAGGTTCTGGCGCGAGTTCCCGTCGAGCATGAGTTCGTCCGTCACGACCGAATAGGCGACCTCGGCTGAATGCTCGTGCTCGGGCATCTTGTATTTCGGCATCACCTTGCCGATGTCCGCCGATCCGTAGACGTCATCGGACAGGCTGTGTTTCACGTCATCCTTGTAATGAAGTGTCATTTCCAGCTCCCTTTTGTTAGCCAAGTTTCAAAGAAATCGGTGCATCAAGTGATATAATATTCCGGGGCAGCATCCAAGGTTTCTTGGGTGCAATTCTTGCGCGGATCTCGTCATGAATCCTTCACCTCCCACCTGAGCCACTTGTTGCCGAGACGATGCGGCATTCCGCTGGCTGTGCCGCGTTTGCCGAACCGGGTTGTCCGGCGGATGCGCGATGCGACCGGGCTCAGCCCTCCGCTTGACGCACTGCGCTTAAGGCTGGTCCGTCGGGGGATCACACCGGCTTTCTCAACAGGGCAACTGCCCCACTGCAGTCTCCGGAAAAATCTCCGCGCTGCCGCCGCGTTCAGGGACGGTCTTGTCGACATCGTTTGCCGAGACGTCATCGCCGGCCCGCTCTTGCACGCGTCCCTGCCCCATGAAGACACGGCCGTTCGTTCAGAACTTCCAGCGTGCGCCGATGGCGTAGACCTCGATGTCCTCGAAGTCGGTATCGGACGAGTCAAAGTCATGGTTGCGATAGGCGGCGTAGATTTCCAGGTTGAACCGGTCGATCTTTTGCACCGCAGCCAACGCCCAGCTCTTGCTGTCCGAGCCTCTCGTGTTGAAATCGTTACCGTCATAATAGTCGACCGAAAGATGCGTGGTCCCGAAAGAAAACCAGTCCCGTTGGTACCCCAGCTTGCCGTAGATGAAATCCGCGTTGCTTTCATCCTCGCTGCCCCCGGCGATCAGCCCGTTGATGCCTGTGGGCGTGTGCAGCACCGCGACCGACCCGTTGACCCGCTGCTCGTTCGGGGCGCTCTTGTTGTCGATCCACTGGTATGCGATGCCGCCAGTGACCTTCAGATCCTGAAAGTCGTTGCTGTATTTGAGCGAAATATCGGTGAAATTGTTGTCATTGTCCCGGTCCAGCCATTCCTGGCCGTAAGACGCGCTGAAGGTGAAGCCGTTGAAGGCCGGCGTATCGTACCGCACACGCGCGCGGCGCGCCCCATCCAAGTCGCTGAAAGCAGCACCGACATCGACGGATGATGGGTCCATCCTCCTCTCGCGGAACTGGATGCTGCCTGCCAGATCGGGGATCGACGCGTAGGTGATGAGATCCGTGCCGCTCAGATCGAACTCGCTCACGCCATCGGCGGACATGCTGCCCTGACCGAGGTAGAAGACGCCGTAGCGCGCAGTGTCATAGATGAATTCGATCTTGCGGATATCGGTGCGATCCTGGTCAAAATCGAAAGTGTTGTCGTCAATAGTTACTTCGTCGGTTTTCGTAAATCCCGTGGCGGTCTCGAAATTGAATTTCAGCATCGTACCATTGTCAAACTCATGGCGGACCCAAAATCCGATACGGGTATCGGAATTGTCATTGTCCAGGAACTGGGTTTTGCTCTGGGTGCCATCGTCGAAGTTGAACACGCCGAAGTTCACCTGGCCGTAAAACTGGAAGGGCGACTCCGCATGACCGACCTGCGGCAGGGCGAGGCAAAAGGCGAAGACGGTGCAGGTGACTGGTCTCATGATGGCAGGCCTCTCGCTACTACGATCATGAATATCGATAAGCCGAACGGCTGTTCCATGGCAAGGATAATGCCCACCCGGACATCCGCGCTGCAAGGTGGTGTAGGGTGCAAATCATTCAGAGACGTTCCTTTCCATCGAGGATTTCTTTGACAGCGTTTCGATGAAGGCAGCACGGCTCGACGCTCGATGATCGCGGAAAAATCAGCTTCAAGCCTGGATCAGGCCGTGGCGCAGCAACGCCAGTGAGTATGGATAGCGCGGTCTGCGAACCCATTCCACCGCTCACGGCATCTGCAAGCTGCGCCAGGTCGAGTGAAAAAATCGCACCCTCATATTTGAGCGGGACAGGGATATTTCGGTGTCTGGGCGTGGTGGCCTATACTGCTCTCGACACCCAAGGCGGGGTAAGGTGCGCAGCGACCTGCAGGCGGCACGTTTGCAGGGCAGACGGATAAACATCTCGCCGCCGCCTGTCGCGCTCGATAGCCCTTTCAAAGGACGCATAAGTGCAGCCCACGGATACCATTTTGCAAAAACGCTGGGCAGGTAGCGGAGCTGCCGCGCGGCTGTCGGACTTCATGCAAAAGGAAAGCTTCCGTCAGGCCGTTCGGGTGGCCACGGCGATGGTGATCGCCTATTACATCTCGCTCTCGATGGGCTGGGACCGACCGCAATGGGCGGGGCTGGCCGTTGCGCTCTGCAGTCTTGCAACGACGGGGGACACGGCGGGAAAGGGACTTCTCAGGGTTCTCGGGACTGTCGTCGCCGGCACGGTAGCCCTCCTGCTCGCGGCGTTCTTCACACAGGACCGCTGGGCATACCTGCTGGTGGCAACGATCTACATCGCCTTCTGTTCCTACATGATGGCCTCGACCTCACGCTGGTATTTCTGGTTCATCAGCGGCTCCGTGATGGCGCTTCTGGCGATGGCGGGCGGGCCTGAGGGCGCCACGCTCTTCGAGACGATCGTGCTGCGCGTGCAGCAGACGACGATGGGGTTCGTGGTCTTTTTCGTGGTGGCGAGCCTGCTCTGGCCGCAGAAAGCCCTGCCCGTACTGGACAAGGCCGTGACGGATCTGATCACCGCGCAGCACAGCCTGTTCGCGCTCTATCACCCGCGGATCTCCGGCGCGGGGCCCGCGGATGCGGATGGCAGGGAGGCCAAGCTGCGCGCGCAAGCGGCACGGGCCCAGAGCGGTCTGCCAGCCATCATGAATGGTGCGGAGCTTGACGATTTCGAGGTCTGGTTCGAACGCGCGCGCTGGCGGCATTGCATTGCCGATCTTGCGGAACTCAACGACGCGCTCGAACAGTTCCGGATCAGGATCAGCGATCTCGGGGCTGTCCCGACCGGGACCCTGACCCAATGGTTCGCCAATGCAGCCGAGGAGATCGAGGCCCGTTTCGTCCAGATCGAGCGCATGATGCAAGGCCAGCCGCCTGATCGCCAGCCCCGCGATCTTGGCCTTTTGACGGACAATTCGGCGCTTGGTCACCTGCCGCACTTCGAGCGCTCCGCGATTGTCAGCGCCGAGGACAGTCTGGCGCGGATCGATCGTCTGACGAAACGGTTGTTTCACACGCAGGCCGAGATCCGCGACTTCGAGCCTCGGACAAAACCTGCAGCACCCGGAAAAGGCGTGGCGTCGAAACCCTGGGATCCCGACCGCCTCACGGCTGCTCTCAGGACCTTCATCGCGCTGTGGATGATCCTTTTCGCCTGTATTTACATCCCCGACCTTCCGATGCCGTCGGGTGTTGTGCCGATGGCCGCGGCCGTCGCGATCCAGATGAGCATCTCCGCCTTCATGCCACTGAAGATGGTCGTGGTGCCGGGGCTGGGTGCCACCGCACTGGCCTGGGTGTTCCATGTCTTCGTGATGCCGCATCTGCACGGCTACCTGGGCCTCGGGGCCGCCATGTTCGTGGTGATTTTCGCCGTCATGCTGCTGATGGCCGATCCGAAATATGCCGTGGGGCGTCCGATCATCACATCCTTCTTCGTGATGGCGATCCTCGTCGATAACCAGCAGTCCTATAATCCGCTCTTCGCGTTCAATTACGCGATTGCGTTTTCTCTGGCATTGATGGCCTTGTGGCTTTCGGGCCTGTTCCCGGTCTCCTTCAGGCCGCAACCCATCCTTTCCACGAAACTGAAACGGTTTTTCACCAGTTCCAGCCGTCTCGTCGCCTCCCCGCAAGTGCCGGGCGAGCAAAGGCTCAATGCGCGCGGTCTTTCGTTCCATCTTCAGGAGGTGCGCACGCTTCCCGGCAAGTTGCGGCCCTGGGTGGCCCGCCAGCCGGCGGTGGAAGGGAAAAGAGTCGCACCGCAGGTCCTGAACGACCTTCTGGACAGCTGCGATATCCTGGCCGCCCGGTTGCATGACGTGGCGGACGCGCGCGCCGAGCAGCAGTCAGACACCCTTCGGAAAGAGTTGCGCGAAGACTTCCGGGTCTGGCGGCAGAAGATCAGCGAAATACTCGAAGACCTTGCGGACGCGCCGACCGCAACCGTTCCGCAGGATCTGCGGGAACGGCACGAGGGAAAGCTTGCACGTGTGGAGGACCGCATCGAGCAAACGCTCCGCGCCTTGCCTCCCGATGCGGTGACAGATGAAGAACGGGTCAACATGTACAGAATGCTGGCCGCGTACCGGGGCGTTTCCGAGGCGGTGGTCCTTGTCTCCGAGCACGCCGCAGCGATCAGATGGGACGAAATCTTGGAGAACAGGTTCTGATGCACGCCTTACGCTCCGCCCCCGTCGCTTTTGCGCAAATGGCGTTTTTCATGCAAACCCGGTGTGCTGCATGGCGGTCTAGCAACGCACAACGGTCGCTTGCGGACAGCGGTCAAGTCTGAGGGAAGAGAAGAACAATGCCGAAAGAGATCGATTTCATGGGGATCTACCTGCCGCCGGGGCTGGTCGTGGGGATCATCGCGTTTTTTGCGGCATTGGCCACGGCGATGCTCTTGAACAACTTGCGGCTTACACGTTTCATCGCGGCACCGCCGGTGTTCTTCCTTGCAATGATCGCTGTCTACTACGTCGTGGCCTCCACCCTCATCATTCTGTTGTGAACATATGAAAAGCTATACAAAAACGATCGTAACACTTGGGGCGGTCCTTGTGGCTGGCGTTCTGGGCCTACTCAAATACTGGGATTACGTCGCAAATCCGTGGACCCGAGACGGCCAGGTACGCGCAAACGTGATTCAAGTGGCATCTCGGGTATCCGGTCCGATTGTTGAGCTCCCGATTGTAGATAACCAGTTCGTTTCGGTGGGAGATCTGCTGTTCAAGATCGATCCACGCACCTATCAGGCGGATTATGACCGGGCTGTTGCAGAACTTGACGAAACGCTTGACCAGCTCGACGCGCTGGATGGACAGGTGAAGGCTGCCGAGGCGTTTGTTGCCCAAGCGGAGAGCAACGTGAACCAGTGGGAAGCGCAGGTGCGCTCGGCCGAAGCGACACTGACGGAAGCGACCATAAATCTCGAGCGCTTCAGGATCCTCCTTGCGGAAGGCAACATTCCCCAACTGCGGATGGACGCGCAACAGCGCGAGTATGGTGTCGATGTCGCAAACAAGGATCGCGCGGATGCGGCTCTGCTCCAGGCACGCGCCGCCCTTTCGCAGGCCGAGGCCGATCTGGCGGCTGCTGTTTCAAGCCGCGGTTCGCAGGGCGAGGACAATGCACAACTGCGCGCCGCACGGGCGCAAGTGGAAACCGCTCGGCTGAACCTCGAATTCACCGAACAGCGGGCTTCGGTTGATGGCTATGTCACGAACTTGCGGCTGAGACTGGGGAGCGTTGCAGCAGCAAACCAACCAGCGCTCGCCCTGGTTGACGTGGACAGTTTCTGGGTCGATGCATATTTCCGGGAAACCTTTATCGGTCGGATCAACAATGGCGACCCGGCCTTCATTACCCTCATGAGCTATCCCGATACCGTGATCGAGGGGCGGGTCGACAGTGTTGCCTGGGGGATCGCGCAAAACGACGGCAGCACAAGTGAAGATCTTCTGCCGCAAGTGAGCCCTACTTTTGAATGGATCAGACTGGCGCAGCGTATTCCCGTCAGGATCGTGTTGGAGGAAATTCCTCAGAGCGTCGCCCTGCGCATTGGCATGACCGCGTCTGTGATGGTGGCGACCGAAATGCAAGACGGCGAGAAACCCCCGCCCGCTCCGTCAGCGCTGCAATAGAGCATGTCGCTCCGAAGTGGGCACCGGTTCGGAGCTATTCGACATGCAAAATCAGTAAAGTGGAGCGGGTCGTGTGAATGCGAATGAACGCGACACGCTCTGGCGCCGGAACGGCCTGCCTAAAGTGTCCCGCCGAAACCTTGAATCGGGGGATTCCCAAGGGGCTGTGATTGAGAGTCATCCTGATTGGGAAGATCGATCATGCCAGCACCTTTGCCGGACGCATTTCGAATGCGGTTTCAGAATTTGATTGAAGAAGGGTTAAGTGGGCGCGCGGCGGCGTTGCGTTTGAGGCTTTCGCCAGCGACGGGGGCGAGGTGGTCGCTCGCGATCCGGCGGACGGGTCAGGCCCGAGCAGCGCGTCAAGGTCGACCCAAAGGCAGGGTGTCAATGTGCATTCAAAACTGACCCGGGGTGATCATCTAAAACTGACCCACCCCGGAGGTGCAAAGCCCACAGGCGAGCGGCCCCAAAGTAGCAAGCTCGTCTGTGGGCTTTGCTTGCGGAGCGTCAGGTTTTTTGGCGGGATTTGCTCTGGGCGAAGCGGTAGGATGTGTTGCCCGTCTCGATGATGCTGCAGTGATGCGTGACGCGATCGAGCAGGGCGGTGGTCATCTTGGCATCCCCAAACACTGAGACCCATTCTCCGAATTCGAGGTTGGTCGTGATGATGACGCTGGTGGTTTCGTACAATTTGCTGATGAGATGAAACAGCAGCGCCCCGCCGGACTTTGGAAACGGAATATACCCAAGTTCGTCGATGATCACGCAATCCAGGGCGGTCAACTGCCTGATGATTTTTCCGGCATTTCCATCGGCCTGTTCCAAGATCAGGGCATTGATCAGATCGACGGCGTTGTAGAACCGAACCCTCTTTCCCTGACTGACCAGGCTGGTTCCCAAGGCGATGGAAATGTGCGTCTTGCCGGTGCCGGTGCCGCCGACGAGAATGATGTTGTGCGCGTCCTTGGTGAACTGGCCAGAGCAGAACGGGTCGATCTGCGCTCTGGTGACGGTCGCAGCGCCATGATCGAAGGTGGCAAAGTCCTTGTGGTGGGGAAACTTGGCAATGCGCATCTGATACTGAACCGACCGTACCCGGCGCTCCTGGATTTCTGCTTCGATCAAGGTCTTCAACGCTGTCGTCAGGCTGGGTGGCGTGCGCGCGGTCAACAAATCCTGCGCACAGGCCGCCATGCCATGGAGTCTGCGGTCCAGCAGGGGCACATAGTGCCACGGCTCGAAATAGCTGATATTGCGCGTGAAATGCCGCTTGTGCTCGGCGACGACTTCGTTGCCCGCAACCACGACAATCCGATCGGCATAGGCGCGCAATGAGACGTGGCGCCCATACGTCACCATGGTCTTGGGGTTATCGATGATCACTCGGCGCGGGACCCCAGCAAAGAACGCCAGCGCCCGCACAAAGGCATCGAGCACCATCTCCTGCTTCTCGTTCAGATAAGCCACGACGAAGGGTTTGCGGCTATGGCACAGGCGAAAATGGGCCACATGAACCTTGTGCTCGACGCCGCCAAACAGGACATGTTCCTCGCTCCAGTCGAACTGGAGCGCATCGCCCGCCGCGAAATGCAGAGGGATGAACGCGTCGCACGCGCCGGTCCCGGCTGTTTGCCTGAGTTTCCGCACAAAACGCTGAACCGGCGAATAGGAACCTGTGTAGCCTTCTGTGACAATCTGTTCGAAAAGCTTCTTTGCCGTGCGGCGGTCGCGCCGTCGGAGTTGCAGATCGTGTTGGAAAAGGTTTTGAAGACGCGCCTCAAATTCCACACTTAGCTTGTGACCAACCCGCTCATGCGTCCGCCGGTACTGCGGCGGCTCGGGGTCCTTCAGATACTTCCTGATCGTCGCCCGTGAGATCCCGGTCTCGCGCGCCACAGCCCGGATACTGCGGCCATCGCCCAAGACCCAGCCGCGGATCTTCATTGTTGTTTCCATGACTAACACCTGCTCTTCCCCCGTGCCAAAGCGCACGGATGTTAACAATGCAGGTGGGTCAGTTTTAGATGATCATAACCCACCAAGTGGGTCACTTTTGCATGCCGATTCACACTGTCCTTGCGCAAATCGCATAGAAGGCGAAGCCGCGCGACGTCGAGGTCGTCGAAGAGCGGACCGGTCTCGCTCATCGCCGGTCTCACCCAGCCCTCGTGCACCCAAAGACGTAATTCGCGCCGCGTCAGCCGGCGGATCTCGGTCAGGACCATCTGCTCGGTGAAGCTCATGCCATCCTCCGC
>Ga0272441_10010098_pt1 | contig 14389 bp, 13 predicted proteins | sample SSMProp6N_FD_193582 | JGI IMG/M metagenome (GOLD analysis project Ga0272441, IMG submission 193582) | Marine sediment archaeal communities from Little Sippewissett salt marsh, Falmouth, MA, United States - SSM-Prop-6N | ecosystem: Environmental > Aquatic > Marine > Wetlands > Sediment ... | reverse complement strand
ATACAGGTGTGACCAACAATTTGGAGAGAAGATGCTTTGAACATAAACAGAAGAAAGTTAAAGGATTCACTAATAGATATAATGTTGACAAACTAATATATTATGAAATTTTTGATTTCATTGATTTAGCAATCGCAAGGGAAAAGCAGATAAAAGGATATTCACGATCTAAGAAAGTAACAATAATTAATAAATTTAATAAAGAATGGAGAGACTTATATATAAATGGCAGAATAGTAAAACCGAATTAACGGAATGGATTCCTCCTGAGTTAAGGCGACATCGGAATAAATATGCCTATCTAACCGTTTATCTGCCGGGTATACGAGATTCCCCCTTATACCCCCCAATTTCCCTGTCATCCCGAGCGTTAGCGAGGGATCTCACAGTAATTACACTGAACGAATAAATATAACTGTCATTCCAATCCCGAAGTCCCGAGTATTCGGTACTGAGCGAGGGATCTCCCCGTCATTGCACCGGACAAATTATTGGTGGTGTCATCCAGACGCGGATCGAGGGATCTCTTAATATCGATTTGTATAATATAACAAGTGTATACTATTTTTTCCGGATAAATATTCATTCTGTTTGTAAATTAAATAATGTTCATTAATTTTGCAGTCCCTTGAAAGAGGCACTTTTAACATAAAAAACATTACTAAGAAGATGAAGAAGGAAATACATCCGGATAATTACAGGCTTGTGGTATTTAAGGATATGTCAAACGGCTACACTTTTCTAAGCAAATCGACTGCTCCGTCAAAAGAGAATATAAAATGGGAAGACGGGAATGAGTATCCGCTTATAAAGCTTGAAATATCCAACACATCACATCCATTTTATACGGGTAAAATGAAACTTGTCGACTCGGCAGGAAGGGTTGACAAATTCATGAACCGCTATAAAGATCATGTCAATAAGAAGAAAGAGAAGTAATAATAACTGAATACAATGATCTGGGGGCTGAAAAAAGCCCCTTTTTTATTATAATTACGGCATGATGATTGAATGATAGTTCTTAAATTACAATTGTTAAAATAATCTGTAAATTTGCAATCCCGTAGTTTTAACATGAACACAGGATAAAGAAAGGAACAATAAAGGAGGAGATGAAGGAAAAAAAATTCAGAAAACCGTTAGGCGAATTGTTGTTTCCTGATATCATTGATGGAGAGGGAGATATAATTCCCATTATTGCTGATGGCGAGGATGGTGATCTTGAGGATGCAGAAGTGCCTGATACAATTCCTGTTTTATCATTACGGAATACAGTTCTTTTTCCGGGTGTTGTCCTGCCAATATCCATTGGACGTCCGCGATCAATACAGCTTATAAAGGAAGCGTACCGGAATGACAAGATCGTCGGGACTGTCGCACAAAAGGATCCCGACATGGAGAACCCCGGGTTTAAAGACCTCCATACTGTGGGATCAATAGGGCAGATAGTCAAGCTACTGGAGATGCCTGATGGTTCGACCACTGCAATTATTCAGGGCCGCAGGCGAATGGTCCTGGAAACTATGGTCTCGTCCGACCCGTATTTCATTGCCAAAGTAAGAGCTATACCAGAAAAAAAGCCTGACTCAGCAAGCAAGGATTTTGATGCAATTGTTAGTTCACTGAAAGACCTGTCACTGAAAATAATTAAAATCAATCCTAACATAAGTCCCGACGCCTCTTTTGCAATAAAGAACATTGAGAATAACACATACCTGATAAATTTCATCTGCTCCAATACTGATATTAAAGTGGTTGATAAGCAAAAACTACTCGAAATAAACAGTATACGTGACCGGGGTTATATGTTGCTTGAATTTCTTGTTCAGGAGATACAGTTACTTGAACTAAAGAATGAACTTCAGTCGAAAGTCAAAAGTGATCTCGATCAGCAGCAACGTGAATTTCTGCTGCATCAGCAGATGAAAACGATACAGAACGAGCTGGGAGGAAATCCTCTTGAAAAAGAGATTGAAGAATACCGCCAGAAAGCTGAATCAAAAAAGTGGAAGGAAGAGACCAGAAAGATATTTGATAAGGAACTTAATAAATTAGGCAGATTAAATCCTGCTGCTGCCGAATATTCCGTACAGATTAACTATATTCAGACACTGCTGGATCTGCCGTGGGGAGAATATACTCAGGATAACCTTGACCTTACGAATGCAAGGCATGTACTCGACGACGATCACTTCGGGCTTGAAGAGGTCAAGGAGAGAATACTTGAACATCTTGCCGTACTGAAACTGAAAGGCGATCTTAAATCCCCTATACTATGTCTTTATGGTCCTCCGGGTGTGGGAAAAACATCCCTGGGCAAATCAGTTGCCAAAGCCCTGGGGAGAAAATATGTCAGAATGTCATTGGGCGGACTCCATGATGAAGCAGAGATACGCGGACACCGTAAAACATATATTGGTGCCATGCCGGGCAGGATTGTACAAAATATTAAAAGGGCAGCATCATCCAATCCTGTATTCATTCTCGATGAGATCGATAAGGTAGGACAAGATTTCAGGGGTGATCCGTCATCAGCCCTCCTTGAGGTACTCGACCCCGAGCAAAATACAACCTTCTTTGACAATTTTCTTGAGATGGAATATGACCTGTCGAGGGTTCTTTTTATTGCCACCGGTAACACCCTGGCAACAGTGAATCCTGCTCTACGCGACAGGATGGAAACTATTGAAATAACAGGTTACCTTGTTGAAGAAAAACTTGAAATAGCAAATCAGCACCTCCTTCCCAAACAATTGGATAATCACGGCGTTAAGCCGGAACAGCTGATAATTCCAAAGAATATTATGGAGAAACTTATCGAGCTCTATACCCGTGAATCAGGTGTACGTGAACTCGATAAACGACTGGCAAAAATTGTGAGGGTGACTGCAAAAAAAATAGCTTCTGACACAGAATACAATCCTGTTCTCTCTGAAAATGCCATGATTGAATTACTGGGTCCGCCGAAATATGTCCGTGATATCTATTCAGGCAATGACCAGGCAGGCGTTGTTACAGGATTGGCATGGACTGCATCGGGAGGAGAAATACTGTTTGTTGAAACAAGTATAAGCAGGGGTACCGGAAAACTTACCCTTACAGGCAGTCTCGGCGATGTAATGAAAGAATCGGCAGTTATTGCTCTTGAGTATCTTAAAGCAAATGCTACATTACTAGACCTGCCCGATAATTTTTCAGGGAAATGGAATATCCATATTCATGTTCCTGAAGGAGCCATTCCTAAAGACGGACCATCGGCAGGAATAACAATGGCAGCTTCAATAGCTTCGGCCTTTACCCAGCGAAAGGTAAAGAAATATGTTGCCATGACCGGTGAAATAACACTAAGAGGTAAGATACTTCCTGTCGGAGGAATAAAAGAAAAGATACTGGCTGCAAAACGGGCCAATATAAAGGAAATAATATTGTCGGAAGAAAACAGGAAAGATGTTGAAAATATCAAGAATATATATATCAGAGGGTTGAAATTTCATTATGTTGAGACAATAATGGATGCCCTTGATCTTTCACTTTTGAAACAAAAGGTCAGAAACCCTAAAAAAATATCATTCGAATGAATAAAATAGCAGTATTTCCCGGCTCATTTGATCCGTTTACCATAGGTCATGAAGGTATTGTCAGACGTGCTCTTGTCCTTTTCGATGAGATAATAATCGCTATTGGTGCCAATGCACTTAAAAAGAGCTATTATTCACTTGAAACAAGGAAGGCAATGATATCAAAGGTATTTCAGGATGAACCGAGGATAAAGGTTGACCACTATGAGGGACTGACAGTCGATTATTGCATAAAGCATGGAGCAAATTATCTGCTCAGGGGTCTGCGTACAGCAGCAGACTTTGAATTTGAAAGAGCAATAGCACAGGTTAACAAAGCTCTCATATCCGATGTTGAATCCGTCTTTCTTCTTACAGTACCTGAACATGCCGCGATAACCTCTACTATTGTGCGTGACATAATAAGGAGCGGTGGTGATGCATCCAGGTTTGTACCTGAATCGATCAGTCTGGATGATTATAAGGCTGATGATGTCAAACCTTGAAAATGGATGTGTTTATAAGATCCATCAACGAAAGCCATGCCTTGTCTTTTATTTTACTGATCTCTTTGGGACGAAGCCATTCTACTTTGGTAATGCCCTCTTTTATCTGAGGTTCGGTAATTTTTATTCCGTCATATTCCATAAGAAACCAATGAGTCTTTTTAAGGTATGAGATTCCCTCCCAGGTGTATGTGTGGTAACTCGGCTGCAATGGTGTGACAATCTTATGACCTGTGATTCCGCATTCTTCCTTAACTTCCCTGACAGCACATTTTTCAGGCTCTTCCCCCTCTTCCATATGACCTTTCGGAAGATCCAGTTTACCTTTTTTTTCGATAAAAAGATATTTCCCGGAGATATGTCTTACCAATCCTCCGGCAGCACCAACCTCAGTGAAATAAATCCTGAATATTTTCCAGATGTGTTTTATATCAGTACCATAAATATTTATGGATTGCATTGTTGTATCTGCCTGGAAAGCAGATATTAATTCATAAAGTTCATCGGTATCGCGGAAATTATGGAATAAGCCGTATTTTTGTAAACGGTCTGGCTCAGGACTTATAAGTATGAATCTGTCTTCGAAATAAACCTTATACATTATGTAATGGAAAATAGAGAAAAAAAAATAGCTGAATATCTTTTACAAATTAAAGCAATTAAATTGCAACCGTCAAATCCTTTTACATGGGCTTCGGGTTGGAAATCTCCTATTTATTGTGATAACCGCCTGACACTTTCATTCCCTGAGGTAAGAACCTATATCCGTGATTCATTTGTGGAACTGATTAACAGTCTTTATCCTGAAGCTGAAGTAATTGCTGGTGTGGCCACAGGAGCAATTTCTCACGGCGCCCTTGTAGCTGATAAAATGGGTCTTCCCTTTATTTATGTAAGATCCGGGGCGAAGGACCACGGATTGGGAAACCAGATAGAAGGTTTTTACAGTAAAGGACAAAAGGTTGTTGTTGTTGAAGACCTCATTTCAACGGGAAGAAGCAGCCTTAATGCTGTCAGGGCAATCAGGGATGCCGGTTGTGAGGTGCTCGGTATGACAGCTATTTTTACCTATCAGTTTAAAAAGGCTTCAGACAGTTTTGCCGGCGAAAATTGCCCTCTTGATACATTATGTAACTATTCTGTTCTTGTGGAAACAGCCGTAAGTACAGGGTATATTACTGAAGAGAATATTGAAACATTGAAAAGATGGCGCCTGGATCCTTCAGTATGGGGAGTCTGAGAATTCTATTTCCCTGAATGTAAACTCTCTTATTTTTCCATTTTTCTCTTCCACACGAAGAAGGCCAGATAGTGAGATATCAATTATTCGTCCAGTAAAATTGCCTTCTTCAGTTCTGAAAACCTGGTATTCATGATATCTGTAAAGACTATTGAGATATTCGCTGTGCATATGCTTCCTGTCGCCGTAAAGAAGTTGTTTATATCTGCTGTCGAGTTCAGATAATAGCTCTTTAAGACATTTGCCGGTATCAAATTCCCTGCCTGTAAGAAGTTTCAGCGATACAGGATTAGGAATCCCGGAAGGAAATTCTGACTGGTTTATATTTAATCCTATTCCTGCAACCGAACTTTCTATTCTATCATCTATTATCGAATTTTCTATCAGAATACCTGCAATTTTGTCATTTTTAACATAAATATCGTTTGGCCATTTAATTTTGACACCCTCACAATATTTCCCGATGAAATCACATAATCCCAGAGATATGGTTATTGAAAGAAGGAATTGTTCTATTGGGCTGACTGATAAGGGATAGATTATTACGCTGAACAACAGGTTTTTACCCGCTTCACTTTCCCACTTCTTACCGGGCTGGCCTTTTCCGGCTGTTTGAAAATCGGTATAAATCACCGAGCCTTCCGGCAGCTCTTTCTTTCTTAACAGGTCGGAAGCAACATTATTTGTTGATGTCAGGGTTTTAAAATAATACAGACTGGATCCTATTATCATGGTTATTAGTTAATTGCTGTTAACAATATTCTCTTTTTATTATAAAAGGAGTAGTATTTTACACTATGGCACTGAAATTGTTAAAAAGAGTATCTATGACAAAAATACAGATAAAAGTTTGTAATTTTGCGGGTTGATGTCTATTTGATATTAATTGATGAAGAAAAGAACGAGCGGAGCTGAGAGTATTTTAGAAAATGTAGCAAAAGGGATTTTTGAAAAAAAAGGATATGATGTCCTGAAGTTGGATTTAAGAGAACTGGAAAACAGAATTGCCGATTTTTTTGTTATATGTCATGGAACCTCAACATCACAGGTCGATTCAATATGTGATTCGGTTGAGGATACCGTAAGAAAGAATGCAGGGGAAAAGCCACTGCATATTGAAGGGCTGGATAATTGCTATTGGGTACTACTTGATTATGGTAATGTGGTGGTACACATTTTTCTTGAGGAATACAGGAATTTCTACAGCCTTGAATCACTCTGGGCAGATGCCCCGACAGAAGCAGTGGAAGATAAAATTTAGAAGTAGAAGCTTATGGCTGAAAAAACAAATAAAGCCCCGCAGGGGAAAAATGATAAGAATCAGAAACCTCGTTTCAATACAAACTGGATTTTTGCGATTCTTGCCATATCTATCATCCTCTTTGAGATCATTTTCAGTGGCAAATCTTCACAGAAAGCTACTACCCGGATGTTAAAGGATATGATAGATCACCATGATATAGAGAAACTTGTTGTGGTTAACAGGGAGCAGGCTGAGATATACCTCACCAGTATAGCACTTGAGTCGGGCCGTTATCCGGGTGTGGATAATAAGGGAGGAGGAATAGGTCTGCAGGCACCCAAACCTCATTTTACATATGTCATAGGAGATGTAAGCAATTTTGAGCCGTCTTTTATTGAGATGCAGGAGGAGGCCGGATATTCGGAAGAAGAAATTATATATCCCGAGTTTATTACCCGTAAGAATTATTTTGCAGATATTCTGTCGTGGCTGCTATTCCCTGCATTGCTGATCATTGTTTGGTTGTTTTTCATGCGTCGTATGGCAGGTGGGGGAGCCGGAAGTGCCGGAGGTATATTCAGTGTCGGCAAATCCAGGGCTCAGATTTTTGACAGGGAATCGAATGTCAAGATCAACTTTCATGATGTGGCAGGACTGGAGGAAGCAAAAACTGAAGTAATGGAGATCGTTGATTTCCTTAAAAATCCAAAGAAATACACACAACTTGGGGGTAAGATACCAAAAGGAGCATTACTTATAGGTCCTCCCGGAACAGGGAAGACCTTGCTTGCCAAGGCTGTTGCCGGCGAGGCCAATGTACCGTTCTTTTCTATTTCAGGATCTGATTTTGTTGAGATGTTCGTAGGTGTCGGTGCCTCAAGGGTAAGAGACCTGTTCAAGCAGGCCAAGGAAAAGGCTCCGTGTATTGTATTCATCGATGAGATAGATGCAGTGGGCAGGGCCAGAAACAAGAATGTTAATTTCGGCTCAAACGATGAACGTGAAAATACACTGAACCAGCTCCTTACAGAGATGGACGGCTTTGGAACAAATATAGGTGTGATAATACTTGCCGCAACCAACAGGGCAGATATTCTCGACAGGGCATTATTACGCGCCGGACGTTTTGACAGGCAGATACATGTTGAATTGCCTGATCTTACTGAAAGGGAAGCTATATTTAAAGTACATCTGCGACCAATAAAGATACCTAAGAATTTTGATATAAGTTTCCTCGCCAAACAAACTCCGGGCTTTTCAGGTGCCGATATAGCAAATGTTTGCAATGAGGCAGCCCTGATAGCTGCAAGAAAAAACAAAACTGTTGTGGAAAAACAGGATTTCCTTGATGCTATTGACAGGATCATTGGTGGTCTGGAAAGGAAAAACAAGATAATATCGCAACTCGAGAAAAGGACAATTGCCTACCATGAAGCAGGTCATGCAACTGTAAGCTGGCTTCTTGAGCATGCCAGCCCGCTTGTGAAGGTGACAATAATTCCAAGGGGAAGAGCCCTTGGGGCCGCATGGTACCTCCCCGAAGAACGCCAGATAACAACACGCGAACAACTGCTGGATGAAATGGCTTATGCCCTCGGCGGAAGAGCCTCTGAAGAGCTGATATTTGGAAAAATATCCACAGGAGCCCTCAGCGACCTCGAAAAGATCACCAAACAAGCCTATGCAATGGTATCATATTTCGGAATGAGCAACAAAGTCGGAAATATAAGCTTTTATGATTCTTCAGGACAATCGGATTTCGGCTTTACAAAACCATACAGTGAGAAAACGGCAGAACTGATCGACCAGGAAGTAAAATACATAATAGAAGAATCATACCAGAGAGCAAAGGATGTTTTGAAGAAAAATATGAGAGGACTGAAAGAACTCGCCGAACTGCTCCTCGAAAGAGAGGTGATCTTCAGCGAGGATCTTGAAAGGATATTCGGAAAAAGAAAAGGCGACCATGCAAAAGAATTGGAGGAGATGCAAAACAGTAGAACTACTTCAAAAAAAGATAATAAGACAGCGGGTAAAAAACAAGAGAATGATAAAACAAAAAAGACAAGAAAAAAACCTTCTGTGAAAAGTAAACCCAAAGAATAAAACATTCCGGATTGAATAATTTCTTACGACGTACTTTAACGGGTGCATGGATTGTAATACTCATTTTAGGTGGATTCTGGCTCCATCCTGTTTCTTTTTTGATTACAGGACTGGTGGTAATGACAGGAGCACAGTATGAGTATTATCTTATGATACGAAAAACAGGTGTTGATCCTCAGATTATACCAGGGATGATAACAGTCGCCACAGCCTATATTATCTCCGTTCTCATTGCCGCAGGTATATTACCCTGGAAATTTTTCGCTGTCCTGATAATTATGATTGTCTTGATAATGATAATCGAACTGTACAGGCAGAAAGAGAGACCATTTGATTCACTGGCACATACAATATTCCCGGTATTCTATATAGCAGTACCGTTTTACCTGTTCCCGTTTTCAGCATTTTCACATACCGGCCTCGATTCTCTTCTGCCACATGGTATTGTTGATTTTTCACCCGGTATAGTTGTGGGATTTTTTATCCTTCTGTGGACAAACGATACCGGAGCATACCTCGTTGGTATTGCAATTGGACGACACAGACTTATGGAAAGGATTTCACCAAAAAAATCATGGGAGGGATTTTTCGGAGGATTGATCTTAACAGTTATTATAGCCTGGCTTCTGTCCGGCTGGTTTGGGGTCGTTGACAGGACAAGATGGATAATAATCTCTGTAATAATTTCAATAGTAGGTACTTATGGCGACCTGGTCGAGTCGATGCTGAAAAGAAGCATCGGCGTAAAGGATACAGGAACAATTATGCCCGGACACGGAGGATTTCTAGACCGTTTCGATTCTGCTGTCTTGTCTTTTCCCCTTGTATTTCTTTTTGTTATACTTTTTGGATGATAAAAAGGACTTGATTAGTTTTGTACAAAATATAGACTGATGAGCATTCATAAGGAAGGATATAAGATATTAATTGCAGGATTTATAATATTATTGATCATCAACACACTGGTTGTAATATTCCTTGCAGATAAAATGCTGCTGAAATGGATGGTCCTTTTCTTCTCACTTGGATTATATGTTTTTGTCCTTTTTTTCTTCAGATTGCCCATACGCGAACTTGACCCTGATCCTGGCCTTGTTTATGCACCGGCCGACGGTAAGGTAGTGGTTATTGAAGAAGCCGAAGAAAAGGAATATTTCAAGGATATGCGCCTCCAGATATCGATATTTATGTCACCTTTCAATATGCACAGCAACAGGTACCCTGTATCGGGAATTATCAGGTATATAAAATATCACCATGGAAAATATATTGTTGCATGGCATCCGAAATCATCAGAGTTGAACGAGAGAAGTACTATTGTTATTAAGACGGATGATGGAACTGAAATATTGATCAGACAAATAGCCGGAGCAGTTGCAAGAAGGGTTGTAACATACGCAAAGGAAAGCCAGGAAGTGAGACAGGGCGATGAGCTGGGATTTATTAAGTTCGGATCGAGAGTCGATATATTCCTGCCCCTGGGAACAGAAATTGAAATACCTATTCTCCAGCAGGTAAGAGCAAACAAGAGTATTATTGCAAAAATCTGAAAATTTTGATAATGAAATACAAAAGAACCGACGACAGAATAATAGATATAACAGATGATGTAAAATGGATCGGTATCCTTGATTATGATATCACTACATTTGATATTGTAATGACAACAGAATTCGGGACTACTTATAATTCATATTTTATTAATGCAGAGAAAAAGGCTCTTATCGAAGTTGCAAAGGTAAAGTTCAGCGATACCTATTTTAAGAAGCTTAAATCTGTTACCGACCCGAAAGATATCAGCTATATAATTCTTGACCATACGGAGCCCGATCATTCCGGCAGCCTGGGAATGTTGCTTGAGATGGCACCCGATGCCACTGTGGTAGGCAGTGGCAATGCAATAAGATATCTGGAAGAAATAGTAAATGTCCCATTCAAATCACAGGTGGTAAAGGATGGCGATACGATCGACCTTGGCAATAAAACCCTTAAATTCATCTCAGCACCAAATCTTCACTGGCCCGACACAATATATACATGGCTTGAGGAGGACAAGGTTCTCTTTACCTGTGATTCCTTCGGCGCACATTATTGCGATTATGATATGAAGGATGAGCTTAATGAAGATTATCTTTTTGCACTTAAGTATTATTTTGATGTCATCCTGAGGCCTTTCAGCCGTTTCATGATAAAAGCCATTGAGAAAATAAAACCTCTCGATTATCAGTACATTTGCACAGGTCACGGTCCTATTTTAAGAGATAACAGGCAAAAAGTTGTGGAATTGACTGAGAAATATGCCAGGGAATATCTGGATACAGTTGAAAACAAAGCTAAAAGAAGTATTCTCATTGCTTATGTATCAGCATACGGGTATTCAAAACAGGCTGCTGAGATTATCTCAAAAGGTATTCTTGAAACAGGCGATTTTAATGTAAAAGCTGTTGATATTGAACATATTGATCTGGGTGAGCTGGAATCACTTGTAATTTCTTCAAATGCAATTCTTATTGGTTCACCGACAATAAATCAGAATACATTGTTGCCTGTATATAAATTATTTGCACTTATAAATCCTTTGAGGGATAAAGGCAAGCTTGCCGGTGCATTCGGATCTTACGGATGGAGCGGCGAAGCACCAAAAATTATTAACGAAGTAATGAAAAACCTGAAGCTGAAAGTATTTGATGAGACCTACTCGTTCAAATTCCTGCCTTCAGGTGAGAAAGAGGAAATGCTCAGGGAATTCGGCCGGCAATTCGCAAAACGATTTGAAGAAGAATTAATACAAAAATAAAGGGTGTCTCAAAAGCCCCTTCCGTTTTTATTGCCCCCAGGGGGCAAGCTTAAGGCTAAGGAGATACCCTTATTTTTCTTATTCGGATCTCTAATTACGAAATTTTTATTTGTTTTGAGATCTTGTTCTTTTCTTCTTCCTGCTTGGGAAGGCTAACAGTCAGTATACCATCTTTATACGATGCTTCAATCTTTTCACTGTTCACGTTTTCGGGAACATAAAAGCTTCTGCAGAAAGATGTGTAACTGAATTCTTTTCTCTTGTAACCATCCTTTTCTTCTTCTAACTCATTCTTCTGTTCGGAAGAGATTGTAAGAACATCGTCCGACATATCAATCTTAAGGTCTTTTTTGTTGATGCCGGGAACTGCAAGCTCAAGAGTAAAACTCTTATCATCTTCCTTGATATTTACAGCAGGCATTGAATTTGACCTGTTTGATAATACCGGAAAGAAGTCGTCATCAAAGAAATTTGAAAAAAACGGACTGTAAGTTTTTCTTGTAATACTCGGTAACATAGCTTTATCCTCCATTATTTTTAAGTTATACATAATTTTTTCTTTTATTATATTATTTTCAAGTTCTGTTCCAAACCCATCAGAGTGACATAGTGGCATGTTTTTATTATTTTTAACAGACAATATGGCAGTTATGTAATTACAAAAATTTAAATTAGGTTTGTAAAAAGAAAGTCTCTGACATGAAGACTGTATTCAGAAACATACTTATTTTTTTGGCAGTTCTTGTACTTCTGGCCGGAGTATGGTATTTCCGTAATATTGTGGTTTATATCCTTGTTTCGGGTGTCTTGTCAGTTATGGGTCGTCCTCTTGTAGATCTGTTCTGCAGGATCAGGATCAGGAAATGGTCACTGCCACGTTGGATCGGTGCCCTGGCGACATTGGTGATTTTATGGGGAGCAATAGTACTGTTCTTTTACATATTCATTCCCCTGTTGACGAAGCAGATAAATTATTTTTCCACAATAGACAGTTCAAGGATCGTACAACTCCTTGAAACTCCTATAAATAAGATACAGAATCTATTACAGTTTCTGAGCAGTAATCTTGCTGCAGAATTATCTATTGAAGATTATTTCACAAGTAAGGTTTCGGATATTCTCAGCATTAGCATGATTCAGGATTTCCTGGGATCTGTAATCACCACAGTAGGCAACCTGCTTGTTGCTATATTCTCCATATCATTTATCACCTTCTTTTTCCTGAAGGATCAGCATCTCTTTTTTGAAGCCATACTGATGTGGGTTCCGGATAAATACACCGAAACATTTTCGAGAGCCCTTTATTCAGTGAAAAACCTTCTGACAAGATATTTTATAGGAATAGTGATCCAGAGTACATGTATAATGATAATGGTTGATGTGGGTATGACAATTGTCGGGATTGACTTTCAGCAGGCATTGGTTATGGGCCTGATAGTAGGAATACTGAATGTAATCCCATATGTGGGACCGTGGCTCGGATTCTTTATTGCTGTTACAATGGGAGTGGCGGCAAATATATCACAGGACTTTGCAACAGTCGTGAGTCCGCTTATATTATATATGTCTTTGGTTATTGCTATAACCCAGATTACTGATAATATTGTTTTTCAGCCTGTTATCTTTTCAAACAGTGTAAGGGCACACCCGCTTGAGATCTTTGTTGTTGTGCTTGCAGCAGGTTTTGCCGCAGGGATACCGGGAATGATACTGGGAATACCCACTTATACTGTTATAAGGGTTTTTGCAAGGGAGTTCTTTTACAATTTCAAAGTCATACAGAAACTTACATCAAGCCTCTCGACTGAAAATATTGATAAGCGTAAGCACTTTTTTGAAAAAGATAAAAAAAGCACTGCCGGAACCAAAAAAGCTTCCGCCAAGACCGGGAGAAGGATAAGACCCCGAAATAAAGATACAGAATAAACTATACACAAACCCTCTACTGACCTTTACAATTGCCTGACTTTATGCGACACCTGCTTTCGTATCCGAACCGCTTGTTTCGTTTCTACTATGACGGATTCAGAAATATGTCGGCATGGGGTAAGCGTGTATGGATCATAATATTGATTAAGCTATTTGTTATTTTTTTGATCCTGAGACTATTCTTTTTCCCTGATATTCTTAAAAAGAATTATGACACTGATGATGAGAGAAGCGAATATGTTCTGGATCAGCTGACTAAATGAACTGAAATAAATGATTGAGAATGTAAACCCGGCACTTATAGACTGGTCGAGAGCCCAGTTTGCACTTACTGCCATGTATCACTGGCTCTTCGTTCCCCTTACACTTGGTCTTTCGTTCATCATAGCCATGATGGAGACAATCTATGTACGTACAGGTAATGAGGCCTGGAAAAGAATGACCCGGTTCTGGATGACTCTTTTCGGAATAAATTTCGCCATAGGTGTGGCTACAGGACTTATCCTTGAATTTGAGTTTGGTACCAACTGGTCCAATTATTCATGGTTTGTAGGTGATATTTTCGGTGCTCCACTGGCCATTGAAGGGATCCTTGCCTTTTTCCTCGAATCAACCTTTATTGCTGTGATGTTCTTCGGGTGGAACAAGGTAGGCAAGAAATTTCATCTGACATCTACATGGCTTGTGGCAATAGGAGCCAGTCTTTCGGCATTATGGATACTAGTTGCCAATGCATGGATGCAAAACCCCGTCGGAATGGTATTTAATCCCGACACAGCACGTAATGAAATGGTGAACTTCTGGGAAGTACTATTTAATCCTGTTGCTGTTGATAAATTCCTTCATACAATTACTTCGGGATTCCTGCTGGCATCCCTGTTCGTTTTGGGCATAAGTTCATGGTTCCTGTTGAAAAAAAGGGAGGAGTGGCTGGCTAAAAGAAGCATTCTTATAGCTGCTATATTCGGACTGGTATCATCGGTTGTGGTTGTCTTTACCGGGGATACCTCA
>Ga0272441_10010097_pt1 | contig 14390 bp, 11 predicted proteins | sample SSMProp6N_FD_193582 | JGI IMG/M metagenome (GOLD analysis project Ga0272441, IMG submission 193582) | Marine sediment archaeal communities from Little Sippewissett salt marsh, Falmouth, MA, United States - SSM-Prop-6N | ecosystem: Environmental > Aquatic > Marine > Wetlands > Sediment ... | reverse complement strand
ATTACTTTTTAACATAAGGTCTCGGGGTGACCAAATAGTATTATATTGGTTTGCTCTTCTCCTTTTCCCAATTGACTCATGGTATTAAATTTGGTATATTGTAAATCTATGCAGAAAAGTGATATCAGAAATTTTTGCATTATTGCCCATATTGACCACGGCAAGTCGACCCTGGCGGACCGGCTGCTGGAGGCCACGGATACCGTGTCTCCCCAGGCCATGATCAACCAGGTGCTGGATGATATGGATCTGGAGCGTGAGCGTGGCATTACCATCAAGGCCCATGCCATAACCATGACTTATCGCGTCAAAGGTGGAAACAAGTATCATTTAAACCTGATTGATACACCCGGGCACGTGGACTTTTCCTATGAGGTTTCAAGAAGCCTGGCTGCCTGTGAAGGTGCATTGCTTATTGTGGATGCAGCGCAGGGTGTTGAGGCGCAGACCGTCAGCAATATTTATCTGGCCATGGAAAATGATCTGACCATTATACCGGTTATCAATAAAATTGATCTGCCCAGTGCGCAGGTAGAAGAAGTGAAGCATCAAATCATTGAGCTTCTGGGGGTGGAAGAAGAGGACATACTTCTTGTCAGCGCGAAAGAGGGAAAAGGCATTGATACGGTCCTTGACGCCATTGTCAGCCGGATCCCGCCGCCCGGCGGGCATTCCGAAAATCCGCTTCGTGCGCTGATTTTCGATTCCGTATTTGATTATTACAGAGGCGCCATTGCTTATGTTCGCGTCGTGGATGGAGAGCTCCGTACAGGCGATGAAATCAAATTTTTATCCAACGGAAAAACGTTTGAGGTAGAGGAAGTGGGCAAACTTCGGCTGCGGCGCCACGCGGTCGACTGTCTGCTGACCGGCGAGGTCGGTTATATGATTGCCGGTGTGAAGAATCTTCAGGTTACCAAGGTGGGCGATACCGTGACTTCATACGATCACCCGGCAGCTGAACCCCTTCCCGGTTTCCGCGAACCCAAACCCATGGTTTTTTCCGGTGTGTATCCCGCAGTGGCCGAGGGGCTGGAGGAACTGCGCAATGCGCTGGAACGGCTTCAGCTGAATGATTCATCACTCGTGTATCAGCCGGAAAGTTCAGCGGCTCTTGGGTTCGGTTTTCGGATCGGATTTTTAGGCCTGCTTCATATGGAAATTGTTCAGGAGCGGCTGGAAAGGGAATACGGGCTGAATCTCATTACCACCATTCCCAATGTGGAATACCGGGTCACTAAAAAAGACGGTGAAGTTCTTATCATCGACAATCCGACCCTTCTGCCCCTTGCCAATGCGATTGATGTTTTTGAAGAGCCCTATATTTCATCCCAGATTATTGTGCCGCAGGAATTCGTGGGTAATCTGATGCAGCTTTCCCAGGAGCGCCGCGGTGTTTATAAAAACACCACCTATCTGGATACGACACGGGTGAATCTGGAATATGAATTTCCGCTTGCAGAAATCGTCTTTGATTTCTACGATAAACTTAAAACCCTTTCAAAAGGATATGCATCTTTTGATTATGAGCTGATGGATTTCAGACCTTCCCAGCTTGTGAAGCTGGATATTCTGATAAACGGCGATCCGGTGGATGCGCTTTCCATGATCGTGCACAAGGACAAGGCTTATGAATGGGGAAGGAAATTGACATCCAAGCTTCGCGAGCTGATTCACAGGCAAATGTTTGAAGTGGCTATTCAGGCCTCCATCGGCACAAGGATCGTTGCCAGAGAGTCGGTCAAGCCGCTTCGCAAGAATGTCACGGCCAAATGTTACGGCGGCGATATTACAAGAAAACGAAAACTTCTGGAAAAGCAGAAAGAAGGCAAGAAGCGGATGAAACAGTTGGGCAAGGTGCAGATACCGCAGGAAGCATTTCTCGCTGTTTTACAGATAAAATAATTTTGAACGAGAGGCAGTTATGGCAAATCAACAGAAGAACAGGAAACCGGAGCCCCCCCGAAAAAAGAGCAAGTTTCAAGAATTTATTGAACCCCTTCTGTCGGCCCTGATCATTGCGCTGATTATCCGTGCTGTGGTGATTTATCCGTTTCGCATACCAACCGGATCCATGAAGAATACACTGCTGGTCGGTGATTTTTTGCTGGCCAATAAATTCGTTTACGGCATACGCTCACCGGACTGGATCGGTATTCCCTATACCAAAGCCGGATTTAAAATCCCGTTCTTCCGAACACCGGGATTCCGTAAACCCAAACAGGGCGATGTGGTTATATTTAAATATCCGTGCGATGACATGCTGAATTACATCAAGCGCTGCATTGCTGTGAGCGGTGATACGGTTGAAGTGGTTAACAAGGTAGTCAAAGTCAATGGCAAGATTTTTCCAAATCCGCCGCAAAGCCGGTTTACCGGACGGCATTACAGCCCGGATGATATTATTCATAGATTGTATCCACCGGGTGCGGGAAATATTGATTATTACGGACCGATCAGGATCCCTGCACCTGGAGACACGTTTCACTTTTTGAACGAAACCAAGGATGACACCCTTTGGGCCACATGGCTCCAGGTCGCTATCTATGAAGGTCATAAAGTCACGTATAGACTGGATGATAATGATTATATGCAGCTGGAACCGAATCTCTTTGATCCGCAAAATATGGATCCCTCCATGCCGCGGCTGATCAGAACCATACAAGTTCGGGACGGAAAAGACTTTGCGATCGACGGGCACACACTGGATGATTATGTTTTTACAGTCAAAGAAAGACATTACTTTATGATGGGGGACAACCGGGATGACAGTCTGGACAGCCGGTACTGGGGTTTCCTGCCGGAACGGAACGTGGTGGGAGAGGCCCTGGTTATTTACTGGTCGTGGGAGAGCCATGCGCCGATGCACAAAAAAATCAGATGGTCGCGTATTTTAAACCTTATTCATTAGCAAGAGATAAATGGCCGGTCTGTATATACATGTACCTTTCTGTGTCCGAAAATGCGGATACTGCGATTTTTACTCGGTACCTGAAACCCGTGCCGGTCTGACTGAGTATATTCGCAGCCTGATTAATGAGATCAGCCTTCGGGCCGATAAGCTGTCCCGTGATGAGGCTGTACGAACCATTTATTTCGGCGGCGGCACACCATCACTGCTGAGTCCCGGGCAGCTTGATTTGATTTTTAAGAAGATACAACAGACATTTCGTGTTTCGAACAACCCAGAAATTTCCATTGAAGTGAATCCCGGCGCTGTAAGCCAAAAAGCACTGGATGCATACAGGGACCTGGGCATTCACCGCATCAGTGTGGGCGTCCAATCTTTTCATGATTATGAACTCGAAATGCTGGGGCGCATTCATTCCGCCCGGACAGCGCTTCAATTTATCCGACATTTGAAAGAAACCGGCTGGGAAAATGTCGGTATTGATTTAATATACGGTTTGCCGGAACAGAGCGTGGATGACTGGAAGAAAACACTCAAAAAAACTGCCGATCTGCGTCCTGCACATATATCCGCCTATGCATTGTCCTGGTCCCCAGGGACGGTTCTCGGAAGGCGCATCACCAATGGTGAACTGCCGGAGCCGGATGAGGACAGGATTTCTGATATGTATCTGTTTACACATGATTATTTGGCTCGGATGGATTATGAGCATTATGAAATATCCAATTTTGCACGGCCCGGTTTCCGCTGTGCGCATAATGAGGCGTACTGGACCGGAGCCGATTATTTGGGATTTGGACCTTCGGCCCATTCCTTCTGTCAAAACAGACGGTTCTGGAATACGGCCGACGTGAAGCAATACAATTCTGTTCTTTTACACAATCAATTGCCTGTAGCAGGTGAGGAATTCCTTACTAAAAAGCAACAGATTCTTGAGAAAATGGCACTGGGTCTCAGAAGGAAGGAAGGGGTACCCGTTTCTGATTTTGGAAATGGTGAAAAGCTGAACGAACTGGTCAAAAAGGGACTGGCGTTGATGAACAAAGGCAGGCTTACTCTGACTGCCAGAGGCTTTCTGCTGGCCGATGAACTTGCTGTTTACCTGACGCCATAAAAAAACCCCCAACGATTACGAAGGGGGTTTATGTCATTTTGAATAAAGATTAATCGAGTTTTTCGAGCAGCTCTTCGGCCTCCTTTTTAAATTCGGCGTCATCTTCATCAATTGCCGGCAGATCGAGCACATTCTGGAGATACTGACGGGCCAGTTCTTTTTCACCCATATATTTATAGGTCCGGGCGAGTTCCAGATGATGCTCGATATGGGCAGGATCGATTTCAACAGCTCTGAGAAACGCAGATGCAGATTCTTCATTGGTGGCAGGAGGAAGGTCGCCTAAGAATGTATTGGCGAAAAACTTTTCAAAACCTGACAGGTTGGCGATATTTTGGTGCCATCGGCCAAGCACATGATAAGCCAGATCCGCTTCAGGATTCAGTTCAATGGCTTTATCCACTTCTTCCTTTATCCTTTTGGAAAGTTTGATTTTTTCCTTTTTTCCGCGGAAAAGAGCCAATCTGCCAAGAGCAACAGACTGCTCAAAGTGGCCTTCCCATCCATCCGGGTTCAGGGCTATGGCGTGTTCACACAGGGCAACCGCTTTTGCAAACTTTGCCTCTTTTTCATCTTTCATGTCTTTGGGCAATTTGTTGGCCACTTCAGTGACTTCCCTGCCTGCCTTCCAGGCTGCTTCATAACTGGTTGAATCCAGCTCCAGTGCCTGAAGATAGGCTTCAGCAGCGCCGGCATGATCCCAGCTTTCCTTGCAGGCGTCTCCAAGGGCAATGGCTGCGAAAACCGGATCGACCACAGTTTCGAGGATTTCTTCTTCTGCTGTCGAGTCCTCAACCGCTGCTGTGGATATATCAACTGCGGTTGTGTCCTCCTGTGAATAAATTGGTATTGCTATCAAACAGAGAATTGCAAGAAGCAAAAAAATGTTTTTCATAGAGGCCTCCCTCTTCATTTAACCATGGAGCTAATGGTTCTTATTTACCAATAAATCATAAAAAAGGCAAGGTCTTTTTGGCAAAACCAAATAAAAATCAATTAATCATTCGCGGTGCAAGGGAACATAATCTTAAAAATATTCATCTGACACTTCCCCGCGACAAAATGATTGTCATTACCGGTCTTTCCGGTTCCGGTAAATCTTCACTTGCTTTTGATACCATTTATGCTGAAGGACAGAGGCGCTATGTGGAATCCCTGTCCGCTTATGCCCGGCAGTTCCTCGGATTGATGGAAAAACCGGATGTGGACGCCATCGAGGGACTGTCACCGGCCATATCCATTGAACAGCGGACAACAGGACGGAATCCGCGCTCAACCGTCGGCACAGTGACAGAAATATATGATTACCTGCGGCTGCTTTTCGCCCGTATCGGCATTCCTTACTGCTATGAATGTGGCAGACGGGTAGAAAAACAAACCGTTGAACAGATGGTTGATGCCATTATGGAACTGGAGAAGGGGACACGTCTTCAGATTCTGGCCCCTGTGGTTCGTGGCCGTAAAGGCGAATACCGGGATGTTTTTCAGCAAATACAGCGTGACGGATTTATACGGGTTCGCGTGGATGGCAAGGTGACGGAAGTAAGTCAGGCACCCAAGCTGAACAAGAACATCAAGCATCATATAGAGGTGGTGGTGGACAGGCTGGTGGTTGATCCCGGCATTGCGGCACGACTGGCCGATTCTCTCGAAACAGCTTTGAAACTGGCTTCGGGTATCGTGCTGATTGACGTGGACGGCAAGGGAGAGAAACTCTTTTCAGAACATTTTGCCTGTGTACATTGCGGCATCAGCTATGAGGAACCTGAACCCCGCATGTTTTCCTTTAACTCACCCTTCGGTGCCTGCCCCGCTTGCAATGGTTTGGGATCCATTATGAAAATCGATCCTGATCTGGTTATCCGGGATCCTTCAAAAAGTCTGAATGAGGGAGCGATTTCAACCTGGGGAGAGGCCAGAGCGGGCTGGTATTTTACCCAGCTCAAGGCTGTTGCCAAAGCCTATCATTTCTCACTCAACACGCCTTTCAGGGATCTTTCACCGGAACATCAATCGGTTATTCTCTATGGCACGGACAAGGTGCTGAAATTTGAGTATCAGGCCGTGACCCGTCAGGCGGAAGGGATCTGGTTCAATAAATTTGAAGGGGTCATTCCCAATCTGGAAAGGCGGTACCGTCAGACCGGTTCACAGGGTGTCAGGAACTGGATCGAGGGATTTATGAACGTGCTTTCCTGTCCGGAATGCCATGGTGCACGGCTGAAAAAGGAAAGCCTTTCCATTAAGGTGGATAAAAAATCGATTCATGAAGTAACGGCGCTTTCCGTTAAGGCGGTCAGCGGTTTCTTCAGCAGGCTGAAACTGAATCAGCGGGAAAAAACCATTGCCAATCAAATACTCAAGGAGATCCAGGCCAGGCTGCAGTTCTTGATTAACGTGGGACTTGATTATTTAACCCTGGACCGGGCAGCCGGCACATTGTCAGGTGGCGAGGCGCAGCGCATCAGACTGGCTACGCAAATCGGATCCCAGCTGGTTGGGGTACTGTATATTCTGGATGAACCGTCTATCGGTCTGCATCACCGGGACAATCAGCGTCTTATTGACACCTTGACCGCATTGCGGGATCTGGGTAATACCGTTCTGGTAGTTGAGCATGACAAAGACACCATTCTGGCCGCTGATTATGTGGTGGATCTGGGGCCGGGTGCGGGTGAACACGGGGGAGAAGTGGTGGCCGTTGGAACATCTGAACATATCATGAATTCAGACGCATCAATTACGGGACAGTACCTGTCCGGCAAAAGAACCATCGCAGTTCCTGATAAAAGGCGTCCTGCAGGTGAACATGCCATTAACCTGAAGGGTGCGGGGGGCAACAATCTGAAGAACATCGATGTCAGTCTTCCGCTGGGACTTTTTATCTGTGTCACGGGTGTTTCCGGGTCCGGAAAATCCACATTAATCAATGAGACGCTGTATCCCGTCCTGATGCGCCGTTTTTACGGCAGCAAAGCCACTCATCTGCCTTATCGTGAGATACTGGGACTTGAGCATCTTGATAAGGTGATCGATATTGATCAGAGTCCCATCGGTCGTACACCTCGTTCCAATCCAGCGACCTATACCGGACTGTTTACCCATATTCGCAATCTTTTTGCCAAGCTTCCTGAAGCAAAGATCAGGGGATACAAGCCGGGCCGCTTCAGCTTTAATGTAAAAGGCGGACGCTGTGAGGCGTGTGAGGGGGACGGTATTATAAAAATAGAGATGCACTTTCTGCCGGACGTCTATGTGCCCTGTGAGGTATGCAAGGGCAAGCGTTACAATCGGGAAACACTGGAGGTGAAGTACAGGGGACTGTCTATTGCGGATGTGCTGGATATGACGGCGGAAGAGGCGCTTCAATTTTTTGAACGGATACCTGCCATTAAGCGCAAACTGCAGACCTTAAATGATGTGGGACTCAGCTATATTCATCTCGGCCAGTCAGCGACCACGCTGTCAGGCGGTGAGGCACAGCGGGTAAAACTGTCCACTGAACTTTCAAAAATTTCCACAGGGAAAACGGTATATTTACTGGATGAACCAACCACGGGCCTTCATTTTGAAGACATTCAATGCCTTCTTGAAGTACTGAACCGCCTTGTTGACAAGGGCAATACAGTGATCGTCATTGAACACAATCCGGATGTGATAAAAACCGCGGACTGGATCGTGGATCTGGGCCCGGAAGGCGGAGATGACGGAGGAACCGTGGTGACAACCGGACCGCCTGAAAAAGTGGCCTTATGCGAAAAATCATATACGGGACAGTTTTTAAAGCAGGAACTGGATTTGTAAAATGGATGGTGGCATCCATAATGGGAGTATATGTGAGGAACTTGCACATACTCCCATTTCGAAGGAGCCCTTCGGCTTCGCTCAGGACAAACCAGGCGACTAAGAAATCTAATAACCTGAAAGTTTTTAAAATATCTCACCTTCCTAAAAAACGGGAAGGTTCGAGAAGATAAATGGTAAGTATTTGCCTCCGATTTCACACAGTCTGTTGATAAGGAATCGGGGATATGGAATTATAGTAAGACCAGCCTTCTGTAAAAATGTTAATATAAATGAAGGATTCAATCATGGGTTTCATTCAAGGACTTTTTGATGCTCCTGCATCTGACTGGTTGAAATTCGGGGGGTTTTTTGTCGGTATCTTTCTGTTCATTTTTATTGCTGAAAAAGCCCGTTCAGCCCTCGGATGGCCGGCTGAAGTGAACCGTAAACTGGTTCATATCGGAACGGGTTTGCTTATATTTTTCTGCGCGTTTTTATTTGAATCACAAATTCCGCTGATATGGATGGCCTTGATTTTTATCATGATAAATTACCTGGGGGTACGTTTAGGTCGTTTAAAAGGCATGCACGGGACTGAACGGCATACGTATGGAACGGTTTATTATCCACTGACTTTTTTAATTTTGGTTTTAACCTGCTGGGATCACCACAAGGTGATTCTTATGCTTTGCATGCTTATTCTGGCGCTGGCCGATGCGGCCGCTGCCATTGTCGGGGAAAATATTAAAAACCCCCATGAGTATAGTCTGGGCCGTGATAAAAAATCTCTGGAAGGTTCTTTAACGATGTTCCTTTCAACCTTTCTGATTGTCTGGATTCTGCTTCCGGTTATTGGACATATGGACGGACGGACTGTCGGATGGATAACCGCTGCCTGGATAGGCCTGCTAACAGCCCTGTTTACAACCGCGCTTGAAGCGCTATCCAGCGGCGGATCGGATAATTTAACAGCACCGCTTGGCGCTGCCTTTGTTCTGCATTATATGCTGGTTCATACACCACCTGATAATCTTCGATTATCCATTGGGATGGGACTGGCCCTGATGACTGCGGTCCTTTCATTCAAGGCCCGATTTCTGACCGGAAGCGGATCTGTTGGTGTTTTTCTGCTGGCCTCCATCATTTTTGGTATTGGCGGATGGATGTGGACCGTTCCTATACTGACATTTTTTATACTTTCAAGTTTGTTGTCCAAAGCGGGAAAGGTTCACAAAACGTCATTTGAGCTCGTTTTTGAAAAATCCAGTCAGAGGGATTTTTGCCAGGTTCTTGCCAACGGAGGGCTTGCAGGTACTTTCATGATTTGCTCATTATATTTTCCGAATCCTGCCTGGTATCCTGTGTATCTTGGTGCTTTGGCAGCGGCTACTGCAGACACATGGGGCACGGAAGTCGGTGTTTTTTCAAAATCCCAACCCCGGTCCATACTCAATTTAAAAAAGGTTCCAACCGGAACATCCGGCGGCGTTTCAGTGATTGGAACTTTAGGTGCCTTTACAGGGGCTTCAGTGGTGGTCGTAAGCGGATGGATTTTTGAAACTCCCTATACCATGCATCCGGGTAATGAAATCCTTTTCTGGATCATGGTGTTTTCAGGTGTGACCGCCAGTTTGGCAGACAGTCTATTGGGAGCCACGCTTCAGGCCAGGTATCGGTGCCCTGTATGTGAAAAATTGACAGAAAGACACATTCATTGTAACGGACGGATCACCGATCATATTTCAGGGCTGAAATGGATGAATAATGACTGGGTGAATGGATTTTGCTCCGCGATCGGTGCATTTTTGGTTTGGATTGGTCTTCAGGTATTTGTATCTTAATAATAAGGAATTGTTATTGTTTTTTTATTTTTCATGAATACAGGAGGAACTGTATGTCCACTATTATTGATATTCAAGCAAGAGAAATACTTGATTCCCGGGGTAATCCGACTGTTGAAGTCGAGGTGCTAACCGAGAGTGGTGCGTTTGGACGGGCTGCTGTACCATCCGGGGCCTCAACAGGCGAAAATGAAGCCGTGGAACTCCGGGACGGCGATAAAGACCGGTATCTTGGAAAAGGCGTAAGTAAAGCGGTTGATAATGTGAATGAAGTCATTGCTGAGGAAATTATTGGTGAAGACGTGCTTGCTCAGGCGGATATTGATCAGATTTTATGTGAGCTGGATGGAACGCCGAATAAATCAAAGCTTGGCGCCAATGCAATTCTGGGTGTATCGCTTGCATCCGCCAAGGCAGCAGCAGAGCTGGTTGGACTGCCGCTTTACCGGTATATTGGAGGCGTAAATGCCAAAATGCTGCCCGTGCCCATGATGAATATTATTAACGGCGGTTCACATTCGGATGCACCGATCGCGTTCCAGGAATTCATGATCCGGCCTGTAGGTGCCGCCTCTTTCAAGGAAGCGCTCCGAATGGGAGCGGAAGTGTTTCACAATCTGAAGAAAGTAATCAAGAGCCGTGGTCTTTCCACAGCTGTTGGTGATGAGGGTGGTTTTGCCCCCAAATTTGACGGGACCGAGGATGCGGTCGAATCTGTTTTAAAGGCCATCGAAAATGCTGGATACAAACCCGGACAGGATATTACACTGGCATTTGATTGTGCAGCATCCGAGTTTTATAAAAACGGTGTTTATGATTACACAATATTTGAAGGAGATAAGGGCGCCAAACGTTCTTCTGAGGAGCAGGCTGAATATCTGGCTTCTCTTATGAAAAAATATCCGATAGACTCCATTGAGGACGGCATGTCGGAAAATGACTGGGACGGCTGGAAAATTCTGACTGATAAGATCGGGGACAACTGTCAGCTGGTAGGCGATGATGTATTTGTAACCAATGTAGACTTTTTGAAAAAGGGAATTGCGAACAAATGCGCCAATTCCATACTTATCAAATTGAATCAAATAGGCACACTTACCGAAACCCTGGATGCGGTCGAGATGGCCCATAAGGCCAATTGGACATGCGTTATTTCACACCGGTCCGGTGAAACCGAGGATACAACCATCTCCGATGTTTCTGTCGCTGTGAATGCCGGTCAGATTAAAACCGGTTCAATGAGCCGAACAGACCGTATTTGTAAATATAATCAGCTGCTTCGGATTGAGGAGGAACTTGGAGACGCCGCACTATATCCCGGAAAATAATCCATCGGGAAGGGTTCAATTTTGACAACCCGGAAAAAAAATAAAAAAAGAAGGGCAGGGTGGATCATATTTCTGCTCTCCCTTCTTTTTGTTCTTTTTCTGCTTTCAACAGGAAAACGCGGATTTATTCAGCAGATACGCATTCACAGACAGCAGCAGAACCTGAAAAATGACATTAATGCCCTCAAAGAGGAAGAAGAACAGCTGAAAACCGAAGAGGAAAAGCTGGATGATCCCGAATATATTGAGGAGATTGCCAGGGAAGAGTATGGAATGGCCAAAGAAGATGAAAAAGTATACAAGGTCGTACCCGGGGAAGAGGAGTGAGAATCAGTGTTGACTGAAATCAGAAAAACATTTGTCGCCGGCCTGCTGGTACTTGCCCCAATTTCATTGACAGCCTATATATTTTATCTCCTCTTCATATTTCTGGACGGGCTTCTCAAGAATGTCATCACCCGGTTTTTAATTGAACGCATCCATCTGGGGAACTGGGTCGAGCAGTTTCCGGGGATGGGCCTTCTGGTTCTGCTGGCCCTCATTTTTTTAACCGGTGCGGTGACGAAAAATTATCTGGGGCGTAAATTTTTTGCTGTGGGTGACTGGATCGTAACCCACATTCCGCTCATCAACCGAATATATATTGCTATCCGTGAAATCAGTGAAGCCATACTGACTGAAAAGCGCGAGGTTTTTAAGAAAGCTGTTTTGATTGAATACCCGAGAAAGGGTCTCTACTCCATTGCCTTTTTTACACAGGACACCACCGGTCCTGTTCAGAAGGCTCTTTCCAAAGATGTGATCAGTGTGTTTGTACCAACCACCCCCAATCCAACATCAGGATATTTGTTGTTTGTACCGAAATCAAATGTCATTGAATTAGACATGTCGGTTGAAGATGCTCTGAAACTGGTCATTTCCGGCGGCTCCATCCATGTCAGAAATCAGCGGGGAATGGATTCCTTTATTAAGTTAAATAAAAAGACGCGGAAAGGTCCAATCCCGCATTCCCAGGAGGTGCAAACAGAATAAGAGGAACCCTTGACGACTCATTCCAAAGCAAAAACCGGACATGGCTGTGCTTTTGCACTCTTTTTTTTCTTTCTGTTTGTATCGGCCGCCAGCGCCTCTTCTGTGGACTCCCTCATTACATCTTATGAACGCGGATTAAATACGGATCGTTGGCTCTGGGGGTTTCATTTCCAGAAAGCCTTTGCCTCACTTTATGAAGTTCAGGTTACAGAGCAGGTGCTGTCATCGAGACTGGTGGTCGTGGGTGATGAGGATAAATGGAAAGATGATCACCGCTTCACACTGGATATTAAGCGCCGCTTAAAACCGTCACTTTTAGTTAACCTTCTAGGCTCCAGCCTTTTTTTTTCAGACAAACAGACCGGATATTATGTCAATGACATGCAAACCCATATGCTGGGTCTTGGGCTTATGTACAGTGACGCGAAGCGCACCATACCGTTTCATGCCGGCATAAAGGAAGACAGAAGATTCGGGCAGATTGACAGGGGCCTTACATACAGTTTGGGCATTCATGCACCGTACTTTGAGCTTGGCGACTATACCAACAAACTGTATGGCCGGATTGATGAAGATTTGTATCCGAAACGAAAGAACACAACATTGGGACTGTCCTATCGGGTAAACCGTCGGTTTCATGAAAACGCCAGTGACACACTTCAAATGGGACTGACACGCCAGCGAAGAGATTATTATATTTCTGTAAATGGAGATATTGAAAGCCGTATTGAAAACGGACAAAGCGTGGAGAACCGGCTGTTTTATCGTGTCAGTCCGGATTTATCATGCCGCGTCTACGGGGCAATATCGGCTCGTCAGCTGGGGATACATTTAATGACCGGAGAGGATCAGGGGATTAAACGGCAGCGGCAGGATTTTCAGACCCGCGGCGAACTTCATCTATACTGGAAAAAGAAAGAATTATTCGGCAACCTCTCTTTTCTTTACCAAAGCGAGGATCAGCAATATCATCTGACTGAACAGGCTTCACTTTCTCCTTTTTCAGGCGGTGGATTCTTAACTCCCGATAATCAGAGCGTTTATACAACCCTGCTGCTTCACAGCGGCTGGCGGTTTTCAGGAAAAGACTCCCTGCTGATTTATTCAGCCCTTCAGCGGTATCGATATGATACACCGGATCCGGAAAACTTTGATGATCGGGATGAACTTCGTTTCAGAATAGATATTCAGGAGCGGCATACATTTTCCAGGACGCTTTCACTTCAATTGTCACTGAGTCTCAATTTTATTCATTATGTTTATATATTTGGTGAAAAAAGTGCAGACAACAACTGGACACGCATCATTCGTTTTTCGCCCAGTGTGAAATGGCAGCCATCCTCCAAATTCCGTCTTGCCCAGTCGGTTGAAATTCTCGCCAATTACGTTGATTATGATTATGAAACCTTGTTACCCGGAATACGTAGTTTTTTATACCGGAAGCTCAGGTTGGAGGATTCATCCTGGGTGGCCATTACTCCCCGCACCAGGGTGCATGTACATTATAGACTGGAACTGGATGAAAACGGCAAATTCATATGGAATCAATGGCTGGAGCAGAAATTGATAGACCGGCAAAGTGAGACCATCTCTCTGTTTTTGGATCATCAGCTGTGGATGCACTGGCATATCGGACCCGGTTATTATTATTACCGGAGGCGGGGTTATCGCTATATGTCAGAAGCTGATGGAACCACAGGCAAGGAAATATCCATTGATTTTCATAATCATGGTCCTATGATTCGAGTCACCTATAAAAGCAAAAGGTTGCATTTTTCCCTAAAAGGAAGTACCTTTGCAACCAGAACCCATTTGGGATCGAAACAATTGTTAACCCGTGTGGATGTGAATATGAGCTGTCTGTTTTGAGCGCTGACAAATATTCAGAAAAGTCCGGCATCCAGGAAATGCATTTTGTGTTTCCCAGCTCCCTTAAAAATCTGACCGATGTCGAAAAAATCTCTGAACAGATTGGAAGGGAAATGGCGCTTAGCGAGGATGAAAAGGATAACCTGGCCATTGCCATGACAGAGGCTGTGGGGAATGCGATTGTACACGGGAACAAAAAAGATCCGAAAAAGGAAGTGAAGATCGATATTCAGATAAAAAATAAGCGGAAACTTTTTGTTTCTGTCACCGATGAAGGTCATGGTTTTGATCCTGACGGATTAATCGATCCAACGCATCCCGATCATTTGATGAATGAACATGGACGTGGTATTTTTATTTTAAAGGCATTGATGAATGATGTGTTATTTTCCTTTTCGCCCCAAGGAACAACCCTGACATTTCACATGATTAAAAAGTAATTCTGAAATCTGAAGATCGGGTTTTCAGCAGCAATGAATCAAGGCTGATTTTACTGAATCACCGGATCA
>Ga0272441_10010096_pt1 | contig 14390 bp, 20 predicted proteins | sample SSMProp6N_FD_193582 | JGI IMG/M metagenome (GOLD analysis project Ga0272441, IMG submission 193582) | Marine sediment archaeal communities from Little Sippewissett salt marsh, Falmouth, MA, United States - SSM-Prop-6N | ecosystem: Environmental > Aquatic > Marine > Wetlands > Sediment ... | reverse complement strand
AGATGTCCGTTAAGCAGACAGAGGCATTTCGCAATTCGAGCCGCGCCAGTTGGTTGCTGTGCGCGGGGTGGATCACTTCAACAACATCGAACCACTCTGCAAGCCGCTTCTTGAAGAGGTTCGGCATCCTCTTCCAGACTCCGATGAATGAACTGTGAGAGTAGGCGACCACGAGCTTCGGCTTGTCGCTTGTAGGTGCAGGGCGTCCGCTTGTCAGCGCGTAGTCCAGCCCTGGATGCCCGACGGTCAGAATCCTCTCCGCCGGGTATCCCTTGTTCACGAGAAATCCCTTCAGCATCGGCCCCGGAACGCCGATGTATCGGAAGTTGTGAATCTGCTTCCAGTAGTTCGACACCAGCTTTTGGAACCAGCCGTGCGAGATATAGAGGTCTGTGCACTGCCTCGGCGCTCCCGTGTCATGCTCTTTCAGTTCGCGGAAGAAGTGGACGTTGAACGTACCAGGTAATGGGGCTGTCCTCAGATTGATCCCGCCAATGTGGTCTGCGATGGATGAAACAATCTGGCTGACGACCAACTCGTACATGCCGCCGGGGTTGATGAGTGTGATCGGTGCCAGCTTCACGCTTCCTCCTGCTCCGCCACCCGTTCGATCTCTCGTGCCGCTTGCTTTCCAGAGCAACCGCGTAGCTCCTTTGGAAAGTACCGGTCGATGAACTCCGTCTCCCGATCCATCATACCATGTCGCACCGCCGCTCGAACAGCAGGCATGAAGTCTATCGACTTCTCTGTATGGTATCCAATCCGGTGCTCGTAGATCAGTCGCAGCGGTGCCGTCTTCGGCAAGGCCATCGCTCGCGCTCCCTGGATGAACGTCGGAAAGACGACAGGCACTCCCAGGCTCCAGGCCTCAAACATGGCCCCCGAAACGTCTGTGAGACAAGCAGACGCCCCCAACAGCCAGTCCCGTGCCAGTCCTGTTCTCTTCCTCTTCAAGTGATAGACCGGATGGTAGAGGTCGATCAACTCAAACTCTTCACGGAGTCGCCGCTTGAACACGGAAGGCATCGTAGCCCATGTCGGCGCGAATGCGCTGTGGCTGTACGCAGCGACGATCCGTGGCTTCTTTCCCTCCAGTGGGATTGGCTCCTGCCCTCCGCTCAGAATCTCATCCATCCCAGGATGTCCGACCGTGAGAAGTCGCTCCGGCTCAACGCCATGCCGGATGAGGAAGGCACGGTCAATCTCCCCGACAACGCCAAAGTACCGGAACAGGCTGTAAGCTCGATAGTTCGGGCTTCCCTTCGGCGTCAACTTCTGATTCCACCCGTGCGCGATGTACAGGTCCGGGCACTCTCGTGGCTTCCCTCTGTCGAGGTAGTGCCTGAAAAAGTGGACGTTGAACCCGCCGGGGATTGGCGTCGCGGAGTAGTTCGCACCGTCGATGTGCTGCCCGATGGCATCGACGAATCTTTGGACCACTGCCTTGTAACAGCCGCCAGGGTTGATCAGGACGATTCTGCTCACAATGCGTCCTCCAGGACGAACGCTCCACGTTCACTCATAAGCCTCTGCTCCCATTCCAAGAGATCGTCGTTAGTGTCGATTTCCACGCGAAAATCCGGCCCGATCTCGACAACGTGCTCCGCTGGGAAGTACCACCCCGGCGGGTCAACCTGCTGAGGCTCGTAGAAGAGGTCCCATTGACTTTGCCCTCTTCTCTCCCCCTGCTTCTCTAGCGAAGCCGTTAAGAGGGCGCTCAGTCGCTTCTGGACCCGACGACGCCACAAGCTGGACTCCACGCACGCGATTCCCGCGTAGCCGTGTTTCTCTGCCACGCGCCCCTCCTTCACACCGATACCCAGCCCCGTTTCGGCTGCTCTTTTCACAAGCGCCGCAATGCACGCCTTCCCTGTCACTTGATCTGCATTCGTCAAGATGTACGGCGCATCTCCGATGGCTGTCAGTCCGAGGTAGATCGACGGAAGGTTGCCTGCCTCTTGCCAGAAGTAATTCCGCACGAATCGGATCGGTGTGTCGATCCCTTCAGTTGCCCGTCTGTATTGATCGTGGTAGCAACCTGTCACGACGACACCTTCATCTATGTACGGCTCGATCAATCGAAGTGTATGATGAAGAAGTCCCCGCCCATCACCTGCTGGCATCATAGGCTTGCACACGCCGCCCATCCTGCCTCCGTTGCCCGCTGCCAACACGACCAGTTTCATAGTGCTCCCTCACTTCCAAGGACTCGCTTCCGAATCTTCGTTACCACGGTATCAAGCACCACGACAATCGCCATGATGAGGAACAAGATAGCGAATACGTCCTTCGTCTTGAACAGCCGGATCGCCGTCATCAGCGGTCGCCCAATCCCTCCTGCACCGACCAGTCCAAGCATCGTGCTCTGCCGGATGCAGTACTCGAAGTAGTAGAACGAGTAGCCGAGGAGGTACGGAAATGCCTCCGGGATCAGGAAGTACAGAATGACTTGCCACTTCCGCGCCCCCACAGCAACCCCCGCCTCGATTACTCCGGGGTCCACGTTCTCAAACGCTTCGGTGAAGTATCGCCCCAGCGCCCCCATCGTGTGAAAGACAAGGCCGAGAACTCCGGCGAAGGGTCCGAGGCCGACTGCGGAAACGAACACAAGCGCGTAGACCATCGGGTGCGTGGAGCGGAACGCACTAATGAGGCTTTGGAACAGCTTCCTCGTGACTTTGTTCTTGTTCACGTTTCTGGCCGCGAGAAGTGCAAGCCCAAGAGATCCGAGCACCGCCCAGAAGATGCTTGCCGTCGCGACCCAGAACGACTCCAGGAGGTACGGCCCCATCTGGAGAATCTTCGCGAAATTCGGCGGGAACCCGGACCGGATGTAGTCCCAAAGGTTCGGCATCCCCCTGACAAGCTCAACCGGGTCAGCCCCCGTCTCCTTGATTGCGAAGATGAAGACGGCGGCCAACCCCGCGAATAGAACCCAGTTCTGCGCTCGCTTACTCCCCCAGCGCCCGGATCGGATCATAGTCCCGATCGTATGTTGGGATGAAGCCCAGCACCTTGAACTCCCGGCATAGCTCTTCCGGGATGGAAGTCCATGCCTCGACGAGAAGTTCGTGCGGGATCAAGTCGAAGTCCGGCGCTCGCGTGACAAGCGAAGTCGGAATAGCGTCCGACGTGTAGATCACCCGGAGATCATTCTGCGCGAAGATCCCGTTTTCGAGAGCTTCGTCGTAGCGGTTGTACGTCGTACAGGCTACGTCGATGTGCCCGTTCACAAGCGCGATGATGACGCCCTCGTGCGAGCCTCCGTAGAAGACCTCCTTGAAGTCGTCCGGCAAGATACCAATCTGCTTGAACACAGACATCGGAACCTTGTAGCCGGAAGTGGATGTCTCTGATACGAAGCCAAGCGTGTACTGGCTCCAGTCAACGCACTTCGCCAGCCCCCAAACGTCCGAGTCATTCCTCGTGCAGATGATCCCGAAGTAATGGGGCATCCCGGTGTTCACTCGAATCTCACGTACAACGGGGATTGCTCCTGCTTGCTCGTTTGCGATGGTGTAGCTCTCCGGGCCGAAGCGGGCGATCTGCACGTCGCCGTATTTCATCGCCAAGATCGCTGCCTCGTAGCTATCGGAGACGATGAACTCGAACTCGATCTCATCGTCTAACTGCCCGCTGTCGTTGATGTAGTCCTCTACCCAGTCGAACAGCCTCCCAAACACCTCAACGTCGATTGCTGCACTGCCGGATGGAATGTTCGTGACGCGGACCACTTCGGTTGCCATTGCCGTTGCTCCCAGGAGAACCAGGAGCGAGAGAAAGAGGATCGTCCTCTTCATGCGTATGCCTCCCTTTTCCGTACCTGCCTCCAGTAGGTCAGGTTCAGAATGATAACAGGAAAGCGTCCGTTGCGTCCAATCCAAAGAAGAAGGCCAGCCCCGGAGAGCCAGCCCCCTTCCCAGCGATGTTAGCGCGTTCGCTGTCTAGCGAATTGGATTCAGCACCGGCGAGAATCCGTGGACCCAATCCTTCGCATCCATCGTGTCCCCGAACTTCAAGATGAAGCAGAAGCAGTCCATCGGCGGGTCTGGATACTCCCACCACCCCCTGAACCACCTCTCGTCGCGCTCTCTGTTGAACCAATACACCGCACGTCCTGGGATCTGTTCTGGCAAGAAGAAGTCGAGCGAAGCTGTCTCCTTCGCCCCAACTTCGATGTAGTCGAAATGCCCGATATCCCAGCGCGTGCCGGATGTCGGCCTCCACTCATACGGGCCTGGCCTGTACTGTCCCGGTGGGTAGTAACTCAATCCGCAATCGACGGCGACCGGCCCCGCGAAGGCTTGGTTGCCAACGTTCTTCACAACCATCCTGCATACGTTTCTGTTGAAGCCGATAGCCTGGAGCTTCATCTTCCAGTATGGCTCAACCACGGGGTCGTCATCCTTGTAGAACAGCCAGAAATACTCGGCATCCAGCCACACAAACCCAGTGGTATCTCCCTGGAGATCTCCCGCGTTGATCGTCTTCTCCACAACTCCCGCGCCAGTGAACGTGAGCAACGTTGTGACGCCGTCTGGTAATTCGGACAGAGATGCAAAGACGCCACTATCGACTCCGCTGAACGAGTGCCGGGATTGCTCTGTGGTTACGTCGAACGCGCCAGAGATTGAACCTTCGCTGCTAGCGTCAGTTGCGTTTTCGATGCTAGGACCGTCGAACCTGAAATGGGCTTCGCCATTCTGCAAGCACCACTGCACATTGAAGAATCCCGACCTCGATTCGATAGCGATGTAGCCGCTCCCACTGTAGGTGTACTCTCCTGCCTTCGCGTCGATAGTTCCAACGAGTGCTATGATGGCGAACACCAGAGCGATCACAGCCACTATCAGAGGGCCGTATCTTGATGTGCCTCCCTGTCCCTCCATGCTGCCCCTCCTTGAGAAAAGCGGCGAGGCAGTTGCCCGCCCCGCCGCGATGCCTGCCTAGTCGCCGGCGACGTGGACGTCGTCCACGTCGGCTCCGTCGTTGTAGATCAACTGCTCGAAGTACGTCCCACCGCCCGGCGCGGACCAACCTTGTCCCGCCAGGGAGTTGCTGCCGACAGCCATGATCTCGTAGACGCCTGATCCGGCGGCCTCGAAATCAGAGTTGTGGTAACAGCCGCAGCCGTTCCCAAGCTGGAAGCCGCGACCGCCGAGTTCGTCGCTCATTGACGTCAAGACGCCGCTACCGCTTCCGAGTACCTGGATGGTCGCTCCGTCCCCGTCTCCACTGCTGACCGAATGGACGATGCCGTAGCTCGTTCCTGCGGCCTGGTACTGGTCGTTGGACTGGAAGCTGTAGTTACAGTTCCTGGCGCTTGCGTAGTTGGTTGTCGTACGCCTTGCGAGGAACGCGGTGCCGTCCGTTGTCCAGACTTCCGAATGGGAGATCTGCCCGGCGGGTCCGTACATGGTCGCTTTCGCGTCGGTGCGCTCGACCTCGAACAAGATACCGCCGCCGCCCTCGACCGATGCCGTGGTCTGGAACAGGCCGGAATCGACGCTGTACGTGTATGGGTTGTCGTCCTTATCTTCCGCGTGGAAGGTTCCGAAGAAGTGCGCCCCGGTTGTGACAACCGTGGACAGTGCATCGTCGCCATTCTGGAATGTGATGACAAGAGGTGTGCCGGTGCCAAACGCATCCCAATCCACGTCAACCGTCGTCGGAACTGCAAACCCAATCAGCGCGAAGACGCTGACGATCGCGACTGCCAGTGCGAGTTTCCTCTTCATTCCTTGTACCTCCTTAAAGATCCGATCGGAATCCCTGTGCCTGTACTGCGGGTTTCGTATGGTGACCACCTCCCTCGTTTCTCCGATATTGTATCCTCCTGATGGGGAGGACGCCGGGGCAGGGCTTTCGCCCTCGGAAGGTGCCCCGGCGCTTGAAACTCATCTATGCACCCCGGCGCTTCAGGTATTCCAGGATCGCCTCGACGACCAGGTAGTTGATGCTCCGGTCATCCTTCTCTCCAAGCTTGATCAGCCGTTCGACCGGCTTCTCCGCCATCTTCCGTTGCGGAATGTAGATCGAGAGCTTGTCAAGAACCTCTTTCCGTCCCATGTTTCTTCCCTCCCTTCCTACCGTAGTATCGTCCTGCCTATTTGTCATGGCCTTCCACGTCTGTTCGCCCGGCTGTCTCTATCCTCGCTGCTCCTTCTCTTCCTCGACACACTTCCGGTGGAGCGCCCGTCCTGCCTTGTCCTTCACGAATCGCGTCTCGTATCCGATGACCTGTCCACACCACGGGCATTTGCTCGTTGCCAGCTTGCGCATTTCTTCGCACGCCTTATGGCCGCAGTCCTCATTCTCGCACGGTCCTCCTGGCGTCCCTGGCTTCCTCACGTATGCGTTGTAGGTTGGCATTGTCAGCCCTTCGGTCGCGGTTCGATGCGCACCGTGTTCGCGCAGTCCGGCAGGATCATCATCGGGGCCATCTCTTCCGTCTGGAGCCGGATGGTGAAGCCCGCTCCCTCCCGGTCTGCCAGCACGTCGATGCTGCGACCCTGCGGATCTTTGATCCTGACGATCCGCGCTTGCGTCTCATCCTGCCAGTTCCCCTTGCCGTCCATCTTCTGGATTGTGAACATCCTCTTCAGCCCCTCGTCCATGCCGTGCTTCCGCCTCTTCTTTGCCATCGCCTACGCCTGCTCGGAGTATGCCATTCGCTCCTGCCGCTGGGCCTCCGCTGCGTCATCTGCGTACGAACCGTCCGCGTGGAAGCCGATGGTCTTCGTCGCCTGCTCCGGCTTGTCGAAGGTTCCCTGGCACTCGTCACACACCCAGCCGCCTCCGTCGATCTCGCTCCGCTCTGTGATGAAGACGCTCCCACAGTCCGGGCACACGGGCGTCGGGAACAGAGCGAGCACTGCGTCCACAACCGCCATCGGGCACTCGTAGATGTCAAGCCCCCGGTCGTGGTTGAAGATGCAGTTCGCGAGTGTGGCCTTCGGCCCCGGCGTGATAGTGAGCTTGCTCACGACGCTGTCGCTGATTCCGTAGCTGGAACCCAGCGAGTAGACCTTTGCCTCAAACGTGCACTCGTCATACTTGCCGACGGTGCCCTTGACCCAGCCTGTTTCCTTCCTGCGGTCCTTCGTGATCTTTGCGTTCATCCTTCCTCCCTCCCTTGATTCGCTCTAACTATAGCACATCTTAGCCCTGACGTCAACTCCTTTACGCCCTGTGCTACGACGAGTCTTCACTCACGCCGAGTACCGCTGCGACTGCCAGCCCGGCTCCATAGCCATCCATCCGGACTCCCTGCGCCTCCGCCCATTGCCTCAGGGCGTTGTTGACAGCATCTCGCGCGGAGCGTGAAAGAAACTCTAGCCGGATCGTGTATTTCTCCATCTTCTGCTCCGACTCTTTGCTCTTAGTGTCGCGCCAATCGTTCGACAAGATCTCTGAAACAGAAGTCAGTTCGAGTAGCGTGAATGGTGCAACTTCCGCTATAGCTGAGAAGTCTACCTCAGGCTCCTCCTCGAATAGCGTGGCGAGCGTTTGTGCCTGGGTCACCCTGTCTATCTCAAAGAACTCTACTACGCTGTGAGCGAGTACGATGCCCTGCCCTTTTGTGATAGAGCCGTGGTCGTAGCAAATGGCGTGCGTCATACCCAGAGTCTTGTAGGCATCCAGTCGATGATTGCCGTCAATGATTTCGTATGTGCCATCGCCAGTGGCGACTCGCCTGTCTACACCGTATTCACCATCGCCTAGCCGCCGGACGTTGCAGTTCTTAATCTGCCCATTGCACCGTACATTCTCAACGAGCTTTGCTGCCTTGGCCGCATCATCCTCCTTGAAGTTCCACGGTGCCTTTCTCAACCGTTCAATCGGAACCAACAGGTAGTGCTGCTCAAGTGTCTCCCTCAATTCTTTCAACGACGCCATTCCAATCAACCCCCCTTGCTTTCCATACCTTCGTGTAGTACTCCTCCAGAAGCGCGTACTGTTCCATTGCGTATACGAGCTTGGCTCGATGATCCTTGCTACTCGCTGCGAGGCGGATCGGCAATCCGGCAGTAACCGTTTCTTTTTCCGATGCTTTGAGTTTCCAATCTAGCTTCCCGCGACGCGGGTTGAATTGAGTGACGGCTCCATAGCTAATGGTCGCCCCCCACCCTCGGCTGTCAGTTGAAAAGATCGGAGCCGACAGAATTAGCGCGTCGTCAATCGCCGCGAAGACATGAATCCGACAATCATTTTGATAGGCATACGTCGCCATCTTACTGTACGGTAACGTGAATTGCTGATTACGCTTTCCCTCAATCCCTACATACCGAGAGCCGCTTTGGGCAATCATGCTTTCGTAGTCTTCCCATGTGTTTCCCTCGGAGTTCGTTGCTATCCCGCTATGAAACACAGTGATGCATTTATCCCACAGCCCGTGCTTTCGATACAAGCTGCGCCATTCTTCAACCTTCTCCTTGCCGACTAGCTCTTGGATGTCTACTTCGACAAAGAAATCGAAGTAGGACCAATGCGCCCGTAGCCACGCAATATACTCTTCTACATACTTGTCATAATTGTACGCGAGTTCCTGCCTGGTTCCGCCTGCTGCGCTTGTGACGGCAAACCCCGCCTCATGGAAGAAGCTGTGTGCACCAGAGTCGATAGTGATGTACCCCGACCTCTTTCTAGCCACGCCAATAGCGGCTAGAGCCTTCGTTGTCTTTCGGGCATACCAGAAGGAACAGAAGAAGTTCCTGTCTGTTGCGGCTTCCCAATCTTGTGCTGTGTAGTAAACCGCTGCCGTTTCGCCTGCTGCGAGGAAGATTCTCATTTGGACACCCACATAGTAACACTGAACCTCTTCTCCAACGTTCGGAGGATCAAGTAGCCAGTGACAGACAGTATAGACAGGATGCCAGTAGCAGCAAAGATGTCAAGAACGCGCGACATCCTCAAACCGAACTGGATTGCATACCCCAATCCTCTAACGGCTCCGAAGATCTCTGACGTGATTGCTCCAATGATTGCTCCGGCCCAGGCAATCCGCATGCCGATCATAATGCTGGGCAACGCCAGGGGAAGAAGAATCTTGCTGACGAGCACAAAGCCACCTGCGCCATCCAGCATTGCAGCTTCCACAGCCTCTCGCGGAATGGTCTGGATTCCCGTGACGGTGCTGGTGACAACTGGGAAGATCGCAATGGCGGCAGCAACTATCGCCTTTGAAACCAAGCCGTACCCAAACCAGATGTTGGCAATTGGCGCGAAAGCCGCAGCGGGCAACGCACCCAGAATGATGACGTACGGATAGGAAGCCTCACGGACAATGCGGAACTGACTCAACACAACGCCCCACAGAACACCCAGGACAAGGGCAGTGGCGTATCCAATAAGGAATTCGATGCATGTCGTTCGCGTGTGAACTAAGAACAGGTCTGCATTATCGATGACATGCACGACGATAGATGACGGCGCAGGGAGCATCCACTCTGGGATGCTCCCTGTCGCACTTGTGAGCAATTCCCACACGCCGGTTAAGGTGCAACCGAACAGCATCGGCGCGATGATTACTCTTCCTTTCACGCTACACGGGTTGCCCAAGGATCTTGTCTAACGGCCACCGCGTCACCGGGAACCGATAGTGCTCCTGTGCCGGGCCGACCACGTCGCGAAGTCGAGCGACTTCATCGGGGGTCCTGTCTGTCGCAGCAACGATGTCATCGTCTGTCTTGCCGCTGATGAGCATCCACAGGACCGTATCAAGAGCCAGATACGGCATCCCCATCTGGTCTTCGTCAGAAACCAGCATTGGATGGTTTCCGCATCCGCTTAGCCGCGTGACAACAGACGGAGGCAAATCCATCACTTCTGCCATGCGGTACACCTGTGTCTTCCACAGATGAGAAAGGAGCGCAATGTCGCCGCCCGTATCTGCATCCGGTGTCCACATCAGCGTCACAATCTCAGACCTGTTAAGCGTCTGACATCGTGAATATCGCATAGCCTCTGCGAATCTGCCGATGACCAGAAAGCGCGTCCTGAGAGTCACCGACGGGAAAACCAAGTACTTGAAGAAGACTTCCGGTAGCTCTGTCCGCGCAACTTGCCCCTGGTATAGGGGCTTGATGTCTTGCTGAAAATCTATGTGGTCGTTGTCAACTGTACTGTTGGCAGCGTCCACGCCCATTGCTTCCAAGATGCCCCCGATGGGGAAGACCTTGCTTTGAATGCCAAGGCTGTCCGCCAAGGCCTGTCCGGCGATCTGATCGCGCGAATAGGATTGAGGGGCAGGCATGATGAGGCCGAAGACCTTCTCCGCCCCGAGTGCCTTCACGAGCAAGGAGGCAGACACAGACGAATCTAGGCCGCCTGACAGGCCAATGACGCAGCCTTTGTAGCGATGCCGTCTCTTCTCGTGAAAATCGCGAATGAATCCGACGAGATCTGTGATCTCAGCCTCTGGATTCCAGCTATCCCAGGGGAGTCCTTTCATCGCTCGCGATCACCTCCCCTCGAAGCCACGGACAATCAACGTTTCTGCGTCTACCACAGCATCCAGATAGCCGATGAAGTAAAGCCACCGAACCGTGTTCTGCAGGCGCTCCGCGCTCACAGCGAAGTCGCCAACCATGCCAGAGTCCGGATTCAAGTAGACGGTCTCCAGCATCAACTTCAACGGCTCGTAGATCTCGCTGACCGACAGGCTCGGTACTCGGCGATGAACCGCCTGCGCAGCGGCTTGTGGATTCTCTGCTACGAACTCAGCAGCACGCACGTTCGCTCGCATGAATGCCTGGATGGGTTCAGGGTCATTCTCGATCTGTTCCCTTGTGGTGATCAGCAGCCCGCCGTACGCATCCATCAGCCCGCCGGCATGGATGAATCCGACTTCATGCCCGGCTGATATAACGGCATACGGCTCGTTTACGATGTACCCTTCGGTGACGTCAACGGCGTTGTCGTCCAACGGAGCCAACCCAGGCTGTACGCCAACGAATTCGACGTCAACATCAGGGTCGATGCCGTACATCTTCAAGACCTTCAGCAACCACATTCCCTGTGGAAAATCGCGGAAGTCCCGAATCCGCAAGCCATTCAGATCGGCCGGAGTCTCCCATGCGCAAGTTTCGGCGAACCCGTACCACACGTGCGGCACTGAATGCAGGAAAGCGCCGAATACGACTAGGTCGTGCCCGTGCAGAACCATGTCGATGAGGTAGCTAGGCTCTGTGTACGCAATCTGCACCTGTCCAGACAACAAAGCTCGGATGGGTGCAGCAGAGTCCATCCCCGGCGCAATGATAGAGACATCCAATCCTTCATCGTCGTAGTAGCCAAGCTCTTCGGCTGCTGAAAAGATGATGTGGGTCTGGTTCTCAAACCATTCGAGCATCAGCCCCACCTTTTCAAGCGCCGCCGCCTGAATGGCAACGGCCGCGACAACCATCAACACTACAAGTCCTACGATGAACCGCTTCATGATTCTTCTCCTTGTGCAGTTTCCTATGACCGCTCAATTGCGGAGTTTCTGTGTCTACACAACCATCTGCTGTTCTCTGTATACGCCCCCTTGTTCCGCCAATCTGCCACTGCCTTAGAGTATGTCTTTTTCATGCCACCGGTTCAATGCCCTCTTCCCCTTCGTCAATGCACCAAAGCAGGCATCTGCGCCTCTGCGATGCTCTTGCCGATACTGTACACCGCCTTGAGCCTGCCCTCCGCTTCATCTTTCAACCACTCCGGGACAACCGGCGTCGGATCGTGGAAGTGCTTCTCAATCCGCGTCTTCGCGACCTCCCGTGCAAATGGTGTCTGCTCCAGCTCCAACGTCTTGTAGAGCTTATCGAGGTACATCTTCGGATCTTCCTGCTCCCTCCAGTCCACCCATAGGATTCTCCCGTGGCTATTCCGATCCGCCTCGATCAACGTCGCGTACGCCTGCCGTGCCTGCGCGATCATCGCCCGTGAGAGAACGTCAGAGCCACTGTAGCCGGTCCAAGCACCCACGGCCCATCTTGGCTGCCGGATGGCGACGATGGCAAAGGAATCGGGGAATAGGTTCATCAGGAGCGGGATGTGTTGCGCCGTGTGCGTTGAACAGAATCCCCAAATCGGTGCCGCCTTGCACGAAGAGCGGACGAAGTAGCGCACAGCATGGTCAATGTCCTCCATCTTTGGCCCCATCTCCGCGATCCATTCGTTTGCTACTTCCTTACCGGCGGCGAGGGCTGCTCGTAGTCCCTCGATGCGATCCGTGTAGCGCGTCTGGAACTCCTGCGTCATGCCGTAGAGCCGAGCAAGACTGCTCATTGCGACACCGCCACTACTCCACTCCCCCAGAATGTGCGCGGCTCTGTGCGCAGTGATCGTCCTCTGGATATGCGTCATCCCTGACGCAGGCAACGGGCTGACGAGAAAGACTGGCCGTTCCTTCATTCGCTCCATGTATACCTCCCTCTGCTGTTGCCGATTTCGACGTGCTCAACGGGGCCGATCCACAATGCTTCACAGCCGTCCTCCGCGAACAGCGCGTCAGCTTGGCTCGCGAAAGCGAATGAATTGCGAAGCCTTCCTGTAGTGATCGCGTGGGTTCGGATCTTGGCGGTTGTGATGCAGCGGCAGTTGATCGTCGCGGGCCTCACTGCCTTCCTCCCAGCACACGAGACTTCATCATCGACTCCGCTGCAATCGCTTCCTCCATCTTCCGAAGCGCCAGTAGGATGCTTTCGTAGGTGAGAGCCGTTCCGTAGTTGCTGTCAAACGACTGCGGCGTATCCGGGTGAACGAGCCATGCTGCGTCGAACCCCTCTGTGAACGGTGCCTCTGTAACAGGGAATAACTCACTGTTATGCCGCTTCCAGGTGTACCCGGTCAAGCACGCAGAGAACATCGCTTCCTCGATCTCTGTCACAGGGTCAGGAAGATGGCTTTTCAGCATCGTCATTGCGCTCTCCTCTGAGCCAGTCCTCTTTCGAGAACGTCATGATATGCTCCGGCTCCGGCCGAATGAGACACACAGCGTCGTATCCCGCCGGGAAGCATACGGTGTCCGGTGTTTCGATGATAGGGAATATCACGTCTCCCCACCACATAGCAATCAGAAACCTCCCTTGAACACGAGTCCAGCCACGGGGTTGCCGCCGCCTGTGCGGATCACGTCTTCCGGCTCTGGCTCTTCCGGCAAGAGGTGCTGTACAGACGGCCCCGAATCTACGGTCACGATGAACAGCTTCCTCGAAACGCGGCATCCCTCCCTGATGATAGAAGCGACTGCCGCTGGCTCCTCATGTTCGAGGACGCTGATACAGAAGGCGTAGTCGAAGCTCTGTGGCGGGAACGGCAACCGGCGGGCATCCGTCTCGACAAACCCGCACCCGTACTGTCCCAGCAGCATACCGACGTCTTCCTTCGTGCTCCAACTCATGTCGTCCACACCCATCACAGAATGGCCTTGGTCACGAAGCCAGATCGTGAAGGGGCGGAAACCGCAGCCGATGTCCAGCACGCGACGTGGCGTAACGATGACACCTTCCTCGTTGGCATCCATTTCCATCATCGCCCACGGCCACTCCCACTTCCGAGTCTCACATATCTTCGATCCGACGTGGAAGGCGTTCTGCGTCTCCTTCTGTAAGACGTGGCTGCTCCTGACCCGCGTTCCGATGCGCTCAAGCATTGCCCAGCTTCCGCGAAAGGCGTCCTCCTTCTCGATGAAGTCGTTCTCCCGTGCCCACACGCGCTTGATTGGCTCTCTCATGTCGCAGCCCTCTCTGCGGGAACACCGAGGAGCGACGGCCTCTGCTCCCAGAGCTTGCCGTCTAGCTCCCGTCCTGCTCTCTTTCGGCCAACGCGCTCGAACATCGCAGCGCCCTTCTCTCCGGCCTTGACTTGCTGCCCCATCATGTTCATCACGACGTACGGTGCCTCGCGCTTCTCGAATGCTGGCCTGGCTCTCCATTCACCCCACTGCTTGAAGAAGAAGCATGCCCCCTCATCAAGCGTCTGATCCTTCAAGCTCTGCACCCAGTACGGGTGCATTGGCCGCGCCCCCGGCCCCGTCTCCCCACCGACGATGACCCACTGGATTGCAGGCTCCATACTCCCGTCCTCCGCCTGCCGCATGGTTCGGAGGTATGGCTCGATGTGAATCGGCCCCAACAGCGGCTCACAAGAGATGAAGCGTCGCGGGGCGTTGATGTCAAGCAAGTACGGGATTCTGTCGTTTGCAGTCCGCTGGTCTTCTACGGAAGTTCCGACCCAGATATGCTCTCGCCCCAGTGCCTCGCTCCCACAGAGCACACCATGCATGTCGTCTCTCATCCGCGCAGGCCTCTTCGTAAGCAAGAGGTACGTGTGCCAGTCTGCCTTCAGCATCGTGTCGAAGACTTCGTAGCGGAACTCTGTCGGCACCTGCGGGTGGAAGAGGTCGC
>Ga0272441_10010095_pt1 | contig 14392 bp, 14 predicted proteins | sample SSMProp6N_FD_193582 | JGI IMG/M metagenome (GOLD analysis project Ga0272441, IMG submission 193582) | Marine sediment archaeal communities from Little Sippewissett salt marsh, Falmouth, MA, United States - SSM-Prop-6N | ecosystem: Environmental > Aquatic > Marine > Wetlands > Sediment ... | reverse complement strand
GAAATTTCGGGATTAGTTTGTGCGCTGTAGTCGATTATATAATTCCCTGTAGCTACGGCACTCGGTTTCATCCCGTCGATTAAAGCAATGGCTTTAATGGTAAGATTGGTCCCGTCACCGGCTACTGCTATGGGTGCCGTGTATGGTGTGCTCCCTGATGTCGGGGCAGAACCGTCGGTTGTGTAATAAATCGAAGCCCCGCTTGCGGCACTAGAAATGGTTACATCAATATCATCGCCGTAGGTCCCTGGAGACGGGGAAAAGCCCGGAGCTGCGGCAGGAGCATAATCAATAGTAAAGACCCCTTCCGCTGCCGCACTCGGCTTAATACCTTCGAGAAAGGCGAAAGCTTTTATGGTAAGGGACGCTCCGTCCCCTTCTATAGCTATGGGTCCTTCATAGAGAGTGCTCTCTGCTGCAGGATCAGTACCTTCTGTCGTATAGTAGATGGAAGCCCCCTCTGTTTCCGTGGAAAGGGAGACGGTAATATCACTGCTGTGGGTACCGGGTTCAGGAGAAAAAACCGGTACTTCGGCTGACGGTCCGTTTTCGTATTCATAGGTCGCTACAATTTCGCTTAAAGCCTCCCTGATGCTGAGGCCGTCACCGCAGGAAAGAAGGAGGAAGGGAAAAAGGGCGGATAGAAAAGCCCATCTTATCAAAATTCCGTACTTTTTCATTAAGAAATCTCCTGAAACGGCAGAAATTAATGAAATATTCTAAGTATTATTACTTATAAGAATACAGTATTTATACCATAATTTCATGTTTTCCGGGGATATTTTTCATTGACAATCATCAGCAAATAGGTAACTATCCTATCACTGCCCATGGTCCACATCATTCTTTGGATTAATTTTATTGCCCTCGCAGGATTTTTTGCAGGTTTCTCTTTGGCAGTTCTGTCATGGGCAAAAAAACCCTACCCCTGGATTAAGGTCTGCCTCTGGTATCTGGCTTTCCTGGCACTATATCAGTTTATTTTTACGTTTACATATTTTCTGAGACTCTACATTGAGGATATTCCCGGGGAACTCCTGTTGGGCCTCCAGGTCTTTCAGGCATGTATGTCCGCAGCGGCGATATATCTTATGCCCCTGACAATTTTTCACTATTGCAAAAAAACCATAACAGGAAAACATTATCTAATTTTTGCCATTCCTGCAGCTGCCCTGTTAATCTCCCTGCCTTTAATTTTGGTGTTTAAGATATCTTTAATCCCCGGGATTCTGAACCCGGTTTTTTATCTCTATATCGGGGGATTTTCCTTGTTCGCATACTTTCGGGGAGGGAAACTGAATCTCCCCGGAGATGCGGAAGTGATGCGTTATTTTTTTCTGATCAATACGCTGTTTAATGCCTTTTTTTTCATTGATCTTTTATTTCTGGAATTACGTCTGCCCCAATTCATCCCCGGCACTGTACTTATTGTCCCTCTTTATATTCTCTCCTGGGCCCTCCTTTTTATCTTCTGGTTCAGCCCCTTTGGGCCGCGGAAAAAGAAGGCTGAAGAAAATCAGGTTTCTGAAGATTTTATCAAGAATTACGGAATAAGCCGGAGGGAAAGGGATGTCCTGCTGAAACTTGCCGAGGGACAGAGCAGCCGGCAGATAAGCGAAGAGCTTTATGTGTCTGTCCGGACTGTGGACACCCATATCTATAACATTTTCCGTAAGTGCGGAGTAAAAAGCAGGCTGGAACTTCTTGCTCTTCTCAGTCGTTTTAAAGCTACGTAATTTTACGTAATCGCTTCATCTTGAAAATTCAGTAGTTTTACGGATTTACCTCTTTAAAAATGACCCTGATACTTACTGTGAAATGAAAACAGCAAGGAGAACAGGATTATGGATCTGCCGGATGTAAAAGGCGTATTGATCGCGGGAATTGCTTCAATCCTCATGGGCGGTGTATCTCTCTATCTTATCCTTAATGTTTCCATGGGGGATGAAGGTAAGCAGAATAAAAGAATGAACAAGCTCGTAGTTTTAGTATTCCTTATCACAGCGGTCCTGGTAACCCTGGCAATTTTCTTTTTATTTGGAGGAAAAAATGAATAAAAAACAGACTAAAAAGGTATTGTATGCAGCAGCGGCAGCGGCTGCTCTTATGACAGGAGGTTGTATGACACAGAAAAATTCTGAAATGTATCCGGCACCCGGCCATCAGGAAGAAGTATTGGTTCAGTCAGAACACGGAAATCTTTACGGCACTATAGATCTGCCGGAAGGAAAAGGTCCTTTTCCTGCGGTTCTGATAATTTCAGGGTCCGGGCCTACAGACAGAGACGGCAATTCGGAATTGATGAAAAAGCCCAATGACAGTTTAAAGATGACAGGTGCGTGGATCGCTTCCTTCGGTACAGCCGCTCTCCGGTACGACAAACGGGGTGTCGGAGCAAGTAAGGATGCTGCAGGGATTACGGAAGAAACAGTTTTTGAAGACATGATCTATGACGCCGCTCTTTGGATTAAGTATCTGAAGAATGATCCCCGCTTTTCCAGTATAGGAGTTCTCGGCCATAGTGAAGGGGCTTTAGTCGGAATGTGTGCGGCGAAACAGGAGGGCGCGGATTTTTATATATCCATTTCCGGAGCAGGAAGGCCGATTACCGAGGTTCTCCGGGAACAGCTCGCTTCCCAGCCGAAATTTGTTACAAAAAAATCAGGCCCCATCCTTGATGAAATAGAAAAGGGCAACAGGGTGGATGATGTTCCGAAGATCCTGAAAAACCTTTTTAAACCGGAGCTTCAACCCTATGTGATTTCCTGGAACCAGTATGATCCGGAGAAAATCATTGCGGATCTTGACATGCCTGTACTGATTGCCCAGGGATCAACGGATCTGCAGACCAGTAGCAAAGATGCGGAAATCCTTGCGGAAGCAAACAGCAGAAGTGAGCTTGCTGTTATCGAAGGGATGAATCATGTATTAAAAGACGCTCCGCCGAACAAACTGAAGAACCTGCAGGTTTATACAAAACCGAATGTTCCCTTGTCCGCCGGTTTTGTTGAATCCCTCGAAGGGTTTTTAAAAAGAAATCAAATGAGTAAATAGCCCCGAATATTCCCCGGTGTGTCCCTGCCTGCCCTGCCTGAGAGCACACCGGGGTTATGTTCTATTTAATGGAACAAATATATAAAAACAAATACTTAAGATCCTTAATTTTGATAAAAAACTTTTCCCTTTAAAATATTCATGTTATGCTTTTATATCTTATCTCAGGAGGATTGCATCAATGCAGATGACTGACGAACAAAAAGAGATTGTAAAAGGCCTATCCACAGCTGTGATTGATATGGATGAGGATGCTATCGAAACATTATGTAATCAGGTTATTGAAAAGGAAATCGATCCGAATACAGCAATAATTGAAGGATTAACAGCAGGCATGAACCAGGTCGGTGAACTATATAAAACCGGGGAATATTTTATTCCCGAACTTGTTGTATGCGCTGATGTTTTGTATCAGGGTCTTGATATCCTGAAACCGCATCTTAAAGCCAATTCCGCGGTAGAAAACAGGAAAATTATACTCGGCGTTGTTGAAGGGGACATTCATGATGTTGGAAAAAACATTGTAAAGGCAATGTTCGTTGCAAACGGCTGGGAAGTAAATGATCTCGGAAATGATGTAACACTTTCCCGTTTTGTGGAAGAACAGAGGAACTGGAAAGCCGATGTAATCGGAATGTCCGCATTAATGACAACAAGTATGCTTGCCATTCCAAAGGCTATCTCAATGATCCGGCAGGTCGATGAAGACGTGATAATCATGATCGGCGGAGCACCTTTAAACAGCCATCTTGCCAAAGAGTATAAAGCTGATGGATATGCGGAAAACGGTGTTCTTGCAGTGGAAGCTGCTGAACAGCTTGTCCGGGCTGCGGTATAAAGGGGGTTTTGTATGCAGTTTAAAAAAGACAGAATGGGTTCCGTTGAGCGTATAAAAGCCATGCTGAATCGGCAGCCAGTGGACAGAGTTCCTTTTTTCTCCTTTGCCCAGGGATTTTCAACCCTGAATGTAGGGTATCCGATAGCTGACTATTACAGAGACCCTGAGCGGAGCGTGTATGCTTTGAAAAAGACTGAGGAGCAGTATAATTACGCACCTATTACCCTCTACGGATATGCCGCTTTCTGCGCCTGGGAATTCGGCGGTGAACTAAAATGGCCCGAAGGAGAATTTTCTCAGGCACCGGCTACGACACGATATCCGGTTAACAGTCTTGAAGAAATTGACTCCCTGGAAATACCTAAAATTGAGGAAGCAGGAGGATTTATTCCTCTTTTTACACAGTTTTCCGAGATCCATGAGAAATATCCGGGATATTATTTGATTGGGATTGAAGCTCCGTTTGTGGGTTCCGGAAATATCTGCGGAGTAACAAATCTTACCCGCTGGATAATTAAAGCTCCGGAAGCTGTTCATAAAATCCTCCGCAAGGTAACGGATTTTAAGATTGAACTTGTCAGGTACCTGGCGAAGAAATTCGGCACGGAAAAGATGCTTCCCTGGGTGGGTGATGCTACTGCGTCAAATGTCATCATATCACCGAAAATGTTTCAGGAATTCGCCATGCCTTACACAAAGGAACTCCATGAAAACATCCTTGACGCGGGATATAAACATATTGTTGCCCACATCTGCGGTGAGCAGACAAAGAATTATCCCTACTGGGCTCAAATTCCCATGGGAGATCCCGGCCTGATCAGCGTATCCCACGAGGTTGATCTAAACACAGCGATAAAATATTTCCCCAATGATATTATCCTTGGAAACATAAATCCCTCTGTTATCCAGGCTGGAACTGCAGATGAAGTGTACGGCCTCGCAGTTGAATGTCTGAAAAAGGGCATGAAGGCTCCGGCAGGTTTTATGCTGGCCCCGGGTTGTGAACTGCCGGCCAAAGCGCCGCCCTATAATGTATGGACCTGTATGAAGGCGATTGATGATTTCGGATGGTATGAGTAATTAGTTATAAATTTTAAAAGCCGTCCAGACTAATTACAGCCGGACGGCTTTTCTTTCCCTGAAGAAGGAAATTATTTTAGATTAAAAGATACAGATGTTCCTCTCTGCATGTTGTCTGAAACAGGGCATCTTTCGTCAATTTCTTCAAGAAATACTTTTTTCTCCTGTTCCGACATGTCTGCATCAATAGTTACGTCAGCTTTGATAGCTGTGAAGCCGGCTCTTCCTTCCTTGGTTTTCCCCAGGAGATAATCCTTATCTATTTCTCCGGAAATGTCCGCACAAATGCTCCGGACGGGAAGGCGCTTCTGATTTGCAATTATTCTGCCGATGGCGCAGATACATCCCGCAAGGGAAGAGAGAAAATATTCAAGGGGATTTGCCCCTTCATCAGTTCCTCCTGCAGCAGCCGGCTGATCGATAATAAAGGTATGAGAAGCGTTTACTGTAGTTTTGAATTTTTCGCACATTTCTGCCCGGATCTTCATTGTAGATACTGCCATTGAGTACTCCTCTTGTTTGATTTTGGCGGCATACTATCATGTACAGAGAAAGTATTCCAGATAAGAAAATAAAAAAGGGCTGCCTTTTATGAAGACAGCCCCTGCGCACCTCAAGTCAAAAGCTATTTAACTTTAATGTCAATAGTTCTCGGTTTTGCTTCCGGAGATTTCGGGATCACCAGGGAAAGGACTCCATTTTTGTAATTTGCATCAATTTTTTCCCTGTCTGCGTTTTTCGGGAGAACAAAGCTTCTTGAGAACGAAGCATTCCTTCTTTCCCGAAGTAGATAACCGTTCTTCTTCTCTTCTTTCTTTTCGTCCTTCTTTGATGTGAGGGTCAGAAGATTGTCCTTTACTGTTATATCCAGATCTTTTTCAGAGATTCCCGGAATTTCAGCTTCAAGTACATATTTATCCTCTTCCTCCCGAATATCCACTGAAGGTACATTGGACTTCCAGAAAGGCACATCATCGAAGAAAGAATCCAGCATAGAATCAAAATCGTTAAATACTCTCATTGACCGAGGTTTGTAAGTCGTAAGATAGTTCATACTCTATCCTCCTTATGGTATTTATTTTATCCATTATCTATATTGCAAAATGCGTGCCAACTTTTAAAGATATATATTTATTTATAATGTAAAGAATTATATAATTACATGCTGATGAGTAATAAACTGCCGGACAATAGTATGTGTCAAATAGCAACACTGGGTAATTTTGCTTATATAGTTGTATCAAAATAACACAGTTTGCTTCCCCTGCCTATTTGAATTACACTATTTTCATGGAGAAATTGATTCATGAAATAGAGAAACGCAGAGCAAAAAGAGCTTTTGATACCAGGGAAATACCAAAGGACTGTATTCAGCGGATTATGCAGGCTGCGTTATTAGCTCCCTCTTGCTTCAATAATCAGCCCTGGAGATTTATTGTTGCTGATAATCCGGAGGCTCTCGGCAGAATTAAGGAAAACCTTCCGGGAGCCAATTACTGGGTAAAGAAAAGTCCCTGTATCATCTGTGCCTGTTCGAAAAATGACCTTGACTGTACATTAAGCGACAACCGGAATTATGCGTTTTTCGACCTCGGCCTGGCAGCGGAAAACCTTGTTCTTCAGGCTTTTAAAGAGGGCCTTATAGCCCATCCTATTGCAGGATTTAAACCGGTGGAGATTAAGAAAGCCTTTAACATTCCTGATGAATACACCCTTCTTGCATTAATAATCCTCGGATATCCCGGAGAGGAGGCTCATCTGAATGACAAGCACCTTGAACTTGAACATTCTGAACGGGAGAGGAAACCGATGGAAGAAGTAGTGTTCTATAATTCCTGGCTTTCCAAGTAAAAGATATTTTGGCATCAATATATATAGAAAACAGCGGAAAGCGTATAAATGTCTCCCCAGCCATCTCAATACTGAATAATCTTCTCAGGGAAGGAGAACCGATCTCCCATGTCTGCGGGGGTAAAGCCCAGTGCGGCACATGCAGGATTGAAATTCTCGAAGGCATGAATAAACTCAGCAGGAAAACAGAGATTGAAATCCGGAAGCTTGATGCCCTGGGAAATCCTCCGAATGTCCGTCTGGCCTGTCAGACCTATACCTTTGGAGATATTTCTGTCCGTATTCTTCTTCCGAAACACCAAGCTTCGATACAGTAAAAAAGTATAAAATCTACTGGACTATAGGCGTCTTTTACTGTATTTTCCTGTTATAACTCTGCTGAAGAAATAATTTTCACAGGAAATTAGTATGACTCACAAGAAAGCTGAGAACAGCTTACTAAGAAATATCGCAATTATTGCTCATGTAGACCATGGAAAAACCACTCTTGTTGATGCTATGTTCCAGCAAAGCGGAATGCTTCTGGAGACCCGTGAGGCGGAAGAAAGGCTTATGGACAATATGGAGCTGGAGAGGGAACGGGGAATCACCATTGCCGCAAAAAACTGTTCTGTTATGTGGGATGGGGTTAAAATTAACATTCTCGATACGCCGGGTCATGCTGATTTCGGCGGGGAAGTGGAACGGGCCCTCTCAATGGTAGAAGGAGCTGTTCTCCTGGTTGATGCTTCTGAAGGCCCTTTGCCCCAGACCCGGTTCGTACTGGATAAAGCCTTAAAAAAGGGGCTGTCCATAATTGTTGTGATCAATAAAATAGACAGGGCTGATGCCCGTCCGGTCCAGGTCCTTGATGAAGTTTTTGAGCTTCTCATCGATCTGGATGCAAGTGATGATCAGCTTGATTTCCCTGTATTATATGCCAACGGGAGGGCCGGTATTGCTTCTGAGAGTCTTGAAGAAGCAGGAAAAGATTTAACACCGCTTTTTTCCTCAATTATTAATGAAATTCCAGCGCCGGGTTATTCAGAAAAAGAGCCCTTTCAAATGCTGGTGTCAGATTTGTCTTATAGTGATTATTTAGGCCGCCTTGCCATCGGAAAAATTATCAACGGCAAGGTGAAATCCAATGACAGTTTAATTTGTATTGGCCATGGAAACAGGCAGATACCCTTGAGTGTATCAAAAATACAGGTCTATCTTGGTCCAGCCCTCCATCCTGCCGCAGAAGCGGATGCCGGAGATATCGTTGTTCTCTCCGGCATTGATGATGTCTTTATCGGAGATACCATCTGTACCAGGCAGTCTCCCAAAGCCCTCCCAAGGATCAGTGTTGATGAACCAACAGTGGCTATGCGGTTCTGCGCCAATACATCCCCGTTTTCAGGCCGGGAAGGCCGATTTGTCCAGTCCAGCAAGATAAGGGAACGCCTGGAAAAAGAGACCCTGAAAAATGTCTCCATCAAGCTGGAGGACGCCGGGGACGGAGACGGCTTTATAGTGAAAGGCCGGGGAGAATTCCAGATGGCTATTCTGATCGAAACAATGAGAAGAGAGGGTTTTGAGCTCTGCGTCGGAAGACCCCAGGTTATCTACAAATATGAAGAGGGCAAAAAGTTTGAACCCATTGAGCATCTGATTATTGACTGTGAGGAAATTTTTGCAGGTATTGTCACGGAGAAGCTGACAAAGAAGAAAGGGCGTATGCTCATTTACCGCAATAACAACAACGGCAGGATCCGCCTTGAATTCAGTGTTCCTTCCCGGGCCCTAATCGGATACAGGGACGAGTTTCTAACGGATACAAAGGGAACAGGCATTATGAATTCTTATATTTCCGGGTATGAGCGGTACCGGGGGGATTTCCTGGAAAGGCAGAACGGCTCCCTGGTCTCGGACAGAAGGGGAGAGGGTGTTCCTTATGCCTTAAGCGGTCTTGAAGCCAGGGGAGTTCTTTTTATTGTCCCCGGGGATCCCGTATATGAAGGGATGATTATCGGTGAGCATAATCGCGACAGTGATCTGGATGTTAATCCCTGCAGAACAAAAAAGCTGACCAACATGCGGGCAGCTGGAAAAGACGATGCTGTTATTCTTACTCCTGTTCAGCCCCTTCCTTTGGAGAAAGCCCTGCAGTTTATCAGGGATGATGAGATGGTGGAAATAACCCCGAAATCGATCCGTCTCAGGAAACAGACTTTATCTATTCAGCAGCGTAAAATAGAACGTAAAAAAGCCGGTTAAAATAAACACTTGCACAGAGGAAGGTATCAATCTTACACTTTTCTCATGAAGATTGACCGCCTTCTTTCCATTATTGTTTATCTTTTAAACCGGGATCTCGTAAGCGCCCGGGAACTCGCTGATAAATATGGTGTTTCCGTTCGAACAATCCAGCGGGACATGGAAGCTATTGATCTTGCGGGAATCCCGATTATATCTGTTCAGGGACCTAACGGCGGCTACAGCATCATGGACACCTTTAAGCTGGACCGTCAGTTTGTGACTGCTGATGACCTGTTTTACATCATTACATCATTAAGCAGCATCAGCTCTTCTCTTACGGACCGCAGAATAGGTGAAACAGTTGAAAAGATGAAGAGTCTTCTTTCGGAGAAAGAAGATGCCGATCTGGAAGAAAAACACAGAAAGCTTTTTGTTGATTTCAGCATGCTGAGCGGCCATCAGGACCCTTCGAATGTCTTCGGGATTATCGAAAAAGCCCTGAATCAGAACAGACTTCTGAAAATCAGCTATACCAGCAATAAGCTTGAAACTTCTGAACGGGTTCTGGAACCTATGACGATTGTTTTTAAATGGAGGTCCTGGTACCTCTTTGCTTTTTGCAGACTCCGGGGGGATTACCGCCTTTTCCGTATTTCCCGAATCCGGGAGCCGGTATTGATGGACCGGCATTTCCGGAGACGTGAAAAAACGATTGAAGAGTATTTAAAAGAATCTAAACAGCGGGAACCGAAAAATATGACCGATCTTGTTCTGGCTTTTGATTCCGCTATGCAGCCCTTAGTCGAGGAGTACTTCCGGGATAATATCTCGGAGAGGGATGACAAGGGAAGGTTTATCGTGCATATGAAAATGCCGGAGGACGGCTGGCTCTACGGTATGATCCTCAGTTACGGTGCCTTTGTTGAGGTGCTTTCCCCGTTAAGAATCCGAAAAATTATCACTGAAACTGCTGAAAAAATTCATTCTTTGTATACATCTACGACATAGGGGTGTCGTATTTGAGATGACATACTCAGGATATAGAGTATTTCCAAGGAGGAGAGTATGGAAATCAAAAATACCCAAGAGATGAATACTGTTGTTATCAGACTGACAACACCGGTTGAAAAACTGCCGGATGTTATGGGTTCGAGCTATCAGAAAATTATGGAATACCTCGGACCGAAAGGGATTTATCCATCAGGCCCCCCATTTGCGGTTTACCACAACATGGATATGAGCGCCCTGGACGTGGAGATCGGATTTCCTGTTGGTTCCCCGGTAGAGGGATCAGGGGATGTGAAACCGGGAAAACTTACTGCCTGTAAAGCGGCAGTTGGTATGCATATCGGCCCTTATTCGGAGATAGAGAAGGCTTATAACAATCTATCAGCTTTCGTAAAAGAACAGGGACTGGAAATGAATGATGCTTATTGTTACGAATTTTATTTAAATGATCCGAGCGAGACTCCGCCGGAGGAACTGAAAACTGAGATTTACTTTCCTTTAAAGCAGAGCTGATTTTAAAACCACAAATTGAAAATGACAAATAAAACCGCTGTTACCAATACATGGATGGACAGGGTATTGGTTATGTATGCTTCTTCTTTTGTATTCTTCCTGCTGATAAACACTGTAATCACAAAAGGAGGGGGAAGGATGAAAAGAGTAAAAACCGCCTTGCGGTAGATGTCCGGAAGCTGGAAAAGCCTGGTTATGATAAATGCGTTTACCAGGAAAGCCGCAGTGATGGTTAAAACCAGGCGGGCGACTATTGTTTTTACCGCCGCAAGAAGTCCGTCTTTTTCGAATTTCAGTTCATAGCCGATTACCAGGCAGATGAGGGGGACAGTCAGATTTGCCAGGATCTGAATTGTTTCATTCACATATCCTAAAAAAAGGCTGCTTCGTATTGTTACATACGGCTTCAGCAGAGAGGTAATAATCCCTAAAAGGATTGACAGAATTACCGGAGAAGAAAAGAGCCTTTTTGCAAGATTTGAACCTGCTTTTCCCTGATTCTGCTGCCTCTGAACAAAGGCCATATAAATGGTGAATACAAACACAACCTGGCCTAAATCAACCAGGGCGAATTTATCGAGGTTTTCTGTTCCATACATGGAAAGAAACAATGCGTATCCGATCATACCGGCTTCAAAACCGGTTGTCATGAAGGGGAAATAGGATTCACGGAATCCTAAAGGCCGGGCAATCCATTTCCCAAGGAAAAGCAGGAAAAAAGACAAGAAGAAGATGATGATTATTATCGGTAAAAATGAAAGCTGCATCTTCAAAGATGAAAATGCCGTGAACAGGACGCAGGGAAGGGCAATATTTACGATGATCTTTTTGACATCGCCGATTGTTTTTTCCTTAAGGAAGTTGACGTGTTTTAAGATATACCCCAATGTGAACAGAGTTATCACGGGAAGAATGTTGAAAATTACGGTAAAAAAATACTGATTACTCATGGGCTTTTCTATGTGCTTCTTCGAAGTACTGCTTCGAAATTAAGGAGATCCATGGTTTCGCCTTTCATGGCCATGGCATAGATTCCGTGTTTCGTTAAGTATTGAACTGCTCCTTTTTCCATTCTAAGTGAAGCAAAAATCGGTATCAACTTTTTATCTTTAAAATTGGGAAAATACTCGAAAATTTCTTTGTAGGTTTGAACAAAATCTTCAAGGTCTTTTTGCCGGACCGTACTTTTTGTTTCGTTAAGAAAAAGATATTTATCGCTGACTGCTATGATATCAAATTCTTTCATGCGTTCTTTATCTTTTGGATGCCTTTTACTGTAAATAACAGCAAAATCATCAAAGGTTTTTACATTAAAATACTTTTCTGCTAGAGTCGGAATATTCGGCGCTACTATATCTTCGACAATGGTGCCCATTTTATTTGCCAGGGCGCCCCATTTTTTGTTCATCTCTTTCCTGTCTGCCTGCATCTCGTCTTTAAATTCCTGCATTTCTAATTTAAAACCCAGCATCTCGTCCTTAAATTCTTTCATTTCTCGAGACAGGTTCTGAATTGATACTTCAGTGTTCAAGTGCTCATATGCGAGTTTCTGCATTGTTTCTTCCAGCAGGGACACCCTTTTTTCCATTACTGCCATGTATCTCCTCCTTACAGTATATCATTATTTACAGGGAAAAGAGAGGTTTTGATTTTAGGAGAGAGAAATTATTTTTGAATGAATAGGTCAACAACAGTAATTAGGCAATATTAAATACACCATCGCTCGCTGTTGCGCCGTACGGCAGTTGTTTCAACTGTTTCCTGAAAACATGAGAATAAAGCATTTTCCCAATTTTTTCTGAGCTGAGGTATTTCTTTTCCGCTGATTTTTGAAGTGTCGAGAAGGAACCGATTTTGTGCGGAATTGTCATGATAAATAGAATTCCATACAGTGATTATTGCATCTTTACGCTTTACCAGCAAATCCCGTGAAGGCAGTCTGTCCCGTTTTTTACTATTTACCTGAGGATTAACAGGGAAGAGGTTCCAAAGAGCGTTGCTGTGCCATAATGAAAAAGGAATAGCATGGTCTATATCAAATCTGCTCGCGACATCCATATCCGACCATACACATTTGATCACTTTTTTCGATGAAAAAATACGTTTTACCAGAAGTACGTCCCTTTTTAATCCCGGATATAGAAGCAGAAGAGGGAGAACCTCACCGGAAGAGATTTTTTCTCTATTTCCGCTTTTTTCAGAAAAATCAGAAGTTATTTCAGCCCAGCGCAGAATAATACTGTCACGTATCCAATGACCTATCTGAACCATTTCCTCAAGCAGGCCGGCATCCATAATAATGCATCTGCTTCTGCTGTCAAAAGAAAATGGTTTAAAAGCTGAATTGCCTCCGCCGCTGTAGTAGACCGGTCCCTGTATGATTGCTTTCTCAATTTCCTTTTGAGCTTTTTTCAGGTGAGATTTAGCCTGGCTGGTGATAGAAAGATAGTCCCTGTCATAAACAAATTGATTGAGTCCTCCGGCGTTTGAATAGTAAATAATGAGTCCTGCGAGAGATTTTCTGAATGCAATGGATTTAGAAGATTCCGGCCGTTCTCCCCGGATTTGCGGGATAAAGGCGGAGTTTTCAAACAACGGCCAATAGTATTCTATCCATTTTCTGCTGATACTTGAAAGAGGAACGCCCGCTTTATTGCCCGGCAGCCAATGAATAGAACGAAATTCATTCAGGGCAAGATCGCAGATTGCCCGCAATAAAGCAAATTTGTATGTTGCGGTTTTCCGGTCTCTGTTGATTATGCCTTCAATTTTATCTGCTGATGTGGAGCCCTTTTCGCCTTGAAGCTCAAAGATAATCGTGAGCCATGATACATCCTTTCTTCCCAGACTGTCCTCAGAGACCCATCTGCTTTCCTGCCGGAATCCGAGCCTTTCGAACAATAACCGTATTTGGGATTCCGGGCGTATGATCATTAATCGCCCTTTTTGATCTCTGCTGGTTCCGGGAATCAGATCCCCCCGCTCAAGAGGAACTGAAAGAAGCAGCTTCCCGCGGTCTTTGATGTGTTCGCGGATCTGAAAAGCCGAATCAAAGAGCTGTTCCTCCGGAATATGCATGAGCACTGCTGAAATAATTAAGGCATCAAATTTTTTTATTGGAAGGTCCGGAATGCTGTCAGGAATACTTCCCTGAAACAGCCGCTCCTTGACTTCCGGATGCAGTCTGCTGGCTGCCGTCAGCATATTTTCCGCAGGTTCTATGCCATAAGCGTTTACACCTAAAGATAGAAGAATAGAAAGATCTTTTCCTGAGCCGCTTCCGATTTCGAGTACCTTTTCCCCTTTCCGGAAAGCCCAGGGGAAAAAACGGGATATGCCTCCTTTTGAGGATTCATATCTCTGGACGAGGAATTCAGCATTGTTTTGATAATATGCATAGGTTTTTTGATCCATCTTCTTTATCAGATATTGTATAAAAAAATACCGGTTAAATAAACTGAAAAATCCGGATGATAATTTACAGACATTTTACAAAATCCCGCTGTTTTTAAAATGCAATTCATGTCATAATTTTCTTATGAAAAAGAATAAACTGAAAAAATATCTTCTTCTTATGTCAGTAATAATTATTATTTGTGTATTCAGCTGTAATCTTGAGCCGGCTGATTCCCCAGAAGGAGAAACAGCAACGATTAAAATATCATTTACAATACGGGCTGAAAATACATTATCTCCCATAGAAAATGCCGAAGCAGCAGTCTCCGCAAAGGCAACGTTAAACGGCACTGTAAAATCCTTTTCCGAAGAAACAGAAGAATCCAATTATTCAGGCGCTGCCGCGGTAACTCTTTCAGAAACAATTGA
>Ga0272441_10010094_pt1 | contig 14392 bp, 21 predicted proteins | sample SSMProp6N_FD_193582 | JGI IMG/M metagenome (GOLD analysis project Ga0272441, IMG submission 193582) | Marine sediment archaeal communities from Little Sippewissett salt marsh, Falmouth, MA, United States - SSM-Prop-6N | ecosystem: Environmental > Aquatic > Marine > Wetlands > Sediment ... | reverse complement strand
GGTACAGTCGCTTCCGTTGGTGCTCACCTGGACATAGCAGTCGTCCCACTCCCAGGGAACGCCGGGGCCTGCGCCGTAGCTGTGGATGGTGCTGCTCTTAGAGTCGTAGAGCTTCCCGACGAGCTCCGCCGACCAGACGACGGGCTCGCCGACGCTGCACTGGACGCTCAGCGTGTCCAGCTTCAGCCCCGTCCAGTACAGGTACAGCTTGTTTGATGCGTCCCTGTAGAGCTTGGCCTCAGCGAAGAAGTTGTAGCCACCGAAAAGGTATTTCGGGAAGTAGTCGCCCAGCTGGCCCTGCAGCCACTTGAGACCGAGGCGCACGTTCTCGCGGCGCATCAGTATGGCCACGGGGCGGCCCTCGTCGCCGCCGTCGCGTAGTGCGAAGACCCTGTTATGCTCGGGGTCGAAGCTGGGGCGGAGCTCGGTCACGTACCCTATCCTGTACAGCGTCGTCGGCGTGGCCCCGGGGCTGCCGCCGTAGCTCGCCTCGTCGTAGGGTTTGTGCCCGAACTCGATCTGGTCCCTTCCCTTGAAACTAACCATAATACAAAACCTCTACCCTAGTCTGGCTCCTGAAAAGTGGCGGCCTGAGCCCTCCCTCGTCAAGGTCCCGCCACGCCGAGACGTCGAGACTCTCCAGGCCCCCGCCGGGGCTCGTGCATTTGGAGTGGAGTATCCGGTCCACCTCGGCCAGCATCTCCCACCGCTGCTCGGCGTCGCCCCTGGCCCAGACGTCGACCAGGTACACGGCCTCGAACCGGCGCTGCGCCGCCGCCGGTTCCTCGCTGAACCCGATCGGCCTGGGGCTCGTCAACACGTGGCTCACCACCACTTGGGGGGACTCGGCCTTCTCCTGGAGCCAGTCAGCCGAGAACGTGGGCTCGTAGCCGAGGCTCCACCCGCCCTCGATGAGGCTCAGCAGCGTCAGATTGGGGTCCGTCACTCCACCACCCTCTCCGCCCTGACCAGCAGGTAAGCCGCCGCCTTCTCGACGCCCACCACGTGGTACCTGTGGCCCCTGATCTCAAGCTCGTACCCTGCCTCGCCGATGGGCGCCCACCGCGCGAAAAGGGCTTCCACCGTCGCCCTCTTCACCTCGCCCGGCGGCAGCAGCCTCTCACCAAGGTCCGTCTTCACGACGGCCTTCTCGGTGTACGTTGCCTCGGACATCACCGGCTGCCCATAGGCGTCGTGGCTTGATACCGTCTGCTGGACCACTGTGACGCCCTCGCCGTGGAGTTCTAGCAGCTCCTCGAAGCGCAGCGCCTGGGGCTCGGGCATCAAGAGGTCGAAGCCTGTGCCGTACTGCCCGTACTGGTAGCTCATGACTCGTACCCATCTCCCTTCGTTATGTTCGTGGTGTTGACGCCCTGGTTGACGGCCGTTCCTGTGACGCCCCACACCTGGTAGTTGTCGATGACCACGTGGTCGGTGTAGCCGCCTAGGTCGATGCCGTTGGGTGTCGTGGATTGGCCATCGATGAGCAGAGGCCCGAAGCTGAGCCTGCTGCACTTGTTGCCGGCGCCGTCGTCGTCCACGTCTATGGCGTCGCCGCCGCACGCGTAGAATATGGCGCCCATGACGAGGAGCTCCTCGACGAGGCGGTAGAGTCTCATGCCGACGCCGTCGGTGTTGAAGTGCTGGTTGTTATGGAACTGGCAGAGCCGGACCTTGCCGCTGGTGCCGTCGAGGGCGCCGGCCTCTATGTCGATGCCGTTGCTGTAGAAGTAGTTGTTAAGGAAGTAGCTCTTCAGGATGACGCCGGCGCCGGCTCCTCCCTCGAGCCTGATGCCCGCCTGGGCCGCGTTCTCGATGAGGCAGTCCTTGACCCACAGGTTCCACGAGTCGCCTGTGCTCTCCACGTGGAGCCCATGCCGCTTCGGCTGGTTCATGTACACCCTCTCCATGTGCCAGTCGCTCACCCTGTCCAGGTGGACGACGTCGCGGTCGCCGCTGCCGGGGAAGAGGGTCATGTCGTATAGGCCGCCGAAGTGCACGGTGTCCCCGGTCTTGCCGATGTCGATGCAGTGGACGCCGCCGCCCAGGTTGAACCTTATCATGGTGCCGTAGTCCAGGTCGTGGTAGCACATGCCGGCGCCGAACAGGTGGACCGGGTAGACCTCGTCCAGGGTCCAGGGCTGGGTCTCCGTGATCTTGCCCTTGGGCAGCCAGACGGCGCCGCCGGCGTCAGATATCACGTCGTCGATGGCCTGCTGCACGTTGCCCGGGGCCCTGTCCCAGATGTTGCCGCGGCTGTTCACTATATTGGTCCTGTCCCGGATGAAGCCCGCCACGCCGGCGCCGAACCTTGCCTCCAGGGCGTCCACCAGGGCGTCGTAGTGGCTGTACGTTATGGGATCCGGGGGGTATGGTTTCTCGAACGGAGACACTGCTCATCCTCCCTTTGTGAATGCAGAAACAGCGATCATATTTATACTATTTTTATGAACGTCATTTTATGTAGTACATTATATGATATGAATTATTAATCACCATTTTTAATGTTTACAGTGACACTAACTTATGTCTTCATTAAAGCCATATAGCGTCTCCGGGGACACGTTGAGTCTCATGGCACCACTGGCCCACCCTATCTAATTTCATACAGAATGTGATGCATGTCCAACGGCTGGTGGGGGGCTATCGACTCTCTATATATTTTTCTTATCTCAGACAACAGAGACTCGGGGTTAACGGGTTTTAGGAAGACCCTGTTGACCGTGAAGCCGAGTTTCTCGACCGCCCTGTAGACCTGAGGGAACCCGGATAGGAATATTATGTTAAGATCCTCTTTGATGTTCTTCAAGTCTTTAACAATCTGATCGCCGGTCTGCTCGGGTAAGATATAGTCCATGATGACTATGTGGACCTCTTTCTCCTTGACGATTAACTTCGCCTGTTCCGCGTTACACGCCGTGTATACCTTGTGGTCTTCGGTCTCGAGTATCATTTTTATGCTTGCCAGTACGTCGACGTCGTCGTCTACCAGGAGGATGCTTACCTGCATCAGCATGGAGTTTGTCACCAGTAATATAGGGAATATGTAGAACGATTCCATTAATGGGTGCACCCGTTTACAGCCAAGAAGGACCCACGGCACATGACAGAGGAAGGTTACAGTCCAAGAAAAAGGGTTCTCGCTCAGGTTAGGAGTCTTTTCTCTCCCTTTATCCTCTGGATCTCCGTTATGTCTTGGCTTACCTCGAGGCAGCCCATGTACTCCCCGTCTTCCCTGACGGCGAAGTAACGTATATGGATCTTCCTGTCGTTGAGGTCGATCCAGAACTCGGCGGAGTCTCTTTTCCCGGCCTTCATCTCGTCGAGGATATGCTGAACCTTGTGAACGCTCTTAGAGGGGTGACAGTCCTGCACCCTCCTGCCTATGACTCCCGGGGGCCTGGGGAATATCCTGTCGCCGTTCTTGTTGAACAACCTGACCCGGTCATCCTCGTCTACGAAGCTGAACTCGAATGGTAACGCGTCGAGGACCCTGCTTAATACCTCTTCAGCGACTTCTCCTTTCATGGATAATCATCTTCCTTAAGGCTGATAAACATGATTATCTACTCGAAGAGGGTCTTGTATGCGCCGCATATTGGGCAGACCCAGTCCTCAGGCAGGTCATCAAACCCGGTGCCCGGCCTCACACCGTGCTCCGGGTCTCCCATAGCGGGATCGTATGAGTACCCGCAGACCGTGCATACGCGCTCAGGGGGCTGATCCTGCGAAGCCTCTGAGGCGGGGAACAGCAGGGGTGTGCCTGTCAGCTCCCCGAGGAGGTCCTTGTACCTCTCGTGGATCATGGCCCTGTCGAACCTGTGGAAGCTCTCCAGCATCTGGTCCTGCTCCTCGTCGCTGACGTACGTCATTACAGGGTAGAAGAAGCGCTTGTCCTCCTTCTCTATGTGAGCCGGGTAGAGTTCGGCGAGGGCCTTCAAGGCTGCGCCTATGTGGTCGATGGCTCCGTCGTCCCCCCTCAACCACATGTCCCTGCCCTCCAGCAGCCTTCCCACGGTGGCCCTGGCGTACTCGTGCTCCTCCCTCAGCTCCTCCATGGTCGCGGCGTGGATCTCGTCGAGCATCTTGGACTCGAGCAACTTGAAGAGTATGTCCTCCTCCTTGCCGTGGTGGGTCCTGTCCGCGTAGGTCCTGAAGAAGTCCACGGCGGAGACTATGAACCGGGGGTCCGCCTTGCCCGTCTTCTTCATGCGGCTAATCTCCTCCTCCAGCACCGGGACCATCTGCTCGATTATCCTGTGCTCCCACATCAAGGGGCCTATGGGCTTCATGGATACGCCTCCATGTGCAAGTTACTCTTCTTCCACGGTTATCGCTTGCTCGGGGCAGCTGTCTACGCACGCCATACACATTATGCAGTCCTCCATCCTGGCCGGATCTGCCTTAGTCTCGTCTCCGTACTCGGGCATCTCCACGAGATCGTAGACGTCCATCGGGCATACGCTCTTGCACACTCCTGCGCCTGAACACTTTTCGAGATCGACTGTCACCTTAGGCATAAGTAATACCAACAAACCAAAGGAACCGTAATATTAAAACACAGATAACCCTAAGCCTAGATTTTACCGCTCTGTGGGGCGTATATTAAGACTAGAATGCCTGCATTTGAAGTAAAATGCGGTGAAATAGATAACACAGGGGTTTATCGTCTTCTGTATCGCCTGTCGTCCGGCCGGTACAATATTCTCGAATGGTAGTTTTGGCGGTTCTTCCTCAAGGGTCCAATACTCTTCGATTTGCTGGTATTATCTACTTGGGGGGTCTGCGCCCTTACCTTGCCGGCCTTGGTCAGCGATCCGTGTGTGGGTACTTCTTTCACCTCCTAGCTTCAGATACCTCGGGAAGACTCCAACAGTGTACCTAGCTCTGTTCGCTGGCGGTCTTTATCCATTCTTTGACTACGTCCAGCGTCGGCGGCCGCTTGGTTATTCCTTGGGTCTCGTTGACCGCCATCAGGTTGGCTAAAAGGACCTCGGGGGCGTACTCTGTGATCTCTTTTATGGTTTTTACTCCGGCGGCCGTCAACAGCTCCCTGTACTTGGGTCCGACGCCGTTCAGCTCATCTAGGTCCGATGCGCTTTCAGTTATCTGCTCCGTCTCGGCGGGCTCCTCCGAAGGCTCCTCGGCGTCGGGTAGCACCACCTTGACGTCGACGGCTTCCTTCCCCTTCGGCGTGTCTATTACCCTGAACTCCACTTCCTTTCCCTGTTGCGGGATCTCCGTGGGTTGAAAGTTCGATGAGTGGAAGAAGATGTCTTTCTCGCTGCCTTCGACCTCTATGAACCCGTATCCTCTATACGACAGGTATTTCTTGATTTTTCCTTTCACTTTCTTTCTCCTCCTATCACTTGGTGTTATTCATCACTATCTTTATGGTGCTGACGTTCCTGGGCCTCCCCTCTTCGTTGGTCAGCTCCTCGGTCCCTATCTCGATGGAGTCTACCTTTAGGTTGACCAAGAACCTGTTTCTGGTGACCTCGGCCACGTCTACGGCGGTGCTTATTGCCGCTCCCCGGGCCTTCATGGTGACTGTGTCACTGTTTCTCAGCACCTCGAGGACGGCTGTGCAGTAGTTTAGTATCGGTTTACGGCCGATGAATACCGTGTTTTCGTTTGTCATGATGTTCTCTACCTTTTAGCAGCGTTAATCAGTTCGCTAAAACGAAGAACGCTATGCGGCTAGTAGATAGGGCGCTGTTCTATTAAAGGTATTTAAAATTCAGTCTTTTCAGGAAAAAAAGAGAATCTAGGCCATAAATCTGTGAACCGTACTCTAAATCATCTATCTATTCAGGCTCTGAGCCCTACGAGGCGGGGGCCGAAGGAATTGTGTCGATTAGACAACTGAAAAATAAATACAGGAGAAATATTCTGATAAAATAATCTCTATAAAACACATATATACATAACGTTAAAAAACTTCAATTCATATTATATAAATGAAAATGTCTAGAAATAGAATAACGACTGAAATGGCGAAAGAGAGGATACTCGAAAAACTGAGTCAAGTCATAGAGGAAGGCAGGAAACCCGTCGTCAAGTTCAAGGATCTGTACAAGGGAAACACCTCCCTGAGTCGGATCTACTTCAAAGCAGGCCACGAGCTGGACGAGGAAAAAAACGACTTGAGAATGACCATGAAGAGCGGGTTCCACCAGATAGAACAGGTAGCCTGAGGGTAAAGACGTTCTCGCAATAAAGTAGAGGAAAAACACCCTTATTAACCACAATCACGTATACTGCCTCGATAGGCGTTTCAGATTCTAAACGAAGTATTGATTACGCTTTTCGTGAACAGAAGTGAGGTGAAACAGTTGGAAGGTATTGTCAAGAAATGGTTAGACGGCAGAGGATTCGGGTTCATCGAAGTCAATGACAACGATGACGACGTCTTCGTGCACCATTCGGAGCTGCAGGGAACCTATTCGCTCATGAGCGGACAGAAGGTAGAGTTCGAGGTAGAAGACTCCTACAAGGGACCCAGAGCTAAGAACGTAAAAGTCGTCGACTAAACGCGTTTTCCGTTCCCCATAACCATTTAAAGTAACTTTTTTTTAATCAAATATGATTTATAGTTTTTCTTGTTTTATGATAGAGGTGTCAGGTTTTATCGAAGGGCCACATGGGCCTCGGTATGTTCCTGTACGTGAACCACTCCAGGTTTGGTGTGGTGAGCCCCGGCGCGTCCACCTCTATCACGGCCTTGCTGAAGGGCTCGTAGGCCGCCCTGAAGTGGCCCCGGCTCTTGAGCACCAGTATCTTCTTGTCGGTGGGCTCTATGCCGTTTCGCCTGTATATCTCGGGGTCGTTGGGGGCGTGGCTCCTCTCCGTGAGGATGATCTCGATCCCCTCCACGTGGATGACTGCCGTCCTTCCCACGTCGGCGGGGACCCCCACCGCCATGGCCTTGTGGATGAACCTGCCGTCTGTTAGGGTTCGCACGACGCCCTTGACCCTGACTGGCTTCCCGTGGTAGTCGTCGGTCTTGCCGCCGATATCCATGTTCAACGTGCCCTTCACTCCCACCTCTATAGCCTTGACTACTGCTTCGGGGTCCTTGATGCATGCGACGCCCACGTCCACGGCGCCCCGCCTCAGCAGCTCCCTGAGTATCTCGGTGCCGTCTCCGGGAGCCCCTCCGCCGGGGTTGTCCGCCACGTCGGCGAGGATGACGGGGCCCTCGGGTGCGTCCATCGCCGTTTTCACGGCCTCCTTGATGGGTGTGAGCGGCTTCAGGAACTCCTCCCTGAGGCTCCACATCTGCTCGCCCAGCTCCTCGCTGAGCCTCTGGGCCAGGCCGATGTCTCCGTCCGTGACGGCTACCACCGCGGAGCCCACCCTGTCAACGTCGGCGTAGGGGAACGCGGGGAACAGGCAGACGTTGATGACGCCTGGCTGCTGTTCCATGCGCCTAGCGGTCTCCAGCAGCTTCACCATGGGACCCTCCGCCGTGCGCTGGTTTATGGTGGGCGGCACCATCCTGAGCTTCCTGTGGGCTACGACAGGCCGTATCTCTCCCCGGACGGTCTTCACCATGCACTCGGCTGCCTCGACGCCCCTCTCGTACATGTCAACATGGGGGTTGGTGTCGTAGCCGAATATGGCGTCGCAGTTCTCCACCATCATTTCCGAGATGAGGCCGTGGAGGTCCAGGGTTATGATGACCGGCGTTTCCCCCACAAGCGCCTTGACCTCCCGGAGCAGTGTCCCCTCCGCCTCTGGTACGTCCTCCGCGATCATGGCGCCGTGGAGCGAGAGGAGAACCCCGTCAACCCTTCCGGCTCCTCTGATGCCTTCCTTGATCTCCTCAACTATCTCCCAGTAGTCCTCGTTCCTGAGGGGCCCCGCCGGTGTGGCCCCTGCTTTGATGGTTGGAACGTACTCAAAGCCCTCGCGTTCCAATACATCGATATAGCCGCCTATGCCGCTTCTCGTGCCTTTGAGGGTCTCCACGATCTCTTCGCCGTAAATGGGGTGAAAATCATTCAGCGTCGTCTTCACGGTGCTGAAGGTGTTCGTCTCATGCGACATGCCGCCGATGACTATACGATAACCTGACATGGTAAAACCTGAAACGTTGCCGTATTTAACATGAGGGCTACTTGAAACTGTTGACGATTATCGAAGACCAAGAGACAGGGGTTCATGATGTGAAACGCGAGAGAAAAAAAGAGAATCTTCACCTTAGGGTGACGATTTCCTTAGCGTACTTCTCCAGCTTGGAGTCGTCGATGTCCACGCCCAGCCCAGGGCCGTCCGGCACGTGGACGAAGCCGCCCTCGAACCTGATGGGCTTCTTGACGACGTCGTCCTTCATCCACTCGGGGTAGCCGGACAACTCGCACTTGTGGGTGATTACGCGCCGGTACGCCGAGATCAGGTGGGTGGCGGCGGCGAGGCTGACCCCCATCTCAACGTCGTCGTGGAACATGCACGGGACGTTCATCACCCGGGCCATCTCCAGCAGCCTCCTGGCCCCGGTGACGCCCCCCCAAGGCCTGTACGTCTTGAGGCCGAGGACCTCGACGGCGCCCGCGTCCATGAGGTTCTTGACGTCCGAGAGCAGGTACATGGACTCGTGGGGCATTATGGGCGTGTCCACCGCGGCCGCGACCTCGGCGAGGGACCCGAAGTCCCACCACACCGTCGGCTGCTCCACCAGCTCGACGCCGTAAGGCTCTATCGCCCTTATCATCTTCACGGCGTCTGCGACGCCATACCCTTGGTTGCAGTCCACTCTCAGCGAGACTTCGTCGCCGACCGCCTCACGGACGGCGGCGGTGCACTCCACGTCCTTGCCGGGGCCGATCTTGAGCCTTATCCCAGTGTAGCCACCGGCCACGAGCCCCTCGGCGGTCGAGGCCACCTCATCCGGCTCGCCGAGGCCGATGAGGGCCACGTTGGGTATCTTCTCGGGGGGAGAGCCCCCCAGCAGGCGGTGAACAGGAACCCCCAGGGCCTTGCCCACGATGTCCCACAGCGCCATGTCTATGGCGGCCTTGGCCATGCTGTAGGTGGGCGCGTAGTAGTCCATCCTCGCCCATATCTCCTCGGTCTCGAAGGGGTCCAAGCCAAGGATGTTGGGTGCCAGCCACCTCTCAATGACGGCCGCCACCACGGGCTGGGACTCAGGTGAGAGCGGCGGCAGCGGCGGCGCCTCGCCGACACCGGTAATGCCTTCGTCCGTGTGGACTCTGGTGAGTATGAACTCGAAGGGCTCACCCTCCCCCAGGTTGCCGTACCGCGCCAGCCTCAACACCTTGCTCCGAGGCAAGTCCACGGGGATGACCTCGATCTCTTTGATCCTCAACTCAAACACCTGTAAATAATCATGAAGACTACGTATATCAGGTTTAGACATAGATTTTTTAGAGCCTACCCGGATACGAGATTTTATCACACGCAATAGCGACTCAAGTAGAAGAGGGATTCAATGCGTTTCGGCTCAGACAATCTCAGGTACGAGGTAGTCGAGGAGTGGGGCAGGCTCCCAGAGGGATGGAGCTTTGGGCGCGTCGTAGGAGTCGCCGGAGACTCACGGGACTGCGTCTACGTCCTAAACAGGGGCGAGCATCCCGTGATAGTCTTCGACCGCGACGGCGGCTTCAAGGGCTCATGGGGTGAAGGGGTCTTCAACGCACCTCACGGCCTCTACATCGACGGCGAGATCGCCTACATCGCGGACTACAGCGACCACACCGTGAGAAAGTTCACCCTCGAAGGCGAGCATCTCCGCACATGGGGCACCAAGGACCAGCCCGGCGTAGAGGGAAAGCCTTTCAACAGGCCCACGGACGTGGCGATAGCCTCCACCGGGGAGATGTACGTCTCGGACGGCTACGGGAACGCCAAGGTGCACAAGTACTCAAAGGACGGTAAACTCCTCTTCTCGTGGGGGGAACACGGCTCCGGACCGAGCCAGTTCGACATAGTACACGACGTCTGGGTTGCGGCGGACGACAGGGTGTTCGTCTCTGACAGGCAGAACCACAGGATACAGATATTCACGCCGGACGGCGATTACCTTACGGAGTGGACGGGGTTCCGCCAGCCCTGCAGCGTCTACATCGACGACGAATGGCTCGTATACGTACCCGAGCTCCAGGCCAGGTTCAGCATACTGGACATGGATGGAAGGGTTGTGGCCAGGTGGGGCGGGGAGAAGAGCAGGGAGCCTGGCCTCTTCATAGCGCCTCACTGCGCGTGGGTCGACTCCAACCAAGACCTCTACGTGGGTGAGACCCTAGAGGGCAGCCGCATACAGAAGTTTGAGAGAATAAAGTGACTCCCGACCGCGTTCTCTGTGTGACCCGTATCTAGGTGGTCAAAACCACCTGCCCATACCGCTTTTATTCGGTGGCATTTACAAATGCCTCATGCTCAGGACCCTAGAGCTGGCCCATAGCAGGAAGACGGTTCGTAGGTTCAGCCAAGAACCGGTGGACCTCAACAAGGTAATGCAATCAGTGGAGGTTGCCGGCGAGGCGCCTTCCGGAGCCAACTACCAAGGCTGGAGGTTCTCGATCATCTTGAACCCGAAAATCAAACGAAGGATAAGAGAGGCCTCAGAGGAGGGCGAGAAAGCGTTCTACGGGAAGGTGTCGGGAGACTGGAAGGAGTGGCTTAACGATAAAAAACTCAGCCACAGCAAGCCGTACCTTGAGAACGCGCCGGTGCTCATCGTCGTCTTCGCCCGCAACGACGTTCCCTATTCCACGGAATCCGTGTGGCTCGCCATAGGATACATGCTTCTCGCCCTCGAGGAGCTCGGGCTGGCGACGGTGACATACACGCCAAGCGATACCAGGCTGGTCGAGAAAGTCATCGAGGTCCCCGATGGCTACAGGCTCGAGGCTATACTTCCCATAGGGCGATCAGGTGGCGACGAGCCGAAGCAGCCGAGAGAGTCGGTGGACAGCCTAGTCAAGATCTATAGATAGTGATCTTCTAGGAAACGTCGACCTCGAACGTGCATAGCTCGGTCTCCCTGCCCATGTTTATCTCTTCGAGGCTAGCCACGGATACGCTTGTTCTATCCCCGTAAAGCTGCTTCAGATGGGTTACGAGCTGTTTGGCCAGAGTCTGCTTGTTCATGTTGAAACATCTAGATGTCATGGATAAAAATAAGATCAGGTTCATTCTACATGATCCATGCCCAACAACCTCGCTATCTTTTGGTAGCTCTCCTCGAGGGGGTATTCGGGCTGCATGCTCAACCCGAAAGGCATCTTACGCCCCGTCTCCTCCATGTACCTGAGCCCCTCGAGCATGCGTCCGGCTTCTCCAGCGGGGATGCTGAATATCATCTCGTCGTCGCCGGCCATTGCTCGCCACCTGTCGCCGCCACACGGGGTGCTGATGCAGCACTCGCCCTTCTGCATCGGGAACACCACGCTGTAGACGCACGCTGAGTGGCCGCCCAGCCTGGTCTCCATGTCCAGCCCGGTCCTGTACGCCCACGCGAGAAGCATCAAAGTCATCTGGGCCGGGTTAAGGTAGACAAGTATGACGTCGGGCTCGAACGAGGCGTCGGTGAGGGGCGCGGAGACGATGCCTATATACTTCCCGGCGGGGAGTCTGGGGAACTCTTTGCTCGCCCACGTTTTCCCTGCCTCAATGTCCGCTACGTCTGACGGGTACCTGTTGTTTCCCTCCAGGAAATACCGGGGAGCCTCCTCCAGCCCATACCCTATGACAGGCTCCGGGCACCACATGTCCTCCTTCAGCTGGGCCACCGTCAAGCCGCGGCGTCTACTATACGAGAAAGCCTGGCACGTCGAGAGGCTGTGTCCTAGCTCTTTCCGGGGCCTCACTGCGTGCCCCGGTATCTCGTCAACCGTCTCCAGGAGTTTAACGGCGATGGGCATGGTGGCTACCCTTAGCTGAGACTCTATCTGTTCAGCGAGTTCCTTCAAACTCATGACAATCAACGATACTATAGCTTGACACCCTTTTAAAAAAAGGTGACACGAGGCTCGATCATACCCTTTTTTTCATGTACTCCTTGACATGCTGGCTTACTGAGCCGTCTGGTAGAACGTAGTCAGGGGACACGTAGCCTTCCTCCTCGAACCTCTTCTTCCTGACACAGCCTTTCCCACCGTTCCAACAGTACGACTCCACCCACTTACCATCAATCAGGCCTAGATCATACGCCCTCTTCACGCCGGAGGACGCGTTATACCATACACAGAGGTTTTTCTTCGCCATGCCATACCTCAATGATCCTTGATACCCAGTATATGTTAGCTTCGAGACGATACAAACCTCGTCATTAACTTATGGCGACCATAGAGTGAGTGGCTGCGCTTTGGACGCTTATTTATAAGCCAAACGAGAACTACAGGTAGATCGGTATGCCGAAGAATCATTACCCTGGGGAAACCGCGAGATACGACGCCCGCAGCGAGAAGGCGGGCTCGAAGGCGAAGACGCTGGACCGGGTGGCCAAGGCCGCCTACGACAACAACCGGGCCTACGAGGGATGCGCAAGGTGCGTCCTTCATGCGCTGCAGACGCATATGAGAGTCATCGACGACGATGGGGCGTTCACCGCCACCTTCAAGTCGAGCACGGCGCTTTCAGCCGGCGTCGCCAGGAAGGGCGAGACCTGCGGGGCGCTTATAGGGGCCCTCATGGCGGTTGGGCTGGAGGCGGGCACCACGAGTCTTGACGATTTCGACGGGTACGTGGAAACGATGGGGGCGGCGTCGACCATATTCGACCGGTTCAAGGAAAGGTACGGTACGGTGAAGTGCATGGAGATACAGGAGCGGCTCTTCGGGCGCAGCATCGACTTCTTCAAGGACGAGGACGCCGAGTGGTGGTACCGGAACGAGGGGCTGGACAAGTGTCCAGGCGTCTGCGCGGTGGCTGCGAGGCTGGCCGCCGAGGAACTGTTCAAGATCCGTGAAGGTTAGCCCCAATCAGCGACATTTACTAGAGAGGGGTGGCGACCGTCCATCTCGGCGTGTGGTTTCATGAAAACAGTTCCGATAAACGATTCACGTCGCCCAGTGTTTCCAGCCGTTCAACCGCCTGTATTATCTCTTCAATTTTCTCGCCGGGCAGTTGCGACGACGACAGCGCGGCGAATTTCTCCTTCACGAAGCTGTAAGGTATTGGCGGCTTGTCCTCCTCGAACATGGAGTAACGGCCGTCCTTGGTAGTTATCTCGAGCCTCGTCCCGATCTTCTGCGGGAACACCCTGTCTATCTCCGGGTCGGCGTAGACCTCCGTCTTCCGGCCCAGCTCCACCACCCGTGGGTCGCGGTAGCTCTCGAAGAACTCCTTCATGAACACCTTGCCCTCTACGAGGGCGATGGCCACCGCTACGGCGGGGTGGTTCTGGGCGTGAAGCGGCGTCTCGGCCACCTTAAGCTGGTTCTCGGCCGTGACGTGGTTCAGCCCGATCCTTATATTCTTCACGTCCTCGGGCTTGAATCCGTGCCTCTTCTGGGCCTCCAAGGCAAGGCGGATGGGTGGACAGAGCTCATGGCAGCACGCGTACGGCTTGAACTTGCATGATAGGATCTTGTACTCCTCCCCCAGTCTCTCGGTCAACCGCCCAAGGTCGTAGCCCTCCGCGTGGGTGTTCAGCAACCCGTACTTCCCCTCGAAGACCGTCGACGGGCCGGTGTAGCCCTCCCTCGCCAGAAGTGCAGCGAGAACCCCGTTCATGGCCGCCTTACCGGCGTGAAGCCTCTTACTCATGTCGCCGGAGGACAGCCACTCGTCGAGGCCGGCCGCCTGGGTGCCCGCCAGGCCGAAGGCGTTCACCATCTGCCCCTCGTCGAGCCCCAGTATCTTGCCGGCTGCGGCGGAGGCGCCTATGGTTCCTACGACGCCTGTGGCGTGGAACCCCCTGTCCCTGAGGCCGGGGTACGCCGCGGAGTCGACGCGGCAGCCCCACCTCGTAGCCGGCCAGCAGGGTGGTGATGAGCCGTCTCCCGTCGACCCGTTCAGCCTCCGCGGCCGCGTAGGCGGCGGGGACGACGCAGGACCCGGGGTGAGCCCAGCTCGGTCTCGCGCCGGAGTCGTCGGCGTCTATGCCGTGGGCCATGGTGCCGTTCGCCAATGCGGCCGTCATCATGGGGTACCTCCCTTCGCCCACCACCGTGGACTGGGGCTCCCCTTTCATCTGCTTCACGACGTCGATAACCATCCGGGACCAAGGCATCTCGTGGGCTCCGAGGATGTTGCCCAGGGTGTCGAGGAAGTGCATCTTGGTTTTTTCTATTACTTCGGTGCTCAGGTCCTCGTAACGGAGGTCGACCACGTATTCCGCGAAGACCCTAGAATACTCATCCATGGATACTACCCAGGCTTGAAGAGAATGTTTTTGATATATTTCTTTTTCATCTGTTTTCAT
>Ga0272441_10010092_pt1 | contig 14393 bp, 12 predicted proteins | sample SSMProp6N_FD_193582 | JGI IMG/M metagenome (GOLD analysis project Ga0272441, IMG submission 193582) | Marine sediment archaeal communities from Little Sippewissett salt marsh, Falmouth, MA, United States - SSM-Prop-6N | ecosystem: Environmental > Aquatic > Marine > Wetlands > Sediment ... | reverse complement strand
GCCCACGGCAAGGGCATCGAGCTGGGCGGCTACTCGCTGCTGTCCAGCCGGCGTATCAGCGACGAACATGACGTGATCGACGTCGCGACGGGCCGGCCCGGCGGCGCCAAGTTCGGCAACGCCCCCTGCATCGGCAGCGCGTGGGGCCAAGAGTACTTCCGCAAGCTCTACGCCTTCTACGAAAAAACCGGATTCGATTTGCTCGAACACGACGGCTCCTACCCCGGTGACACCTGCGCCTCGCGCACGCATCCGGGCCACCGCGGCTACGCCGATTCGCAGTGGACACAGTGGAGCACCATTAGCGACTTTTACAAGTGGTGTCGCGGCCGCGGCGTCTACCTGAACGTCCCGGACTTCTACTATCTGGCCGGCTCGACCAAGTGCGCCATGGGCTATCGCGAGACAAACTGGTCGCTGCCACGGGCCCAGCAGATCATCCACGGCCGGCAGAACATCTACGACGGGACCTGGAGCAAAACCCCCAGTATGGGCTGGATGTTCGTCCCGCTGACCCAGTATCACGGCGGCGGCGCCGCGGCGACCATCGAGCCGCTCTGCGAGCACCTCGACGCCTACGAGGCCCACTTAGCCAACAACTTCGGCGCCGGCGTCCAGGCCTGCTACCGCGGCCCCCGCCTCTACGACACGCCCGAGACCAAGGCCGTCGTCAGGAAGTGGGTCGATTTCTTCAAGCAGTATCGCGACATCCTGGAGTCCGACGTCATCCACGTCCGCCGTGCCGACGGTCGCGACATCGACTGCCTTCTGCACGTCAACCCGCAACGGCCGATCAAGGGACTGGCCATGGTCTACAACCCGCTCGACCGCGCCGTCGAGCGTGAGCTTAAGCTGCCCCTCTACTACACGGGCCTGACGCGCGCCGCCAAAATCCGCGAGCGTCAGGGCAGACCGCGGCGCTACAAGCTCGACCGTCACTACAACGTCACCGTGCCGCTGAAAATCGACGCCCGCAGTGTCACGTGGCTGCTCGTCGAGTGACCCGAGAGCCGCTACAGCCTTTCGTATCGCATCACCGCGCGGTACAGGCCGTTGATGCGCTTGCCTTCCACGATGATGGGCGAATAGCTCTCGTTGCGGGGCTGGAGCCGGATCTCGTCCTTCTTTTCGAAGAACACGCGCTTGAACGTCGTCTCGTGGGGCATCTGGAAGCGAACGAAGCAGTCGTCGCCGTTCTGGACCTCGACCGAGGGCGAGAAGACCACAATGTCCCCTTCCTGGAACTTCGGCTCCATGGAATCGCCCACCACGCGGACCGCGAAGGCGTTCGGGTCGTGCAGGTCGGGACAGCGGACGTAGTCGTCGGCGACGCCCACGGGATAGTCCAGATCGTTGAAGTCGGTCGGATAGCCCGCGATCACCTTGTTGATGATGGGCACCAGCCGCCCCGCCGACAGCACTTTCTCGGCCTCCTTGAGCTTCACCCGAGTGCGGCTCAGCCACGTCTGCAAACCGCGCTTGTCCTTGCGCTTCTCCATCACCTTCTTGACGAAATTGCGCAGCTTCTCGTTCTCGGCGTCGGCCGACTCCATCGCCTGCCGCAGGTCCGACGGCAACCGCTCCATATGGGCGATGTGCAGCAGCAGGCCCTGCTCGAACTGGAGTGTGCGCTCCAGCTTGGTCAGCAGCTCGTCACTCGGCGGGTTCTTGACCTTGCCCGTTTCGATCGTGGACAGGTAGGGCTTGGAGAACCCCACGCGCCGGCTGACCTCATCAAGGGTTAACTTCAGTTCTTCACGCTTCTGTCTGATGATGTGTCCCAGTGACATTTGGCCTCTCTCACCTACATTGTCTTTAACTGATTTCGACAAGCTCGTACTGGGCACGGCCCAGGCCGATTTTCACAGCATGATCGATCTGGTGCCGCCAGTCGAGCCTACGGTTTCCGATCAGTGCGGGCAGCTTCGCGCCGCCCCGAGCCTCGACCAAATCGATGGCCGCCTTGTCCACGGCCACCGGATCCGTCGACGCCACGATACCGATATCCTCCACCATCTTAGGCATATCCGCCCGATCAAAGCAATCACAATCTTTGGTTATTGTTAATAGAAAGTTAAAAAAAACTGCCCGACCTACCTTGCCCTTGAGCACCCCGAGGGCGTGTTCGGCCACGCTTTTCTGCAAAATCTCGTTTTCCTGCTGCCAATCGTACTGCACCGCGTCGAACCGACAAACCGCCACACACTCGGCACAGCCGATGCATTTGTCCTGGTCGATGTGAGCCTGAACGTCGTCGAGTGCGATTGCGTCAGCAGGGCAATGCCGGTAACATTCGCCACACCGTGTGCATTTGCCCGCTTTTACATGCGGTTTGAGGGCCGCATGTTGCCGCATCTTGCCCTTTCGGCTCGAACAGCCCATTCCGAGGGTCTTCAGAGTCGCTCCGGCACAGGCGGCGCAGTGGCCCGTGAAGTGCGCGATCGAGAGAATGGACTGGCAGCGCACGATGTCGGCGGCGATCAGGACCTCTTTGTCAAGCTCGCCGTCGATCCGTACGGGCGTCTCGGCGGTCCCGAACAAGCCGTCAGGGGCGATAAACGGCACTCCCAGCCCTTCCACGCTGAACCCACGCTCTGTTGCCAGCACGGTGTGGTCGATGGCGTTGTGCCGCCGGCCCGTGTAGAGCGTGCTGGTATCGGTGATGAAGGGCTTGGTCTTTAGCGCCACAAGCTCGTCCACGAGACCCTTGAGGCACGGGGCCTTGATGTACGTGTTGTTGACATCCTCGCCCACGTGGACCTTGACCGCCGTGAAGTCGTTTTCCTTAAAGCACTTACGAAAATCACCGGCCCCGAACAGCCTGCGAGCCTTCTCCGAGATCGCCTGTTCGCCCTCAGCAATCCCGGCTTCAATGAAATACACTTTCGAAGTCACTTTTTCTCCTCGTAACAAGCAAGCCCTCGCCCCTTCGCCCGCCGTAGCAAGACGCAAACAGACGCCGAGCCGCCCCCAATTGGGTTCGTTTCCCATGATTGGTTCGTCAAGTCAAGCCCCCTCACCACAGATTGGGTTCGTTTGGCGCAATCGCCCCCCAAGTCTCTCCCGGACATCTCAGGCGTTCTCCTATTGACCACAGAGACGCAGAGGTCACGAAGAATGACATCTAAATCATTACCAACACTACACTTACACCCATTTCGGCATCCTCCGTACCTCCGTGGCAAATCCCCTCCCACGCTAAATTGGGTTCGTTTGGCGCAATCGCCTGCCAGAGAGCCAGCGGAACCGGCCGGGCCGAGCCACGCACCGAAGACCCCACGACCACCGGCCTCGCACGAGCCCCGCGCCTCCTGCGCCGGGCCAACCCATTCGGATATACGATCTGCCATGTTGCGTTTCACTACTGAGGGATTAGCTTATAGTTCGATAGATACCATATACACGTATCACCCCCCTGTCAAGCAAATATTCCAAAATCCTCAATCCCTGAGTCCGTCCCCAGGCCAACTTTGCAACAGCGCGTAAAACTGAGCCCAGCCCCGCGTGGCAAGACCGCCGCAGCAAACGCCGATGCAAGCGTGATTGCGACGAATGGCATTGTCCTGCCCTCACCCGGCACCGGCCGTGCATTGCGGCAGGAAGACATAAGAAAACGGCCTTTCCAACAGCGTGGTTGAATCGAGACGGCATACCCTGGTACCATGGGAGTCTATGGAACGTAAAGGGTCACTTGTCATAGACAGGGCACGCCTGGACAGTTCCAGTCGCAATGTAAAGGACCGGCCGGTCACGTCGGCGAGCAAAGAAAGGGGGCCTTGGTGAAACGTTTTCGCTGGTTTGTGCTGTTTGGATTGAGGCGAGATGTGTGTTGCAAGGCCATGTTGCTGGTCGCGAGTGTGCTTTGTCCGACCGTGCTGGACGCGGAGGTGCCGGAGGTTCGGGTCAGCAACGTGCGGCGGGTGTTTCATAATGGGGAGCATAATGCCTTTACGGACCTGATTCGCTTCAAGGGGACGTTCTACCTGACGTTTCGCAGTTGCCCGGACGGGCACATGGTCCATCCGACGGCCTCAATCATCATTTTAGCCAGCTCCGACGCCAGGCAATGGCGGCAGGTGCACCGCTTCAGCGTGGCCAAGCGCGACACGCGCGATCCGCACTTTTTGGCCTTCCAGGGCAGGCTCTTTGTCTACACCGGCACCTGGTACTGCGGGGAGACCTCGCCCCAATACGAAGACTACGACCTGAACAAGCATCTGGGCTACGCCGCATGGTCCGAGGACGGCGCGACGTGGCACAGCCCGATCCTGCTGGAAGGAACGTTCGGCCACTACATCTGGCGGGCCAACACGTTCGGGAGCAAGGCGTATCTCTGCGGCCGGCGCAAGAAGGACTTCGCGATGGTCCCGCGCGGCGAAGGTCCGCGCGTTGAATCGGCAATGCTGGAAAGCGACGACGGCCTGATCTGGCGGACCCGCACCCTGTTCCAGGAAATCCGCGGCGACGAGACAGCGTTCCAGTTCGAGCCCGACGGCGGCATCGTCGCCATCGGCCGGCGCGGCCGGGACAAAGCGCAACTGCTGCGCTGCGAAAAGCCCTACACGCACTGGCAGCGTCAGGAGCTCGACCGCTACATCGGCGGCCCCCTGCTGACGCGCTGGGGCGGGCGCTACGTGGTCGGCGGACGCAAGATGATCGGCGACGAAGGACCGAAGACCTCGCTGTGCTGGCTCGTAAACGACCGGCTGCACGAATTCGCCGAACTTCCCAGCGGCGGCGACAACTCCTACCCCGGCTTCGTCGAGCTAAGCCCCACCGGTGCCCTGGTCTCCTGGTATAGCTCCCACGAAAAGGACGCCGCCGGCAAAACCATCACCGCCATCTACATGGCCAACCTGGAGATCGTAGAATGACTGCCTTCGCCCCGAGACAAACCGGGAACAGGCACACACGATCGTTCTTGCAGCGTACCCTGACCGCAAGTTCCACGGCTCTTCTCTTGCTGGTTTGCAGCCAGGTGAATCTTGCGGGGCAGCAAGGCGAATCGGATCATAGCGGGACGACCATTTTTCCGGTGGTCGTTCGGCCGGGGGCGGTGCCTTCCGGAGCTGCCGTGAAGATGCGTTATACCTGGAAGGCCGTCAAACCGACGGACGCCGGCTATAGGGCCTTTGTACATATCGTTGACGACGAGCGGCGTATGGTCCTGCAGGACGACCACACGCCACCCGTGGGGACCTCCACGCCCGGCTGGCGGGGGACCGTCACCTACGAGCGGCGTCTGGTAATTCCCGCCCACGTCGCCGACGGGCGGTACCGGATTCTCATGGGGTTGTACAGCGGCTCGGCTCGGATGCCGCTGACCGCCGGGCCGGGAGTCTCGCCCCTGGGAGGTGACAGCTATCAGGTAGGCGTCTTGGAGATCGATTCGCAGGCTCCCTGGCCGCGGGCCGACACGGAGAAGGCTCCCACACTGGATCTCTCGGACTTTCGCCTGACCTTCCGGGAGGAATTCGACGGGCCGCTCGATGTCTCGGCCTGGGGGCCGGGCACGCGCTGGATCGCCCATACCCCCTGGGCAGGAGATTTTGGCGACGCCCGCTTCGCCGATCCGGGGCCGGACTTCCCCTTCACGATCGAGGACGGCATCCTCCGCATCGAAGCAAGAAAGGATGAGAAGGGAAAATGGTCGTCCGGACTGCTGGCGTCCAACGATCCACAGGGCCATGGCTTTTCTCAGCGTTACGGCTACTTCGAAATCCGGGCCAAGCTCCCGCCCGGCCCCGGCGTGTGGCCGGCCTTCTGGCTCTGCTCCAGCTACAACCGCAAAGACAAGACCGCGGGACAGGACGGGTCCGTGGAAATCGATATTTTCGAGTACTACGGCCGCACCCCCAACTCCTTCAGCGCGACCATACACGTCTGGCAACCGAAGCCCCACCGCAGCGAGGGCAGCACCGTCACCACGAAACCGAATGAACCGTCGGCCGGATTCCACAAGTACGGGTGCCTGATCGATCCGGAATGGATCACCATGTACTTCGACGGCATCGAAGTCTGGCGCGGCAAGACCCCGCCGGAACATAACAAGCCTCTGATGCTACTGCTGAACCTGGCGTTGGGGCCCGGCTGGCCCATCGACAAGACCCCGAACCCCTCGGCGATGGAGGTGGATTACGTGCGCGTCTATGCAAACACCAAGAGCAAGCGGTGAAAGGAGACGTGTAAAGGACCTCAGGCTGCGCGTTGCCACATCGTCGGGCGCGTGTTATTGCATACGCAGACGGTAGGACAAACTATGGTACGCAGAGAAGGCTTCACTTTGATTGAGCTGCTGGTCGTGATCGCGGTCATTGCGGTGCTGCTGGGCATCTTGATGCCGGCCCTGAAGATCGCCAGAGATCAGGCGCGACGGGTAGCGTGCAGTTCCAACCTGCGACAATGGGGCATCGCGATTGCCACCTACGTTGGCGAGAATGACGGGCGCCTTCTGGAAACGGACAACACCTGGGGCAGCGGACCCGAGGGCATCATCGCCTGGGCCACCGAAGCCCGAGCCAGGGCCCACCCCGGAGAATTCAGCCTGCCCGCGTTTGGGCCGTACATGCCCGGCTTCAAGTACGACGAGCGCGATCTCGGGGACGTCTGGCTCTGTCCCGCCAACAAGATGGACTACTACTGGATGACCCACGAGCACTGGGATTCGGCCCAGTTCATCGTGATGGAGTACGCCTACTGGGCGCGCATGGACCTCTACCGCGACAACGTCACCCATCCGCAGGACTTGACGGAGAAGCAGCTCACCGGCGATCGGATCGTCGTGGCCGATGCGTGCTTTCGACTGGGCGGCACCAACGGATATCTCTACAATCACGGCAAGCACGGCGCCTCGGTGCACCGGGACCCGGAGCTGTTCAACTGGGGCCACATGGACACCGGCCCGCCCGCGATCACCGGGATGAACCGCTGCTTCGGAGACGGACACGTCGAATGGAAGAGCCGCTCGCACTATGACGTGGAACTCATGAACGACTGGGGCAACCGGACCGAGCCGAGAGTCCTCAGCGGCAACCAGAGCTTCTATTGACCCGGCGAAGAAGAGCGAGGTTGGCTCTGAGTTTCGTCGCTGGCTTCGCGGCAAATGACGCGGAAGCCGCGGGCGACGCTGCGAAAGAAGGGTGAGATACTGTGGCGGGATGCGGAGCGGCAGATACGGCCGTGGCGGATCCAGGAGCCGCCACGCAGCGAGCGGTGCACGCCCGAAACGGGACCGGGGGGATCGAAGCCGGGACTTCTGGCGTAATACTCCTTGTCGTACCAGTCGCGACACCATTCGTTGACGTTGCCGTGCATGTCGTAGAAGCCCCAGGGGTTGGGGCGAAAGCTCGCGACGGGGGCGGTGGTGGCGAAACCGTCGTCGTAGAGGCAGCGGTCGTCGATGCTCACGCCGAATTGCTTGATCCATCGGCGGGCCACGTCGTCGACCATGTTGGCGTAAAGTTTGCCGTCGGCCAAATCGTCGCCCCAGCTATAGGCGGTCTCCGTCCCGGCGCGGCAGGCGTACTCCCACTGGGCTTCCGTGGGCAGGTCGTACTCGCGCCGCTCCTTCTTGCTGAGCCATTGGCAGAAGGCGACGGCATCTTCCCAGCAGACCTGCACAACGGGGTGCTCGTCGGTCTGGGAGATGCCCGGATGGTCCCAGTGCAAGCCTTCGATCCAGCGCCAGCCCTGTTCGTCGATCCCGCCGCCGACCTTGTGGCGCTCGGCGCGGGTGCGGTAGCCGGTCTCGGCGACGAACTTGCGAAACTGTCCCCGCGTCACCTCCGTCTGCCCCATCCAGAATCCCTCGGTCAGCACGACGATCTGGCACGGGACCTCGCCTTCATAGGCGTATATCCGGGCGCCGTACTTCTTCGACAGCTCCTCCGGTGTCTCGATACTGCCCATGAAGAATTCGCCGGGCTTGACGTAGATCAGTTTCATGCCCATCGAGTTGGTCATCGTCTTCGCAGCCAGCGTGCGGACATCGTTTTTGACGGCCTCATCGTCGGGGCGCGCGGCCCCCCCCGGCGCCGACATCAACGCCAGGACGAAAACCGCACAAGTCGCCAAAAACATCCCGGCTTGCGCCATCGTCTACTCCGCAGACAGGATCATCCGAAATACGGACACCATCAGAAATCAAACGATGCGCCCATTATAGACGACGCCGGACGCGCCGGCCAGCTCTTACCGTGCCGGTGCCGCCGTTCTCACGGCATTTCGCAAATTCCGCGACCGTGTGGTGGGAGATTGCTTCCCCGGCGCGCCGGGACTCCTCACAATGACATATATAGCGCATGAGGGGTGGCGGCGTCAAGTCCGCAGGACTTGGCGATGGCTTCACGCCCACGCGTCGTATAGCGCCATACGCAGCAGACAAGTACCCCATCGCCAAGCTGCCGCTTGACGCTGTCACCCGCCGCACGACATGTCATTGCGAGCGCAGCGAAGCAGTCTATAGCCGTACGATCTCCGAGATGCAGCACTGTAGCGTCAGTCGGCGCGGGGCAGGACTTGGATCCTTCCCAGCTTGTAGCGGCGGTGTCCGTCGTCGTCGCCGTGGGGCAGAGCAATGACAGGCGTGGCGTCCCGGCGGCCTACCGATACGTACAGATTGTACGTCCCGGGCAAGGTGCCGGGGGCGAATCCGTACGTCTTCTCGGCTACGATCAGACGGGACGCGACGGTTCCGGTCGGCGCCCGGCCGGGCGGGCCGACTTCCAGCTCGCGCACGTTGAACGACTCGTCGGCAAACGCCGCGACAATACCCCCCTGCTCGTCCTTGAGGACAAAGCCGATAAAACCGCCCGGGTAGCACGGCGCGACGCCGGCGTTGGCCCATTCGGTCTCAATCGTAAAGGGCTCGCCCAGATGCACCTGCCGGGGGAAAGCAGCCCGGCGCAGTTGCAAGCGGTATCCCATCCGCCGGTTGATCCTGTCGACGATCTCCCGGTTCTCGTCGAGCAGAATGCGCGGCCACCAGTGGATTGACATGTAGCTGGCGTGGTATTGCTCGACGGCTTCGAGCAGCAGCGACCCGTCGCCCCAGGCTTTTCTCCGCTTGCTCGAGCCGTAATGCTCGTGCTCGAGCACCACGGGCAGTTTCGGCCAGAACTCCTGCGCCATCTCCGCGTGAAACCACGAGCGAGGCGGAGGCTGCACGCAGATGCTGTCATCGCGCAGAGTCACGCCTTGGGACAGCGCGTAGTCGGTGATGGGAAAATGCCGCCCCGGTTCGTCCGGGCCGGCGAAGTCGTCGCTGATCGCCAGCAGCGTCTGCTTGAAGTGCTTGCAGTACAAATCGACGTGAGCCTTCCGCGACTCGAGATCGAAGGGCAGCTTCGAGCTGGCCCAGGAATGTCCCTCGCCCCAGACGCCGAACGATCCGATGTCGATAAAGGCCACGTTCGGGTTGCCGTCGTAGCGCCGGGCCAACGCGGCTAAGAAGCGGTCGAGCTTGGCGAGGAAGACCGGGTCCTTATAGTCCGGCTCCCAGAACGGCCCGTTCGGATCGACGCCCTTGCCGACCGTGAAATTATAGCCCTTCGCCCCGGCGGCGTGGACCCACTCGGGCGTAGCCCACCGCATCCAGGATTCCGTGCTGCTGATGCGCAGCGCGATCTGCTTGCCCCGGTCGATCCAGCGCTGCGCGGGCGTATCGAGCAACGACCAGTTGAACCGGCCCTCCTCGGGCTCCAGGAACGACCAGGGGACGCGGAGGTACGCGCACGACAAACCCGGAAAATCGTCGAGCGTGTCGGAGGGAGCCAGCTTCGAGCCGTAGTTGGTGATGATGTTCGAATAGAAATGCATCGTCCAGCCCATCTGGGGATTGACCATCGCTCGACCATGATCGGCAGGCCGAACGATCTGTCGCTCCGTGGACTCAGCGGCCCGGACACTGCCGCTAAGAACCGACCCCACAATCACACAAACAAGCAATGAACTACTTCGCATCAGCCATTTCTCCTTCCGCCGTCGTCAACCGCGCAAACAAGATTATCTGAAATACAGGTGTCAGTAGAAACCAAACGAGACACTCATTATAGGGCCTGCCGGAGACGTTATCCAGTCGTTCTTGTGCCCATGTCGCGCCGGTCAAGATCAAACGTCGTCCGCACAAGGATTGACCGGGTCCGCTGGCGTCTGTAGAATATGCGTATGGGAAAAGACACGATACAACTCTCATATGAGTTGAGGCATCCGATTATGAAATCCTCGCGGCGCGTTACGGAGACCAGTCGATGAACCCAGAGGATTTTGACGCCCAAGCCGTTGCCCAATATGATCTCAAACGCGAGTTTCGGCGCAAGTGTACTCTCCAGTATGCCACTGAACAAATGGCAGCAATCAGAGAGGTATTGACGTGGCTCAAATCGCACCGGAAGTCATAGCGAGTGTGGAGCGATTCCTGGCCGTGTTGCGTCAGCGGCTTCACATCGATGCGGCGTACGTGTACGGCTCGCAGGTAACAGGTTCGGCCCGTCCCTGGAGTGACATCGACGTCGCCGTGGTATCCCCAGACTTCTCGGATGACCTTTTTCAGGAGCGCGTTGCTTTAATGCAGTGCGCCGCCGTGATCGACGACCGCATTGAGCCGCAGCCGTTTAGGCCGGACCGATTCGGTCCCAACGATCCACTGGCCAACGAGATTGCCCGCCGCGGCGTCCGCCTGGTGTAGCCGACGATTACCTCTGCCAACTACCCGTCGAGTGTGCGTTTCGTTACGGTGGTTCAGCTCATGCCGAGAGGTGTTGGATGAGGATTTTGACGCCGATGGCGATGAGGATAAGTCCGCCGAGGATTTCGATCTTGCTTTCGCAGACGTGCCCGAAGCGTTTGCCGATGGCGACGCCTGCATACGAGAGGCCGAAGGTAATCACGCCGATCGCGATCACGGCAAAAACCAACGAGCTGACCAGCAGCGAGAGCGTAAAGCCCACCGCCAGCGCGTCGATGCTGGTGGCCACCGACAACGTCAGCAGGATCAGGAGGTTGGACGGGTCGAGCTTTTTTTCGGCGGCCTCGATCTGGAAGGCCTCGTAGATCATCTTGCCCCCGATCAGAGCCAGCAGGCCGAAGGCGATCCAGTGATCGTAGGCCGCGATGTGCTCGCGCAGGCCCAGGCCTGCCAGCGAGCCAACCAGGGGCATTAGCGACTGAAACGCGCCGAAGAACAGGGCCATGCGCAGAGCGTGGCGGATGTCCAGCTCCTTGTAGACGCTACCGGTCACGACCGAGACGGCAAAGGCATCCATCGCCAGACCCACGGCCAGAAGAGTAATCGTCAGAAGTTCCATACCTGCCCTGGTTTTCGCTTACGGTGATGCCTTCGACCGTGCCGGCACGATATCGAAGACGACGATTTCGGGCCTGGCGCAGAAGCGGACCTGCGGCGCCGGGCGCGGCTCCAGGCCGATACCCCGGTTGACGTAGAGCGCGGCGGGGCCGCAACGGTGCAGGCCCGACTCGTACTTTTTGCCAAATTTTGAGAACGTCAGCAAGGCCCCGTACAGCGGCAGTGCGACCTGGCCACCGTGCGTGTGGCCACAGAGGTAGAGATCGACGCCCAGGCCGTTGACGTCCTCGATCAGATCGGGCGTATGGAAAAGAAAGAGGTTGAAGCAATCATCCGGGAGTCCTCCGAGCAGTTTCCGGCACCCAGACGCCCGGTCCATGCTCAGGCCGGAGACACGGATTTCCTCGCCGCCCTTGGCAACAACGACGCTGTCCTGACGCAAAAGACGAAAGCCGGTGTCCTCGACCATATCGAGTTGCGGCCAGTGCCAGACCTCGAAGTTGCCCTCCACGGCGAACTTGCCCAGCGGGGCCTCAAGGCGACGCAGAGTCTGCCGCAAGCGAGGCAACGCCGACGCATCGTTGAGAAAATCGCCCGTGGCCACCACAACATCCGGCGCAAAACCGTTGACGATCTCGACCATCTTCTGCTCGTTGCGCGGTTTCCGGTCGCAGTGCAAATCGGAAATCTGCACGATGCGCAGGGAAACGTCACGCAGCTTGGCGGTGGGAATCGTCACGCGGTTCACTTCAAGCCAGACCGGCTCGACCAGGTAGCCGTAGAGCATGCACAGCAGGCCGGAGACCGCGAGGACATGCACGAAGAGAACGGCCTTTCTCCGCCGAAGGTTCTTCTTGTCGCGTCGTCGGATTCGGTGCCAGGCCACGCGCGAGAGCCAGACCGCCTCGAAACCGTAGATCGAAAGAATCGCCAGCAAGAACGAGGCGACGGACACTTTTTCCTGCAACGTCATCGTCATTTATTCGGCCTTGATGATCCCCTCGTTGGTCACGTCTTCGGCGATGCTCTGTCCGGGCTCGACGACGAGGAACTCCTCGTCGCTCCACAGACCGTCGACGAAGCGCTGCATCAGGCCTGAGTCTCCGCGCAGCTCGTCGTAGTTCCAGCCGAGAAAGTCCGCACATTCCCTGGTGTAGGCCTTGTAGTCGTTCGCATCGACCAGCCCCCAGTCCACGTAGGTGGCCCAACGGTACTCCTTCATCCAGGTCTGCTCGACCTCCATCAAATACTGGGCGTTGTCCGGGCCGTATTTCTCGGTGTACTCGGCAAGCTGCAGCTCGTAGCGGTGCCGCCCGGGCTGCTTACCCGATTCAATCCAGCCGGGGCTGTACCAGTAGACGCCTCGGTGCGAATCGAAATATTGCTGGTATCGTTCCTTGGCCCCGAGCAAGAGCGTGATGCAGTCGTGGCCTCGCGGAATGACGACGGGAATCTCGGCGGTCAGGCCGACCGTTCCGTTGCTGCACAAGCCGTACCCGAGCAACGAGGCGTCGAAGGGACGGTCTTCCATGTCGCGCGTTTTCCGCAGCGCCTTTTGCACCTCCTCGCGCAACCGGTCCGGCGTATCGTGCAAGCCCTGCTCCATCAGCACGATGTCCACCACGTTCGGGGAGAGGGCCGCACAATAGTAGGCCTCTCGTTGCAACACCTTACACACAATCAACTGCAAACGCAGTGGTTTTCCATTTCCTGGGCCGCCACGGCCGGTATGACTCATGCATTTCCTTTCCGATTGTATACCTTACAATACCGCCGGCGCGGCCTATTGGTTCTGCAAGACCTCAATCATGGCGGCGATATTCTCCGGCCTGGCGTCTCCCGGAATATCGTGCGAGGGCGAGGCGATGTAGCCACCGTTTTCCCCCACCACGTCGATCAGCTTTCTCACCTCGTCGCGGACCTGTTGCACGGTCCCGAAGGGCAGCGTCCTCTGGATGCTGATGCCGCCGTAGAACGTCAGCGTCTCGCCGTAGGTCTTTTTGACCTCGAAAACATCCATGACCTCGGGCTGGAAGGGATTGAAGACGTCGAGGCCGCACTCGATCAACTCACCGAAGACCTCATCGACCTTGCCACAGCAGTGCAACATCGTGACTTTGCCCCTGGATTTCACGAGATCGCACATCTGCTTGAATCGCGGCTTGATAAACTCGCGCCACAGGTCCGGGCCCATGAGCAAGCCCTGTTGCTGGCCCCAGTCGTCGCCGAACCGGAAGATATCCACATCGTGTGCGCAGGCCTTCTCGATGATCCGCAGGTTGAATTCCAGAATGCGGTCGAGCAGCGTATGCGCGAAGGCTTTGTCGGCCACCATCGCCATAAAGACGTTTTCCATGCCTGCCAGCGTCCAGGCCCGCTCGAACAGCGAAAAGCCCAGGCTCACCAGAACCGCCGTGTCCCGACCGGCGGCGATCTCGTCGTCGAACGAATCATAGCGGGCCGGATCGTCGGGGTCGGGGAACTCAAACTCGGCAACGTTGTCGGGCGTGACCAGGCGGTTGCACACAACGCCAATGTCCTTATCGACATGCCGGTCCCAGTGCACGCCGAACTCGTCCGCCCAGATATCCGGGCCCACTTCCGCAAACCGCGCCCCCGGCGGATGCGGCCGCAGCCAGGTGAAGCAATTGCCCAGCTTCGACTCGAAATCGGCATCTCCATAATACGCGGCCATCTTCGCCTGCGCCGGCACCGTAAAGCGGATATCATAAGGAACCCTGTCGGGCTGCCGATGCTGCAATGCGGTCAAAACGCGTTCTCTCTCGGTCACATCACCATCCTTTCTTCGCACCGGAGTCCCTACGGCTTGCACGACTTACAGGGCCTCTTGCCATCCTGCAGGGCCTCCTCGCGGGTCCGGTAGCCCACGCGATTGTGCGCGGCGATATTCTGCGCCCAGCGGCAGTCGGCCCGATGAAAGACCGTGCTGCTGCGCGAGGCCACAAACGGATAGGAAAAAGTCGCCTCACTTGCAGCCTCTTTCACATCCCGGGGCGCAGCGCTGCCCGGGTCGGCTGATTTCGGCTCGGCCGCGCGGGGGCGCAATCGCTGGGCGGCCCGGTGAGCACCT
>Ga0272441_10010091_pt1 | contig 14395 bp, 13 predicted proteins | sample SSMProp6N_FD_193582 | JGI IMG/M metagenome (GOLD analysis project Ga0272441, IMG submission 193582) | Marine sediment archaeal communities from Little Sippewissett salt marsh, Falmouth, MA, United States - SSM-Prop-6N | ecosystem: Environmental > Aquatic > Marine > Wetlands > Sediment ... | reverse complement strand
CTTCTGATCGCCAATTACACATTCTCGCGAATATTTGCTTTAAACGAGACATATTGATGCTCCCCTCCTTACATTTTCCCGGCCGTGATTCTGCTAGTCAAATGGACAGAACGTTCCCGATTATCACTATCATTGTTCTCATGCCAAGAAACAATTAGTTTAATAGTCAGTGGATCACTGGGAGCACCACCTCCAGGGGGTGGAAAATATTCCACTCGCCACGAAGCGTCACCAGGGAAACCCTCGAGGTAGTCATAATCGGGATCAGGTACGTACTGACCAGAATCATAGCCGACGCTGTAATCTACACCAGAGGGATATTCGGATGGAATATCCAGAAAATCAGTATCCATAATCTTTTCCAGCTTCTTGCGGGCGAAGTTAGTCGCTTGAGTCACACGCCTTGCGTCAATTACGAAATCATGCGATACTAGCACTATGTTATAAATGCCAATTACTGTTATAGAGATCAACAGTATGCTTACTAATCCCTCTATTAATGTGAATCCTCTCTTATCCACTATTCTTGCCGGTTTAAACATTATATTACCACCTTTCCATAATGATCTGATAGTCTGCCAGCTTTCCCAGAACTCTGAATTGATCGTGTATAATTGATGAAATATAGCTACGTGAACCAACGGGTGGGGTTTAATGTCGGAAGATTCCCTCCTCAGAAGCAACATCTCATTGGTTCACTTATGGATTTGAAAGACCGCTTCTGTGCCTAATTAGACGCTGCTGGCACGAAAAACCGGTCATAAAATCAGATATTTCTGAGTATCTTCTCTAATGAAACGTAATGCGCAAAACATAAGAATTGCTAAACAATATCTTACTTCTCATTTTTTACGCATTACGCATTTCACAGATTCAGCAACTCAAATCATCAACTGCTTCAGCGTCCAATTTTTTGATAACCGCTACCAGAAGCTTAACCGCGTTATCGTAATCATCTCTGTGTATTATGCCTGCATGGCTGTGGATATATCGGCATGGAACACCCATCACGATGCTGGGAACGCCCTGCATATTAAGGTGTATAGCACCGGCATCGGTTCCGCCACGTTCCATAACGGAAAACTGGAACGGAATATCCTGTTCTGTGGCGGTATCTATAAACAGGTCGCGCAGTTTCAGGTTTGGGATCATGCTGGAATCATAGACCAATATGGATGGGCCTTTTCCCAGCACCTCTTGAGATTCCTCTTTTTTGACACCGGGGACATCACCAGCTATACCTACTTCCAGAGCCATTCCCACATCCGGCTGAACTGCCCAGGCACTGGTTCTAGCGCCCCTAAGCCCTACTTCCTCCTGAACCGTACCAACACCATAGACTGTGTTTGGGTGCTTCTCTTCTGCCAGATTTTTTATGACATCTATAAACAGAGCACAGCCCAGCCGATCATCCCAGGCCTTGGCCAAGTAGGTTTTGCCGTTCCTTAAAACCTCGAAAGGGCTAACAGGAATAATGGGATCACCTGGGCGAATGCCAAAATCCTCCTTTGCCTCTTCAGCACTGGCCGCTCCGACATCAATGAACATATCTTTCCGTTTGACGACCTTCCCGCGCTCTTCTTCGGTTAGTATATGTGGCGGCTTGGAGCCTATGATCCCCACCACATCGCCCTTCGATGTTTTTATCACCACTCTTTGCGACAGTATAACCTGATCCCACCAGCCGCCTAACGGACTGAATCTCACAAATCCCTCATCCGTAACGAGTTTGACCATAAACCCTATTTCATCCATATGCCCTGCCAGCATTATCTTCGGCTTTTCACTCGATCCCTCCTTTTTACATATAATGCTGCCGAGCTTATCTGATTCTATGGTCGTAAGGCCTTCCAGATGCTTCCTTATTACACTTCTGACCTCAGCTTCGTAACCCGATACTCCCGGGGTTCCCGTTATCTCTTTTAGCAGCTCTAAAATATTGTCTTTCATCTAATCCCTTTCTGCTGTATTCTAGCTTTTCCCGCGTCGATATAAAACACTTCACAGATACTTTGCTGCATACAGCCTATAGCAAACTCGTGTTTTGATACCACTTTGTCATTTAGCCGGAAACAATCCGTAGTCCAGCCTTTATGGGCGTTATTTGTAAACACCCAACCATCATAAAGACGGGCATAAAGCCCTAAACTACGTAAATGACAAATCAGTATTACTTTGTCATCTAGCCGGAAGCAATCCGTAGTCCAGCCCTTTATGGGCGTTATTTGTGAATATCCAACCATCACAAAGACGGGCATAAAGCCCTAAACTACGTAAATGACAAATTAGTATCAAGCGTAAAGTTAGACAATTCGTTCTGAAATATAGCAGAAGCGGATAAATAGTTCAAGGTATTGCCAAAAAAGAGGAAATCAAACACATTTCCTGCTTCCAAATATCTATTGGAATTGCCAGCTTAATCAATCCTGTATCGCCGATGTGGTAGAAGAATTCATCACGACACAATCATCCTAATTAATTAGTGGCAAGAACCATACCAGGCTGACCCAATTAAAGCCAGAAGCATATAGAACCTTGATATTCCTATGATCTACGGCAATACAATCACTCCTGGAGCAAATCGAAGGTCAGAACCTCTGGGATCAGAATATGAAATTCGCGAGGATTTTGTGAAAACTATCAGAGGAGATCCACGCGATTTCTAATCACTTTCTAATATTCCCAGCCAGACATCCATGTGGCGCAAAACATTTCCTTGAACCAAACTCCGTTCTCGTGTATGATATTCAGGAAAAGGGAAAGGGGATTAGTGTCTCCAAAAGGCCGACCAACTACTATAGAATTTCCGGGAAAGAGTCGCATTATGAATTACTCACGTAGTATAGCCCCTTGTGGGCGTCTTTCCCGACGGGGACAAGCCCCTATACTACGGACACTATTTCCCCAAAACCTCAACTCTTTCCCGAAAATTCTATAGAAAAGGAAATAACGAATGAAAGATTTAGCCATTGCCGCTGCCAGAGAGGCAGGAAAAATACTGCTGGAGAATTTTGGTAAGATCAAGCGCGTCGATACAAAAGGTGTCCGGGATCTAGTCAGTAATGTGGACATAGCGTCCGAAAAGAGGATCATAGAATTGATAAAGTCCGGATATCCGGATCACAGCATACTGTGCGAAGAGTCAGAAGGAGAGGAGACCGATTCAGACTACAAATGGATTATCGATCCGCTGGATGGAACGCACAACTATATATATGGTATAGAAACATATGGTATCTCCATAGCTCTCGAATGTAGAGATGAGTTAATTCTGGGAGTCATCTATCTACCGTGCTCTGACGAGATTTACTGGGCAGAGAAAGGCAAAGGCGCATATCTCGATGGGAAACCGATCCACGTTTCCGAAAGGACAATGGAGGATGCTATGGTGATATTTGACAGCACTCTGCATCCTGACTCCGCCAGAACAGATTTCCTGGCCGCTTTGGTGGACGAAACATTTGGCCTAAGAATTTCTGGTTCAGCAGTATGGAACCTCACGCGTGTAGCCACAGGCGCTGCGGATCTTATCGTCGAATATGGTGATAAACCCTGGGATTTCGCAGCCGGAGGTTTGATGGTAGAAGAAGCAGGTGGCAGGCTTACCACCCTCGATGGCGATAAATGGAGTCCATATATTCAGGGATACCTGGCCTCCAATGGCAAAATTCATCATGAGGTAATGCAGCTATTAAAACCTTTCCGTCAATAATTGGAGCGAGATCTGCATTATCCGGTCGATTTACATAGTCAGCATTTTCAGGGAGAGAAGGATCAGAACCACACCGCCTACAGCTTCCATACGATCGCCAATAACGGTGGACATAACGCCGCCCAGCTTTATGCCAATCAGCGTCATGATTCCGGCAGTAATTCCTATGATGGTACAGGGATAAAATAGGGAAGTATCCAAAATGCCCATTCCTATTCCAGCACCCAGAGCATCAATGCTAGTGGCTATGGAAAGCGTAACCAGACTCCATTTGCGCGTGCGATCTCCTCTAACTTTTCCCGACTTATGATGGAAAGCCTCATAGACCATCCTTAGACCGATCACAAACAGGATTCCAAAGGCGACCCAGTGATCATAGCGCTGTATCAGTGATATAACATTCTGACCAAGCAGCCATCCAATAATAGGCATCATGAATTGGAATAAACCGAAGTGAAAGCTAAGACGGAAGGTCTGTCTGAATGTGCTACCGCCGGTGCCAACTCCCAGAGCGACGGAGAAAGCATCAATTCCCAGCACAAAGGCAAGTATCAGTATTTCCCAAAAACTCATTATTCTGAATCCATGCCTTGTTACATTTTAACGTAATTCCGATTCCAGATCGCGGATGACGTGGCCAAGCTCCTCCGCTCTCCTATGGGCATCATGATCAACAATTCCTCTTTCCTCCATTTCACCTATTCTCCGGACGACCTCTTCGCGTTCTCTGTGCATATCATGGATTTTTCGCTCTATATGTTCCCTGTGTTCCCTTTCTTCCATCTCTCTCCTGTGCATTTCTTCTTCCTGGCGTTCAACTCTCATCCTTTCATCATCAGGAGATGACTTCTGTCGCCTTTTTGATTCTCCAGCCGTTTCGCGCTTAGGCCGACCGGTCGCTACGGCATTGCCAAGTCTCAATTCCATCTCTCTGCCTTCATGGGTAATGGTTACGCTATTCTCCTCTATACGAATCAGCTTTGCACCGTTGCCGAAGCTCTCACCTTCCGAAACATAATAACTCGCAGAGCCTCCTATAACCTTTATTAGGGCTGTTCTGCCCAGAATACCAGTCACGGCAAATCCCTGCTGTTTGACCTGGCCACCTGAACCTAGAGGTGTGAAAAGATTCTTCTTTGCAATAACCATGTAGAGTTCAAGCCCGGAGGGCTTCTCTATTCGACTTTTAACTCTATTCTGGATCTCCCCGGTTACCCCAGGCAATATCTCCTTTATTTTTCTCTCATTCCATTGTATTTTCCCTTTCAGCTTCTCGGCTTCCGGTGACGATGGATTTTCTGCGATCCTGGCCCGTATCTCCTCGATGTCCGATTGAAGTTGTTGAATCATCAAGCGAGGAGAATCCTGATCGTTCTTGGTCTGAGCCTGTAAGCTGAACTGAGCGGCAAAGATCAGGCTGCATACTACCAGAATAATAAATGTAGAACTTAGACCACCGCGCATCTCTTTCACTCCCTTAATGGAAATTTCAGGATAAGAACACTTTGCTCCTATTAGACGAACCACTGACATCAAATGTTTATTCCCTTCTATCTGATCAACGCAAGTTCATATCTCGGACTCCATTTCTGAGACGGAGAGACGGAGATATTGTTTGACAATTAGTCGGAAATCTGATAAGTTTATGCTATACATATCCGAATTGTAAACTTTATTTTCTGACTCTTCGTTAGAATTCTCAGCACTATACATCACAAATAAGGATCTTCGCCGTTAATGATAGATGATGAAATGCTCATAAAGCGGTTCAAGGAAGGAGACATCTCCGCGTTTGACGAATTAATGAGTAGATATAACAGGCAGATTTATTACCTGGCATTCAGGATGACAAAGAACCGCGAAGATGCAGAGGACATTTCTCAGGAAGTATTCGTAAGGATTTTCAAGTCATTATCTAAGTGGAAGCCAAGGGCCAGCTTTTATACCTGGTTACGCACGGTAGCAGTAAATCTGTGCATAGATCATCATAGGGCGCGTGTCCGCCGTCAAACACAGCCGCTTGAGAACAAAGAGGGGGTAGTTATGGATATTCCCATCAATTCTTCTGAAGATCCCATTAGGATCGCTGAGTCTGGGGAACTGATGCAAAGGATACTCCGGGCTACCGATGAACTATCACCGCGACAGCGCAAAGCCTTCATGCTTTTTCACTACGGCGGTCTATCACTAAAAGAGGCCGCTGAGATCATGGGGTGTGCTGTAGGAACTATCAAAGCTCACTTAAACAGAGCCACTGCAAAAATGCGGGATCTTCTGAAGGATCTTGCTGATGATTGGGAGATAAAAAGAAAAGACTGAATCACTCTTGTTATATGAATCAAAGAGAAGAAATCAGAGGACGGAAGGTTGTAATCAGGCCGCTGACAAGATCCACGTTGGAAGAAGTTACATCATGGCCGGAATATACAGGGCTTTACTCCTGCTATAACATCCAGGAATTTGAGACACAGGAGAAACGAGATGAGTGGTATGCTCGTAGAGTAGAAACTGACTTATCAGCTTCCTGGTTCTCGATTCACAGCCTTGACGACCGTCTTATCGGACTTCTCAACTTTTATGCACAGCAAAACGCTCTCTGGCATAGGGAAGCGGAGATCGGGATTGGAATACGAGCTGACGAATGTAATAAAGGCTATGGAGCAGAAGCTATCACAGCATTTGTGGATTATATATTCAGTGAGACAGGTTTAACTCATATAGGACTTGGGGCGCGCATATGGAACAAACGGGCGCTCCGATGCTATGAAAAATGTGGATTCACTCGATGTGGGGAATCCACCATGAAACTTAACGGTAAGAATGTGCAGTTCATTGAAATGGAATTGACAAAGGAACGTTTTCTGATTCTCAGGAGAGAAAAGCATGAAGAAGTGTGATAAAATTAAGGACTTGTTCGGCCCTTACCTCTACAATAGTGTTACGCCAGCCGAACGTGCCAACGTCGAAGAACACATAGAAAAGTGTGAAGAATGCGCTGGCGACTTACGAAGCCGTCAGAAGGTTCTGGAGAAGTTGAGGCTGGATTTGCAGACTGAGGAGATGCCGCAGAAAACACATGATAATTTCGCATATAATGTTTACAGGAAGATAGCAGGGGAATCTCTGCAAAGGAGGTCACGGCAGGTATTCCTGCGGCGATTTATAGTGCAGCCATCTTTGGTGGCAGCCGCACTGGCAATAGGCATAGCCATCGGATTCCTGAGATTCCATCCAGATTCTATCATGGTAAGTAAGTCTTCACCTACCATAGTGAAAACTGATGAAGCCAACCAGAGGGAACGGAGAGCAGCTCGGTATGTCGAGGAATTTCTTGAACTACAGGAATCTTCTTCCTACACGCGAAAGCCGGATTATGTCGTGGGGGATGGCGCATCAATTGCTGAACAACCATCAGTAGTTGTAGGGAACTTCGCTCAGAATATGCTGATTAGCGATTCACAGCGTCAATTGGAAGATGCTATTCTCAGCTATTCTCTGGGAGATTACGGGAGAGCGTTGGCAAAATTCCAGAAGCTGGTGGATCACTATCCAAATACAAACGATGCTATAGAGGCTCAGAAGAAGATAAAAACCATTAATGCCATTCTATACGCCGGAATATAAAGCTTAGAAAATTATGTTGAAGAAATTCTGCCATATTTTATTATTACTTTCCGTGGTGATGTGTCTGCTGGCAATGGAACCGGGAGATCTGGGAGAGCCCTGGTCGGAAATCGGTCAATTGATAAAGGATAGAGACTATTCTTATGCCATTGACAAATTGCGCGAAGCTGCCAGAGCTTCTTCTGATGTGGAGTATCTGTCTGAAATTTACTATAGAATAGGGTTCATACATCATGAGCTTACACATAATTATGATGAGGCTTTGAAGGCATATCAAGAGGTTATGAATCTGGGCAGGAAGGCCAAATCTTCTTCATCGGAGTTGGAGATCTATGTAATACTCAGTCGAATGGGTGTAGCCGGGATATACCGTCGCGTTGGTCGATACGATGACGCTATCGAAACATACCAGAAGATGGCGGCAGATTATCCCGGAACGCAATACCAGGTCATAGCCAAAGGTAAAATCAAAGATATAGAGAATTCTCTGAAAGAAATAGAACTGAAGAAGCAGATAATCAGTAAATATCCTGATACTGATTTTGCTGCAGAAGCCCAATTCGATATAGCGGAACTATATCTGCCAATACAACCCCAACGGGCAATACAGGAATATACCAAATTAGTCCGTCAATATCCTGATAGCCGCAGATCCGCGGAAGCGCAACTGAAAATCGGGAACATATACAGGATGCCTCTTAACAAGCCGGAGGAAGCCATATCTGCCTATCAGAAGCTTGTGCAGGATTATCCCGTCGGCAAGCTGGGCGCAGAAGCACTCCTCCGAATTGGCAGGCTTTATATTGAGTTGAGTCAGCATAATAAAGCTTTGGACACATTCAGCAGACTTTTGAAAAATTACCCTACATATTGGAAGATTCCCGCTGTCTTCTACTGGCAGGGAATATGCTATGAGCAACTTGAGGATTATGATAATGCAGTCAGGGCTTTTGGGATGTTCGTACAGGTTTATCCTGATGAGGAGCCTGATTGGCTGACTGATATTGGCCGGTTTCGGGAGAAGAAGGTCAAGGTGGATGTTGAATCCAGAATAGAAAAACTTAAGGAAGCAGCTCCGGAACGGCTATGGCGCGATGCGGAACGACTGCGCTCCCAGAAAAAATATAGCGAAACTCTGGTTGTCTATCGGGATCTAATGGGCAAGTATCCCGACAGCGCATACTCCGGAAAGGCTAAGATCCAGGCAGATGGAGTGAGAAATCTGGCAGAGATACAAATATATCAGGATGTGGTCAGGAAGGGTAACAGTGAAGCTCCGGCCGCGCAATATAGTATAGCCAGAATGTATGAAACGGAAATGCAGGACTATATTCGCGCTGTAGAGGAATATGAGAAGATAGCTGCGAACTATCCCGGCACATATTGGGCAGAAGACGCGCTGTACAGAACGGGACTTATATACTCAGGTATGAACTCTCCGGTAAAATCAGAAAAGACCAAACGGAATCTGAAGCTGGATTACAATAAAGCTATAGAAAAATATCGCCAATTGATCCGGGAGCATCCAGATACATATACCGCTGCTGAATCCTATTACCGAATAGGCGAGATATACAGAACTCGTCTGAAGAGCTATGATAAAGCGTTGGAAGCCTATAGGAAAGTCGTAAATGATTATCCAAAGCGAGAGTTTTATAGGGGAGAAGGATATAAAGACAGCCTTGCTGATGAAGCGCAGTTCAGGATCGGCTCAATCTACTATGAAAATATGAATGATTACAGCGCAGCTTTGGATACCTTTACGAAGTTCCTGGACGACTATCCACAGTCATGCAGAAAAGCGGCGGCGTACTCTTTTATAGCGTCTATCCGGGAAAAGAAAAAGGATAAGAGGGCGGCGTTAGAATCCTTTGAGCGAGTTATTGATATTATTGTTGACAGTGATGTTCAGAGTTCCTTCTTTGTTCGGGATGCTACCTACGATACCAGGAGTCTGAAAAATAGCTTGCGCGGTTTCGAGTTGCAGCGGGATATTCTGAAGTATACAAGACAGAAGATCTCGCAACTTCAGGAATAGGAATGATCAAAGCGTTCAGGATGTGCCAGATGATGAAGATTAACTATAAAAGAAATATTCTACCGATGCTTATTTTCTCCTCTATCCTGCTCTTTTCTTTCGGCTGCTACGATGAGGATGACGATCTGGTTATTGCGCCTTGCTCAACTCTGGAAGCTGATAATGCTCTGAAACAGGCGGAGGCAAAATTGGAGTCGGCAGGAATCATCCTCTCCTTTGACGAACCTGGTCAGTTGATGCATCCGGAGGACTTGCTGCCGGATCCGATTGATCTGGCCAACGCGGAAAGTCAGAAGAAATTTGGGGAAGTTATTGAGCAGCTAAACATAGTGCTGGCTGAGATTGAGCAGGAGTTACAGGCTGACACTTCGTGTTCGGTCAGCGATCAGGCTCTCATAAACCTCTATCTGGGGTTCGTATACCTGTTCGATTCCATATCGCGGCTTTTGATCTCGGACGATCCTGCGGAAACCTTCATAGTAGAATTCAACCCGGATGCGACGGATAACAAATGGTACACCTTTGACGTTTCTGCGGCTACCCATGCCAAGTTGGATGCAACTGAAGATCCGCTGGATTATCCTCTGGCCTTTACAGCCAAAGAGCGTCAGGCCATCATTGATGCTGCGGATCTGATGGACGACGCTATAGTAAAACCCATAGCGCCAGAAATTCAGCCCCGGCTCTCAACAGTAGATCAACCGCCTTATTCCAGTTATGCTATGTGGCATTTTGAGAAGGCTGCTGAACTCTTTGGTGACTATAAACCTGATGTAAGGGACGCTCTGGAAGAATTCAACGAAAGCATTGAGGAGCTGAGAGAATGGCTTCAGGATGGAGCGGAGGGTTGGGGTTTCACCTACACGCTTCCGCCATGGAGGTAACAGAATTTATATGTGCATCAGAAGGGACATTTTCTGGATTACTGGTCTGACACTTATCTGCCTCCTCGTTTTCGTCGCAAATGGCTTTTCGGATTCCGGGAACACGGACACGAGACTTCGTCAATACAGAGCTGTCAGGCCCCTGGGCATGGCAGAAGCCTTTGCCGCGATAGCAGATGACGGGGATGCCTTCTACTACAATCCGGCCGGATTAGCTAATATTAGAAAGCTCAGGATCGATCTCCAGCCCATAAAACTCATACCAACTCAGGATTTCTATGACGAAATGCGGGATCTGGAGCAGCTGATAGACGATATTGAGGCGATAAACGAGAGCGAGGAACCGCTGGAAGACCCAAATCTGGAAGATGAAAGACGCCGGCTAATAGATAGGATGGAGCGTCTATCGCAAGACAATCTGGGACTGGATGCCGCAGCTCCTGCTCGGATTATCGTGCCGTTGCACGTGGGAGATTACAGCTTGGCGATCGGCGGAATAATACATGGGTGGTCAGAATCGCAGGTTTATATCCGACGACGGGGCCTAAAGTGGGCCGACTTTGTGAAGGATATTCTGGATGACGAAGTAGTTTATAACATAATGGCGGAAACGTCCTACGGCGGTGCAGCAGCTATCGAGGTTCCCATTCAGCCGTTGCCTTTGGAATTATCATTTGGGCTTTCTGCCAGAAGGATATATCGCTGGCAGATGGATGATGAAGACGATCCATTGGGGATCGAGGATTTAATCAGCCCCGATGGAAAAGATGGCATTGAGGGAACCGCAGATGACTTTACAGAACGCTATTTTGATCCTGAAGATCCCTGGGACAGCGTTCTGAAGGGTAAAGGCTATAGCATGGATATAGGAACCATCGCTTCCTTCGATGATATATTTAGCCTGGCAGTCGTGCTGCAGAACCTGGTGGGGAAAATCGAATATGAGGAAGAAGAGGATGAGGAAATTCCACAGAACCTGGGAATTTCGGCCGCGCTGAACCTGGCCAAACTCGCGACCCCTGATATTCCAACGCTGGATATTATACTGGCTGCCGGTCTGGACAAAAACGATGAAACATGGGACACTGATGAATTCATTGATAAAACCAGGCTTGGTCTTGAGATTATATGGAGTTTGCCTTCTATTGCTCTCTCTGGTAGAATAGGGAGCAACCACGGATATTTGACCCTCGGTACTGGTGTTCAGTTGTTTTTCCTGGATCTTGACTACGCTTTCTTTGCCGATCAGGGCACAAACTGGCACGCCTTTTCCCTCAATCTGGCTTTTTAGCCTTTAACAAAGATACGATGAATATTCTGCAATTACCTCTGAGGATCAGTATGCGAGGAGACCGGAACGCAAAACGTAAAACGTAATATGATAAGAGTTCTTCAGTTATACCAATTTAAGTTATTAATGTCGCATATTGTGCTACTGGCAGCTTGCTGCCAGTGATTTATTCACCGATTGCACATGTAGCATTATTTCTTTAAAATGGTATTATAGACCAAATCAGCCGGGAATAAACTCCGACCCTATGCCAGGTACCGATCTATAAGTCAAGATAGTATAAGAGGATGTGAAGAAAAATGACAGGGCAGGCCAGGACAGCAATATTGGCATCACTTATCCTTCATAGTATCGCCTTTATTATCTTTACGGCAGTGAAGCTGTACCAAGAGGGACTGGATGTTATGGATAAAATGCCTGTCGCATTTGTGAAAGTTCAGGAAACAAAGCCTAGGCGACGTTCAAATATTGTTCGACCGATTGTGGCAATCAGCAAGTTGCCCCAGGATCATTCACAGAAACAGGCAGTTATCCGTCCCGCTTATGATTCATCCGAGGTTTTCTATACTGACGCGCCCAGACAGGTATTTTCTATGGTCGGGAGTGTGGAACGAAAAGGCTCCGATGTGAGGATTGTCGCACAACCACCTTCCATCAAGAGGCCGCAGCGCATACTCAACCCAATAGGTGTAACGGTGCTTAAAGAAACGTATCTCCCAGAGATGCGGATACAAACCAGTGTCACCGGTGGGCGTGATTTCCTTAAGGAAGCTGCGCCAATACAGGCAAAACCGAGCTTAAGTGACATCCTGCAGAGGTTCGCCCAAATTGTGCGCAGAAAGATAGAATCCAAAAAAATATATCCCCTGGCGGCTCGAAGATCCATGATCGAGGGACGAGTGGGCGTCAAAATAACTATACTGAACGATGGCCAATTGGAGAGAGTTGAGATTATAGAGTCATCAGGATATGAAATTCTGGACAAAGCTGCCCTGAAAAGTGTACGCAGTTCCATTCCATTTCCGCCGGTACCTGAAGAGGCGAAACGGGAAAGGATTCAGATGAGCATATACCTGATCTTTAAGATGACGTAGTACCTGGCGGGCCACAGATAGCACTCCTTATGATGGACTGGCTGATTACTTGCAGGAGATACAATTCAATGAGGTATTGTATAGTTGCTTATCTTATTCTGATCCTCGCAGCTTCGGCGTATGCAGGTGAGATTGACGGTACCATTTACGAGTCCGGTCGGGAATTGGAGGGAGTATCGGTAGTATTCGCGGGCCAAACTACCAAGACGGATGCCAAAGGACGGTTTGTCCTGGAAAACGTGCCATCCGGAGACATTTCGCTTCGCATTATACATCCTGATGGGAAACGAGTCAGGCAAGCTTTGGTAGTCGTGCTTTCAGCCACATCTACACCGTTCACATTTGACTTTTCTGGTGAGATTCTTGCTCTGGGTGAAGTTACAGTGTATGGAGAACCGGCTATAGAAGCTACGCCTGGCAAGCAGACAATGAAGGTATCTGAAGTTTTACGGGTAACTGGTGCGGCTAATGATCCGTTGCGCGCCCTGCAAATACTCCCAGGTATTACCTCCCCAAATGCTCTTCTTGCAGGACTATACATTCGAGGTGGCGGTTCCGAAGATAATTCTTACTACTTTGACCGCGTATCTCTGTCCTATCCCTATCATTTTGGAGGATTGGCCACCACTATCAACTCGGCTGCAATTGAGAGTGTGGATGTCCACGCCGGGGGATTCGGTGCAGAATTTGGCAACGCGCAGGCGGTGATCGACATTCAGGCAACTCCACCCGAAAGAGAGCACGTCTCATTAACCTCGAATGTCAACATGATAATGTCTGAAATAATGTTGGAATCACCAATTGGTAGCAATGGGGCCTTTTACATCGCAGGACGTCGGAGCTATGCGGATCTGATTGTTCCCTTATTTCTGGACATTCCGGAGCTAACCCAGTTTCCCACATTCTGGGACTACCAGGCAGGTTTCGACTACGACATCTCCCCGGAACAGCATTTGCATCTCGGCGCTTTCTCAACCGATGATTCTTTCAAAATCACGTTAACAGAGGAATCTCGGCCAGGTGATATTGAGGAGCCAGTTGATTCTGAGTTTCTTGGTGAATCCCATTACATAACAAGATTCGACGCGCAATTTGCTACTCTGAGTTCCTCGTTTGGCGAGCATTTCACGCTGCATAGCACACTTTCCCGCACAAGAGATATATTGGATCTCCAGGTTGGAGCAGGAAGCTACTATCTTCTGGTGGAACCCAGTTTTTACACCCTTCGTGAGGATGCGGAATATGAGATCCACCAGAGACACAAGCTGCAATTTGGAGGAGTGCTTGAAACGGGAGATTTCAGAATTGCCTCTTACTTTCCGCGTTTCCCCAGTGAAGAGGAAATGGCAGAAAGTGAAGGAAGAGAAGCCCTAGGAGAGGAATACGATGGTCCTTTTGGGGATGATGAACAGATCAATATCGAGTCCGATCTATCGGAACGTTTTACCTTTACCGAGGGATATTTTCAGGATCGTATTGCTTTGACAGACTGGCTTCACCTTAAATTGGGGACTCGTCTTGGCCACTTCAATGTGATGGGCAATGTTACGGTTGATCCTCGAGCCAGCATATCCATTCGTGTCCCAAATGGTACCAGGATTCGTGCGGCCTGGGGCGTATATCACCAAATCCCAACGCTAGACCAATTTCTACCGGAGTGGGGTAACCCGGATGTCCACGAAAGCAAAGCGACTCACTACGTTCTGGAACTTGAGCGGGATTCCTTTTATAACAATGCCAGTATCAAAGTGG
>Ga0272441_10010090_pt1 | contig 14395 bp, 24 predicted proteins | sample SSMProp6N_FD_193582 | JGI IMG/M metagenome (GOLD analysis project Ga0272441, IMG submission 193582) | Marine sediment archaeal communities from Little Sippewissett salt marsh, Falmouth, MA, United States - SSM-Prop-6N | ecosystem: Environmental > Aquatic > Marine > Wetlands > Sediment ... | reverse complement strand
GGCCTTCACGCGCAGCATTTTCCACTCATTGAGGCATAGAGTGCAATTTCACATTCTCGCCGTCTGAATGTGTGGTAAAACTAATTTCTTAGTTATTGTATAATAGTGTTGTAAATGCTGGATTTATTCATATAGAATCAGGGAAAAAGCCAGGAAGGCCAAAATGGACCCCACCCGGTCGCACAAAACCCGATTCCCGCGAAAAAAAGCCGGGCCTCTTATTAAGCATACTTCGCATTTTTTTTAGAGAACGGAGTTATCAACAATTTATCCACAATTGCAATAAACGTTGATTTACTGTTTGTATGTACAGATTTATTCCATATGTTTACATTGTAATTTTAAAGCAAGCAAATGGGATATAACATCATATCATGCTGTCATAAATGCAAAACACAGCTATTCCACTATAGGAACGAGGAGAATAAAAGCATACTTCCTTTTTACAGAAAGCACAAAGACTGTGCGAAAAAAGATATCAACAATGTTCAGTCAGTAATGGACAATAATGGGAACGACCCAGAATGGATGAATTCTCCTTCTAGTGGAGGATATGATTATGATTCGTTGATTTATGAACTTAAAGTATATGAAAAATAATGGAATTATTGAGTAACCCGGAAAAGATTAAACCATTTAATGATGTTGTAGTAAGAACATCATCGGAGTACAACGATGAGATAAAGGGAGAGTCGCTTATACTCACCACTTATGTAGATAAGCGCGATGAGAGTCGCTTTAAGGCCCGAAAGATCGAGGCTGAGGTCATAGCACTTCCATACAGGCTCTCTAACAAACGAATCCACCAGACCGACCCTATGTACCCACCCACTAAGTTATACTTCCCTGGTGATGCCATACAGGCTCAGGTGGATGTATATAAGCGCCAGTTAGGCAGAGAACTTCAGAATTCAGAGTTAAAAGCTTTCAGGAAAAAGTATAACAGCTCATCATATGTAGCTGAATTCACGCGAAATAACGATCAGGAGATAAAAGGTTATCCTGGCGACACCGTATGGTTTCATTATTTGTCATTAGGAGAAGGCTCCTATATTGGCCAGGATAAAGACCATAACAGGTATTACAAGGTACCTTACGATAACGTCTTCTGTTTTTCGAACAACAAAGGCGTTACTATGGCGAATGGTTATGTATTGGTAGATCCTTATTGGGATGAAGATTACGAAGACATTGAGGTTGATGGCAAGATCATTAAGGGCAAATTAAAGGGAAACCTTATAGTATCAACAAAAAGCGTTCCCGAAATGGGAACTGGCGTCATTCATGAGAAGGGAGAGGACTTTGGTGAGGATTCCAGACCAACATTAGAAAATGGAGATGTGGTTCTATTCAGGAAAAACTCTGAATTCACCAATGTCATTATGGGCCGGGAGGTGATGGTAATGCGCCAGTGGCAGATAATAGCGAAGAGGTCAGGCAACAAGTTTGTACCAGTGGGGAATTATGTTCAATTACGGACACGTAAGATTCCTCAGAAGCGGATCATTATTGCCGATGCTCAGAAGCACAAGGTTGCTGGTGAGTTCACAGACATCGTTTCAATCAAGAAAGACTTAAAATACCTTGTAGAGCCACTAGGTGATGTTATAGCCGTAGGAGAGAACTGCCAGTATGTTACTGAGGGAAAGACTGTGTATTTCAACACGGCAGCAGAAGTATTCAACTTAGAGGACACCATTTTCATTCGGGAAGGTGAAATCGTTTACGAACAATGAAAGAACTTGATATGGCAACAACAGTAATAATTCTTTACTCAGCGATGATGCTGATGCAGGTAGTTTTAAATATCTTTTTCTACATAAAGATTCGAAAAATAGAGAAGAAGTCACCATACCAGGGGCCTCCCGGTGCAATGGGAGCAATGGGCCCTAAAGGCGAACGCGGAGAACCCGGCTACACACCAACACCTGATTACATTAAAGAACTCATAAAACAAGTGAACGATGAGCATAAGGGATGATTCTTTTTCTGTATATATCTCTGAGATAAAACTAGACCCATCAGGGCCATTATATCATGACTGGCTATATGATAGGCTATTTAAGGGAGAAGATGTCTCAGAAGTCCTTAAAAAGAAGATCAGGCGTGCTATCCACGAGGGGTTTATGTCCGGTTGTACAGCTGGTGGAATTCATTTGGAGAAGTATTTCGAGAATCTGTACAAGAAAGTGAAGGTTCCTGATGGAGAATTTAAGGGGCAGCTTATTTACAGTCTCCCCAATAAGCCTGAGACTGTTCATGCGCTGAATGATATAAGACAGAAATCAAAAAGCGATTTGGTAAGGAAAGCGTGTGAGGGTAAAATAAAAAAGGCCCAGATATCCATAAGGCTTTCTAACGAGTACATTGAGAGTAAAACACGCAATAGGCGTAGAAGAAGACAACGATGACAACTGACCAACAACAAAAGTTATTCGATTACATGGAGCAAGAGCACAATGTATTGCTCCTCCACTCAGATTTTGCTGAGATAGAAAGCATACTGGATGACAGGGGCAATAGCCATCTTGATAAGTTCACCCCATACCAGTTGTGTCCTAAGTGCCAAGGACAGAAGACCGTACAGAAGCCACCGGACCTCCCAGGAGATCAACACCAGTGGACATCGGTATATACATCGTTTATTTGTGGAATATGCGGTGGTTCCGGATTGATTCTAATGCATAGAACAGAGAAAAATGAGCAAGCTTAAAATCAGTGCATATGGTTTCCGGGATGACGGACATATGGTCATCGAGCACAGCCAGTCCAGGCCTTTGAGCCGTCAAAAGGATTTGAGGAAGGTAGATCTCATTATCACTGGCATAGAGACGGTATCAGATATTGAGAGGGCAAGGATTGCCCTTGATAGTGTTGAATCAACTTTAAAGGAGTAGTCATGATTGATCCAAGAGAATTACGTATAGGGAATTATATTTATTGGAATATACCGAAGAAAAATGGCGTATTTCATAAAGTAGAAGCTATTCTAGAAAGTACTCTTCACACAATACCTATATCACTTGGGAAACATAAAGATTATGACCCTATCCCGATAACAGAAGAACTACTAATTAAGGCAGGGTTTAATCAAGAAATAAAAATAGGAAATGCGAGAGAATATAGAGTGTATTCATTTGATTTCATTGTTTACAATACCTCAACTGGATGGTGGGTGTTTGGATGGCATTTGGATCAAGATATAAAAGGTTTTCACCACCTACAGAACATAGTATTTGATCTTAGCGGTAAAGAATTAAATCCATGAGTGACGAGGAAGTACTAAAAGCTTTTGCCAATAGCTTAAAAAGGGATTTTAAGATCAATGGCAGTGTTACCGGCCCTTATGATGTAAAGGTTATTGGGCTTGATAAGGTTTCTTCTGGGCAGGCCTTTAAGCTTGTTGATGATGAGAGAGGTGTTTTTTATGTAACTATATCAATATAAAATTATGAAAGTATTTAAGTATGAATTGATTATTACCGATCAAGATGTTGAAGGTGATGAATTTTGGGAACAAGCATTAGAGCGAGATGGCACTGGCATAGCAGACTTAACAGAGGCTATTGCCCAAGCAATCGAAGATAGTAATTTAATGGTAGGAAGTGATAAAAAACCCATTGAAGCACTTAAACTTAAAAGCTACTCAGAAAGTGAGTAATTTTATTGTTGCTAACGGTATTGCGATATGTTTAGGTGATGATTATTAACAAAAAAATTATAAAAATGGTAAGATTTACAAGTAGTAAAGAAACAGGTACAGTAAGATGTACAAAATGTGGTGGTTTAGTTAGTGGAGAGTTACAATATACAGGAGACAATTATTGTAAAGGGCACAAAACTAAGCCATTAAATATAGCACGTGTTAGCGAATCGTGCCTTGCTAAATGCGATGTGTGTAAATGCCACCCAAACGTAATAATCCAAACAAAGTTTGGAACTTTTTGCCAAGCTCACGCAAGGTATATTTGATAACGGATGTGGCTATGAATAGTAAGGCGATTTTGAAACACAAAACTTTGAATTATGAAATGGATTAAATTAAAAGACCGAAAGCCATCTATTGATATTGATGGAGAAAAGATATTGGTTTACAGGATAATGAATGAAAGCCAAGCAAGTATGGCAATAAATATACTTGACACCAAGATGATTAAGTATAGTAATGAGGACGAAACTTGGTGGATGGCTTTGCCTGACGAACCACGAAACTAAGCCTTATTATTTATAGCCTTTGTTGTATAAAGTTTTAATGTTTTACAACAACCGGATAAGCCCTATTATTAGTCAATTTGACTACAAGTAAATAAAGAAAACATGACTACACGAAAGACACACAAAATTATTTATGGCCCTGAGCCATTTAAGGGTATTGATTGGGATGATCGTATTATTCTTGATGTAAAGGTGTACGGGCATATGCAGAACACCTGTCCGGTGGAGCTGCATCATCTTCCGAATGGTGCCATAAATAATGGACCGTCTTTCTGTATTGTCTCTGTGGATATGAATGATAACTTCTATATGGGTCAGATATCAGTGGATATGCTGAATAAGGGTCTTGAGGAGGTTGGGTATAAAATTGTTAAACTTTAAAAAATAAAAATTATGAATTCTATTAATGTAAAAACACGGGATCTAAATTACCTAAATGACGCGACTATAGACACCGATAGCGAGACGCGACTATAGACACCGATAGCGAGACGCGACTAGATGTTATTATAAAGCGGATGTCAGGCACTGCCGATGCTCTTGAGCAATTAGGGTTAAAAATTTTACACATTAAAAACAAGATGCAGCCTGGTCCGGATGTTAAAGATGAGTGTGCCAAAGCTCCAACTACGATAAAAGGATCCTTAGGTGAGATGGATCAGATTGTTGATTATCAAAACAATCATATCAGCTTAATAAATGACACATTAGATGATTTAACCCGATTATTGTAACTTGTCATATTATTCACTTAAACCATTATAAATCATGGCAGAAAAGAAAAAAACAGAATTAGAGAAGTGGGGAGAGGTTGTTACTCCCAACAAAGATGAATCCTTTAAGCCGAAGGATTTCAAGGATCTTGTTGTTTGGTACCGGGAGCAGATATTGTCCGGTAGTCCCGATGGGAGCAAGAATGTGTTTCTGAAGCTGTCTCAAGGTCTTCTTGCTGAGAAGGTCAAGACAAAGCTAAAAAAGGCGGCACCAAAGAAACCTACTAAGTGATGAGTCATTTCTTAGCACAATTATGTTTCCTCATCCCTGTGGGTGGGGAGGCATTATATGATTGGGTTTGCTGGAGGGTTTTTGGTGAGGGTAAAGATAAGCCGTGGAGCACTTATATTGTCAGACCCATTCTGTTTTTGGTGGCTATTACTCTGGTTATTCAGGATCCGATTATTAAGACTGTGATTTTGGATAAGGAGTGGTGGGCTGTTGGGTCGGTGGTTCTGGCTGACTTTATTCTGTTCTTCCCTTTGTTGATTAATTTGATTAGGGGAGAGAAGTGGTATTATGTTTCTAAGACAGATAATAAGTGGACGTATGACTATTGGGTTGGTAAGATTCATGCATGGCCCAGGTTGTGGCTATTTATTTGGTTAGTTCTTACAGCCAATTGTCTTTTGTATTGGTATGAATTAAAGTACATGTTTTATTAGTATGGAACCTACTGAAGTATCCAGGGTATATGCTGAGAGGGCTACCTCTATGAGGTTTAACCCTCTAAAAGCTGAGAGTCCTACAGACAACATATTCGAGATTTATCCTGAGCTGAGTGAGATTGATGAGATCAGGGACTATATGTTAGAGCAGAGGAGCAAACATGACAAGGTTCTGTCCAATCAGTCTTTGTTTTATATGCTCTGGCTGTATAGCCCGGATACGGTTTTGAATGTAAAGCCTGTGGAGGAGTTAGAGAGAAGGAAGTGGAAAGCTGGTAATTTAGCTGAGTTTGCTTTGGGTGGGGATGGGAATTTTAATGATAAGGTTCTTGACAGATTCATTAATCTTGGTGACCAGGCCTTTGTTAAGGCTGTGCTGTCTTATTTAAGGTTTAGGAAGCATGATCTGTTCAGGGAGATCATTGTTACCGAGGAAGAGCACTTTGAGGCTCTGAGGATACGTATGGAGCCAACCATCGATGCAGCCTCCGCTACTAAGAAAGAGACACTACGTAAGCAGTGTAAGGAGATGGTTAAGGACATCCGGGATTATTGGGTTCAGTTCTGGGAGGATCATGATGATCTTAAAGAGGTGGGTCAGGAAATGATCTATGAGACTATTGAAGATAGAGCAAGAATAAATACAGGAGTATAATAATCCGTTAGCTGCAATGGGATATATCAGCAAAAAGAAAAGAGAAGAAATCAAGCAGAAGTTCGGCGGACTCTGTGCTTATTCCGGAACACCACTTGAGGATGACTGGCAAGTTGACCATATACAACCACTCGTTAGAAATTGGTTTGATGGAACTTCCATGTTTCCTGATTCCCATTGTGATGAAAACATGATCCCATGCCAAAAGACAATCAACCACTACAAAGGGTCTTTAGACTTAGAAACATTCAGAAATTGGTTTTTGGGTGGATTGCATAAGCGATTGGATAAACCAAAGAATCCAAGAACAGAAAAGTCTAAACGTAAAAAGGAATATCTGAATAAGGTGGCTTCATACTTTGGCATTACACCCACAAATCCATTTGATGGGAAATTCTATTTTGAAATTATTGGAGAAGAAAAAATATAATCATGCAAAAATTTAGAAAAAAACCAGTAGTAATTGAAGCGGTACAATGGAACGCGGATAAGAAAAACTTTGATGAGGTAATGAACTTTATGCAAGATTTTCACGGTAATAAATTAAATTATGAAAATGCCGAAGAATTTGCCTATAAAAGCAAAGAGCTTCAAATCAGAACATTAGAGGGTATAATGACTGCATCAAATCTTGACTGGATTATCAAGGGTGTAAGTGGCGAGTTTTATCCATGTAAGCCTGACATATTTGAAAAGACTTATGAGAAAGTTGATAACTAAATCATGAAAATAAAACCCATAACAACGAGGCAAATAAAGATACTACTCAACAGGGGCGCCGAGGTTCGTGCGCTGTCCTGGAGGGAGCCATACGCTTCTATGATGCTTCACGGAAAGATTGAGATAAGGACATGGAATACTGATTACCGGGGCCTGGTGCTTATGTGTGCATCACAAAAGGAATTTAGGAAGCTGGATGTATTACGCATCTCTGGTTATAATACGGCTCAAAAGATTTATGAACTTATTCAGGATGAAAAAAATGGGCTGGCTTTTGCTATTGGCCGGTTGATTGACTCGAGACGCATGAAGCCCGAAGACGCTGAAAGGGCGCATGTGATTTATCGCAATGGCTTATGGTGCCATGTGTACGATAGCGTTCATCTTATAAAGCCTTTTACCTGGTTAGGAACCCAGGGGTTTAAGAAACTATCGTCTGAAGAAAAATTGAAAATTAACTTTAATTAATTATAGAACTTACTGCTGCTATTTTTGTTTAACTGTTTTTAACAAAAAAAGGAGGCCCGTTTAAAAGCCTCCTCCCAATAAAAAACATAGGAATAATTATCTTAAAATTTGTTCTTATTCATTGTTTTTGCCAGCCTTCTGTCACCAAACCACCACATGATACATGAGGTTCCCACATATAGAATGTTTTGAGTTATCTGGTTGAATAGCTCAGTAGCCATCTCAACGTCATAAACGCCCCCTGCCATCTTAATAATGTCCATGGCGTTAAAGTATATTACCGTCATGGCGATCGTTAAATAGAGCGTTATTCCTGGCCTTATCAGGGCCTTTACGAAGTCAACTAATCCAAACAGAAAGGTAATTAGTACACCAAATGGTATAGTCCACTTATGGTCAAACAACCTGGTCAGCACATCCCCTGTGAGTTTATCCACGGCGTTCTGTTTTATTGATTCATTGAATGACTGCATCTCTGCTAACTCTATATCTCCCTGAACTTTTGTTTCCGTGACCTGGATGTTCATTTTTGCCTCACGTTCCATGGATTCTATGCCGAGTTTCTTCATGGCGAACTCATGTTTGTTTTCTTGCTTTTTGTTCACGAATCCAAATATTGTTGTTGTAAGGTTGCCTAAGAGTCCGGTAAGGCCTCCGGCTAGAAGGGTATCTAATATAGCCATCGTATGATAAGTTTAAATGTTTGCATTTTTGATTTGAAGTGTAGGTCTGCCATAGTGAATCTACTGTTTAGAACAGCTTTTTGGCCACCTAAAAATCCTAGCTTTTGTCCGTGTAATATACATCCCATGGTATGAGACTTTAATCCCTTAGTGGTATCCCCTGCGTAATTACCTGAATGGTGCAGAATCCATGATCTGCCCTCTACGTCCGTCACATGATATACACTACCGTATTTTGGTGACATCCTTTCCTGGACAATGTATTCTCCTGCTGGAACACAGCTCACTGATCGCTGATTGTTTTTCCATGGAGGCTCTGCTGTGTATGATTCGTATCCTATTGCCGGGAAGAGAAACCTCCCGAAAGTTCCGTGGTCACCTGACTCTGTGCGTATAAGAATAGCTGTTTCCATAAAAAGAGGCCATGCAAAGGATAAGGTTGCATGGCCCACTAAATTCCAACACAATGACAATTGTGATGCAATATATAAAAAAAAATTAATACTTTAGTATTTAAAATACGCAATAAATGTATTTACCTGTTGAAGGTGGTTCTGTAGAACATATTTACGGCATTGACTGTTATATCCCTCCTCCTCCCCCAAAAGACGAGATAGCAAATTTTCTTGTCCCAAAAGAAGATCAGGTATGGCAGCGAAATGAATTACCTACTTTTTTACCAAGAGACATCGATTTATGGACCGGAACTGTTTATGAGCCTGAGGATAGATTAGATTGGGATCAGGCAAGGAGAGAGGAGATCGCCAGGCAGACGGGTTATGATGAATGGGATCTTGATAGAAGCGGAAAGCCTAAGAGAGTCCCCGGAATTCGCCCGGACCCTTCTTATGTTTCCCATCCACTCGCCATGTTCCGGAGTAAGGAGCTGGACCGGTGTGACCCATGGACCGGAGGTTATTGGATTTACATCAATGGAGAACCTACATATCTCACCCCATTCCATTATTTTTTTGTAAACTGGTGGCAGATAAACGTTGGATATCCGGATTATAGAGATACTGACAGAAAGATTTTTTATTTATGGCAGTGGGCGTTTGAGAATCCTCAATGCAAAGGACTGTGTGAGGTAGCGAAGAGGGGTGGTGGTAAGACCTACCGGGCTCTGTCTGTTTTGTATTTACGGACTATTTATGGGAAAAACATATTGTCTGGCATACAGAGTAAAACAGACAAAGACTCTGAGGACATGTTTATTCTCAAGCTTGTCGAATGTTACAAGAACCTACCGGATTTTTTAGTTCCCATCAATGCAAATTCCACAGACCCAAAATCAGAATTAAGGTTTTTCTCACAATCAAAGAGTGGTAAAGTATCATTGTTTGATAAGCTACAGCAAAAGAAAGCTATCAGATCTACCATTAACTACAAGAACGCCCAGGAGAAGGCTTATGATGGCCAGACCATAAACGGAGTTCTGATCAGGGATGAGGAAGGAAAGACGAAAAAATCTGTTTGTGATGTGTGGGAGCGCCATATGGTTACCAAGGACTGTGTTTTTAGGGATGGTAAGATATTTGGAAAGATTTATTCCACTACTACTGTGGAGAAGCTTGAAAGCGGAGGTGAGCAGTTTAAGATATTGTGGGATGCGTCTAACCAGAGGAAAGTACCTTTTGATGACAATCCTGCCAATACTATTTCAGGACTAATACGTGTGTTTTTCCCATCGTACCAGACAGAGTATTTCGATGACTATGGGATGCCAATGGTAGAGAAGGCCAGAAAGCGGCAGCAAGGGGAGAGAGATAAGTACAAAAACGATCCGAGTGCCTTACTCCAGGAGATATTACAGTTCCCATGGAATGAGAGAGAGTTGTTTAGGAGTGCCGGTGATTCATGTCAGTATGACTTATCTATTCTCAGGGCAAGGGAGATGGTGGTTAATGATCCTGACTTCAATGCTGTGAGACGAGGTGACTTCTATTGGGAGGGTGGTATTTTTGGTGGTAAGGCGCTATGGAAGGACAATTATGAAAATGGGAAGTGGGTTGTTGCACATATATTTGATGACCCCAAGACTCAATCAAATAAGGTGCTGAGGAAACAAGGACTCAACGGCCCTGTCTTTGAGCCTTTAAATGAGGATGCTTTTTGTGGTGGGTTTGACCCTACAAAGACTGCCAGTGACCCAAAGAAGAGGAGGTCCATGGCTGCGGGTACAGTGTTTATGAAAGATAATTTTTGGATTCCGGAATTATCTAACACATGGATAGCGTTATTTGTAGATCAGCCATTAGATCCGGAAGCTGCTTATTTGGAATTCCTTATTGGGTTGTTTTATTACGGGTGCCCGTTTTTGCCTGAAGATAACCTGGGAATACCGATAAAGATTAAGGAAATGGGGTGTGGAGATTTTGTTATGAACAGGCCAAGAAATACCTTTACAACTAATAATCTGAGCCAGGATACTCCGGGAATGCCATCCAACGCCACAACAAACGATATGATGGTTAAAAGAAAACAAACACATATTGTTAAGCATGGGCACAAAATGATTATTCCAAAGATCATAAGTGACTCTATTGAGTTTGACCCACAACAGAGAACAAAGTATGATGTGGAGGTTGCAAGTCAGTTGAGTCTTATCGCCAGTGAACGTCCTATGCCGGCACCGAAGATAGAGGCACACGTCACGAGTTTATTTCAGATGTATGATCATTCAGGATCAAGAAGTAGTATTTTAAACAATAAAAATTAATGTCATGGAAAAATCCAATGTTTCAAAAAAAGGAAAAAAGCAGTTAAAGAAATTAATGACCAACCCTCCTCAGAAGGTGCATGGTAAAGCGGTAATGAAGGATGATCCGCGTAAGCCTGGGCGTAAGATCGGTTATGCAACGGTATCGAAAACAAAGCTTCCGGATTACAAGTATAAAAAGAAGAGGGCTACATCGACTGCCTCAAAGAGATCTACAAAACGTAAAATGTATTAATAATGCAATCAGGTAGCGTACAATACTCTTTTCCGAAAGATAACATCAATCCGGAAAAGAAAAACGATAAGTGGGGTCTTCAGGTTGCTCAGGCTATTTGGTATAATAGAGCATTCACAAACCCCTCTTTGTTTCATAATAACATGCAAAGCTATTATGAGAATATTGCCTTTGCCTTAGGACTCAATGACATTTCGGAATACAAGCCTATGCTTGGTATTAATCCCACAGAGTCACAGAAGTCTTTTTTACCCAACATTGATTGGAGCATTAAGAACTATGCTACCAAGAGAATGAACATTGCCACTGACAGGATTGCCGGCAGGTTTTATGATCCTTCTTTTGAGCCCGGTGATCCCTTCTCCCTGGACCGTAAAAAGAACTACAGATCCAAAATGAAAGCCTATATGGAGCAGCAGGAGTTTCTGCAGTCCATTAACCAGGAGTTAGGGCTTGGTGTTAGTGTGGCCCCGGAAGATGTGGATCCTGAACTTATGCCACAGAACGATACGGAGCTTGATGTTCACATGTCCATAAACTACAAAGACAGGGCTGCATCGTGGGTAGAGAAAAGGATTTCTCATTTCATGGACAGAAACAGGTATGAGGAGATAAAAGACATTGGTGCTTTTTATGAATTTGTGGTTGGTGCCAGAATAGAACTTTCGGACATGGATGCTTATGGCAGGCCTGAGATCAAGTGGATTGATCCTTCCATGTTTATTTGTTCATACCTTAAAAACCCTTACCCGGTTGACTTAAAGTTTGCCGGGCACATTGAGTACTATGAGATATCGGACGCCATGAAACTCATGGAAAATGAGTTCACTCAAACTCAGATAGATGATATCATCAATAAGTACTCTACTACTGAGAGCGTGTATTATGACCTAAGTAGCCGAAACAGTCACTCAACATACAAGATTCCTATATTCAGGTTTGAGTATGTTACCATGGACGAGAAGGTGTTTACTGAAAGTAAAGATGAGTTTGGAAACACCAGGTTTCCTGAGATGGATTATAACTTCTACCGGGGAAAAAACCAGGAGAAGAAGTTTAAGGAAAAGAATGGTAATAAGGCTAAACTGATAAGAGACGCCAGGGACACTACCTATTGCGGGTACTGGATTGTGGATAGTGATTATATTTTCAAGTTTGGTCCAAAGAGAACGCAAAAGGGTTTATGGGGTAGCCTGGGTCAGGGGCGTATTGGTTATAAAGTGTGTGCGCCGAATTTGAAACATGGTGTTGTTACTTCTGCCATAGATCAGATGAAGCCTATCCTGAGGGAATTACAGCGCTATCATTTGAAAGTTCAGCATATTGTTAGTGCCGCAGTACCAAAAGGCATGGCAATCGATTTAGAGGCGCTTAGAAGGGCTGATCTCAAAGGACCCGATGGGGTGCTGTTAAGTGATATGGAGAAAATAAAGATGTACCAGCAAATAGGCATCTTTGTGTTTAACCCTGGGGATGGCAAGCATTACGGGGTAGGATCTTCACAGCGGCCTATATGGGAAGTTGAGAATGGTTTGGCTCAGGATTTGGCTCAGTATATCCAGTTAAGCAGGGAAGCACTGATGCAGCTTGATGAGGTTATTGGCCTGAATGAAGTGTCATCTGCATCGTCTCTTGGTGAACGTAAGGGTGCCAGGGTGGCCCAGATGCAACAGCAATCCACTGAGACGGCTTTATCTTATCTCTATAAGGGTGATGCTCATATTTACAAAGAAGTGTGTAAGGAGGTCGCTATATGCGCCATACGCAGTGAGCTTATGCACCCTGAGTACTACAAAGAAGCTTTCGGTAAATCCAGTGCTGATTTTATCAGGGAATACCGGTTGGATAAAGTTGATTTCGGATTGAAGCTGGAGATAGCACCATCACCGGAAGAGTGGCAGGAATTCTATATGGATGTGAAGGATGCCTTTAAGACTGGGTTAATTACTTTGAGCCAAAGTGTCCTGCTTAGGAGAACACCTACTCTGAAAGAGGCACAGTCGCTATTAAGGCTGTTTGAGGAACGACAGAGAAGAGAAGCGAATAAGGCCAAGCAGCAGGATGTTCAGGCAAACATGGAGGCCCAGAAGATGTCCAATGAGCAGGCCCATGCTAATAATGTAGAACTTGAGCAGTTGAAGCAGAAGGGTAAGCAAATGGAAAAGGCCATGGAAGCCCAGGTAGAGAACAACCGGGTTGCCAGTAGAATGCGTGAGTTGTACATACAAGCTTCACTGGACGGAAAGCTTACTGAGAGCAGTATTACTACTAAAGGTGAGCAGGACAGGATATTGGCTATCCTTAATGGTGAGATCGAAAAGGATATCGAAGCAATGAAAATGCGGCAGCAAAAGAATGAACCTAAAAAGATTGTGAGTAACAAAAAGTAGGTTTATCTTTCGGTGAGCATTTGCTTGCTTGTTTGGGGACTTCTGATGATTTATCATTGGAGGTCCTTTTTTGTTTAGCCTAACATTGAATTTTACTTAATTCTCTTTGGTATGCTAAATGAGCATCAAATTCATTCTTAAAGTCTCCTATATGTTTTTTAAGTTTTCCAATAGTAATAGCAGCCCTCCATCTTTTAGAACGTTTATGAAAACATACGCCAACATATTTACTACTTGTCTTTATATGCCTCATGTTAGAGTTCTCTCTTTGAGAAATAAGTTCTAAGTTGCACACATTATTATTTTGCTTGTTTAGGTCTTTGTGATTAACTACCAATTCATGCCCGCAAGGAGTATGGTTTAAAAATGCCATACAAACTAATTTATGTACTTCGAATGTTTTAGGTTTACCATCTTTGTAAAGTTTTATTTTAAAATATCCATAAGTTCCAAGTACTTGTTTTAATATCTTTTCTTTGGTTAAATGCCCTATACCTTTACCACTGTATTTTTGAAGGCTTTTAATGTTACCTAAATTACTAGCTTGATATAGCCCTTCATAACCAGGTATGTCCTTCCATTCTTTAATTTGATTTACACGTTTCATATGTATTTATAGTTAGTGTATAATTAACAATTAGACCATTTTTTTTCTACAATAAATTAAACATAGTTTCTCCTATATTTAACTAGATATATAGATTAGTTATTTATCTACTATTATTCTATTGCTTAGAGGGAGGTTGGTTTGAATAATCTCCCCCTACCCCTCTTATAAAAAGAGACGTAGGAGGAGATTGAGAACAACAAGTGTTTTGCTTGTCGGTCGGCTAGGCCGTCATAAATCTCGTATTTTGAGTCGCCCCCT
>Ga0272441_10010089_pt1 | contig 14396 bp, 33 predicted proteins | sample SSMProp6N_FD_193582 | JGI IMG/M metagenome (GOLD analysis project Ga0272441, IMG submission 193582) | Marine sediment archaeal communities from Little Sippewissett salt marsh, Falmouth, MA, United States - SSM-Prop-6N | ecosystem: Environmental > Aquatic > Marine > Wetlands > Sediment ... | reverse complement strand
CGTTAACATTTGTTATGAAATGGTTTGTTAATAGTTTCATAATAACCTTTCTATCTATTTGCTAGTTTAAGATATATCAATGTTCTAATCCTATCAATAGGTGATACTTTAGAAGGTACACCTAATTGTATTTTTCTATTAACCTCTGGTGTTCTATGTATCGGATAGAACACGTGGTTCAATATGTATAATCTCATTTTATTATCCTCTATTATCTAAAGTATCATGTATAAGATAAACCATATTAGTAAGTATTAAAGTTTTCATTTTTGTTTGTCTAAAAATATATCCCCTGGTTTTATAAATATCATATCTTGCTATTAAATCGAATGGATTACAATAAGGTTTAATTTCTTTATGTAATGACTTCATATATTCCTTTCTATAAGTCTCTATAATTTTCTATTCTACCAAATATTAAATGTATGAGTCTTCTAGATTTTTGATGAAGTCTATCTTCAAAGTATATTCTTGCTCTAATTCTGTCTCCCGAATTGTATTCAGTCATTGGTTCATCTCTATAGTTAATTATGTTACGTCTCATCCAAAGGGATAAATTTTTCATTACAATTTCCTTTAAAATGTTTTAATCTCCTCTATCAATGCGTTAGCAATAGAATCTATTATTGGATCTATATTTTCACCCATCTTTATTATCTTATTCCAAACACCATGACATTCTTCCTCAACATATTCATGAAGAAGAACCCACATAATTTTTGGTAGATATTTTTCTCCATCTAGTTTTATTTTCATATTATTTCCTTTCTATAATTCTAGGATAAATTTCTATTACAGATTTCATTAACTATTATACTGTTTAATCCATAAAGTACAATATCTACTGGTTCCTGTATTTTTTGTTGTATATTATCACAAAAATCAGGGTTCATTCTATAACATAATTTTATTCTTTCATTAATTGATTTGGGAAAAATTGGATATACTGTGATTATATTCATGATATAATCTCCTGGTTAAAGTTCTTATCTTATCAACATACTTATATAATCATTAGTTGTTACCGCTTCTACAATATTTATCAATACTTTAGAAATATTATGAGACACTTGCTTCAATATTTGTGTTCTTATAGTTATAGGTGCAATATTATTTAAACGTCCTGCACTAGATATTATGTTTGGTCTGATTAATTTCATTTATAATCCTTTCTGTAAGTTAAGGATAAAGTTTCATCTAACATGGTGTACCAGGATCCCATTCTTTATTCATGTATTCTTCATATGCTTCTTCATGATAAGGAGACCTGAATACTATTCCCCCTGTATAATGCTTCTTACCCCATATACTATCTGAATAACCATCTTTCTTCCATAATTCGTCCAGGTGGGATCTTATGGCTTGATGGTTGGTTTCGTTGGGGCATGGTTCATTAAGAGGTTTAGAATGGCCACATAACTGGCATGTGTCTATTTGGTTATTATTCATTTATTAATACCTTTCTAAAAGTCTAGGATAAAGTTTGGTTCTATGAGTGGGGGAATTTCTATCTAGGTACCTGGATTTGAATGGCCTTTGACGCTCACGAAAATTCCATTTTTGCATTCTATAGGCGATTTTTTTATCCTTAAAAAAACAACTATATATTTATATTTAACAGAGGAGGTGAGACAGTAGTGAATACTATCCCACCTCCAGAAACATAAGTAGGGCCATGCCATCCGGTTACATTTTGAACCATCCGGTTACGCCCTTAACAGACCACTGCCTGTCCAAGTCCAAGTCCTAGTCCACTGAAAGGTCAATGGACTGTTCAGATGGCGGAGGAGGAGTGAGCTCATAGGTGAGCTCGCCCAAATGAAAGCCCTCGTCTTCCTTGAACGAGACATCCGAGACCACGACCTTGCAACCATAGCCTTTGAACGTATCCAGGCACTTCTCCAGAAGCGGCGGATAGGCATCAACCATCTTGGCCAGGGCTTCACCCATTGGATCAACCAGATTACCGGTCTGTGCTTCCAGAAGGGCAGAGAGGTGTGCATTTGCACCCATCTCAACTTCCAGCTGTTGCTCCAGTTCCTCGATTTTTTGTCTCATTTCCTGTTCAGTCATATCTAATCCCTTTCATAGGATTGAGCAGTCATATTCCCAGTATACGATACCAGGCGAGTTTGACCACATGATAAACTCCTAATACAACAATTAATATATATAGTTAATTATCATATCTTAAACATATCCATATACTGCTTATAATAGCATCAACAGCTTCATGTACATTTATACCAACCTTAAATCTGGTTTCTACTATTATATTACTTCTTATTTCAGTAAGATAATCAGATAAACTGACCTTAGTTCTTAGATTTTTCATATTGGACTCCTTAAGACAGAAACTATTAAATTCGCTATAGGATCAATAATACTATCATGATTAAACCTGATGTAGTTCCATAATTCAGTCTCAATAAGGCAGAAGTTAGTATATTTATTTTCTAATTCATTAAACAAATTATTACCAATGTAGTTTCTATCTAGGACAATTTTCATTGTATATCCTCTATTTCATCATGTATTGAAATTGTTATAGCATCTATGAAATCATCTATAAATCCACCCATCTTAATTACTCTGGATGTAACTATTTGAGCAACAGATGGTGATAAATGTTCGAACCATAAACAATCAAAGTATTCTTCTCTATCCAGGATAATTTTCATTTAATATCCTCAATTTGTGATAGTTGTATTAAAAACATATGTCTAGCTAGTAAATATGGTTCATTCATTACTTGATAAATTATTGTTCTGGAATTGTATATTGTATGATCCCATATTGTATCCCATGCATATTTATCACATCTATTTTTAAGTATGGTTTTAACTGATTTCATCGTATGGACTTTATATGATCTCGTTGTATAGCAAAGAGTTCTGCTTTGATTAAAAACTCTCTACTTAATACGGGATATATATCGTATTTCAACAGTACTGATCCTTTATTTTCTATTAACTTATTGGATTCATTACTAAATCTATGAACGAATTTATCCTTAAGATTATGCATTAAATTTTCCCATTAATGTAGTACGTATATTATCTACTATATGTAATGGAAAACCAACATACTTAGAAACATTTTCTCTTGTAGTTGATGTTGTACGTTTCGCACATATAGAAGATGGAGTTTCAATTAAGTTTGACCAGTTGTATACTTTCAAAATATTACTCCGTTATCAATACTTCTGTATAAAATCCATAATTTTTGATTTTGAGGACAATGTGTTAATTTATTATATGCTTGTCTATGTTCTCTATCCATGGTCATAACATATAACAAATCATGTTTTTTAGCAATATTTGAAATTGTACTATAAAATTCATGTTTAACTGATTTCACCTGGATCTAAACTCCCGTAATACTGCTTCAACCATAAAATTAAACATTGCTTCAGTCCTAATCAATTGTCTAACTTGATAATTTCTTACATTATAAGTTGTATTATCTAGGATAATTTGCCATATTGGACCAATCCAATTACTTCTAGTTAATGCTAGTTTCATCTTCTATATATCTCCAATCAACAAAAATATCACATATAACATGATCATGCCTTCTATCTAATATTGTAGATGAATTATAATATATTTCTCTTGCTGAAGGTGTTGTATTATCTAGGATAATATCAAATAGATAACAAAGAAATTTATCTCTTCTTATTAGTTTCATTATAAACCCTCAATCTGACCATATATTAGTCTTCTGATTTCATATACTTTATCAATTTTAAATGAGACACTAATAATCAAAATGTCTTGTTCTGAATATTTCATATTTGTTTTTTTATATCTATAATATATTGTTTCTCTAATGTGTTTAGAAAGGTTATTCATTTAATATCCCTTATTTCACCATACATTATATTAGGTATCATTTCTTCTATATTTTCAAATATTTCAAATGAATTATACATTTGTGTTCTTGCTGAAGGTTTTACTTGATATTTATGAACTAGTATATCCCATAAAGAATCCAGGATACTTCTTCTGTTTATTAATCTCATCTCTGTCTATATCCATTCTGTATCCAATAACTTCCTGTAACCATATGTATTATATGGTTTAATACAGGTGATATTTTATATTCTGTATTATGATATACAGGGTTATATATGTTTCTGGAATTATTTATAATGCTAAAACAATTTACTATCCTGTTTCTTTCATTCTTCATCCGTTATCCTCTCTTTTAAAAAATAAAAAAGAGCTGGGATTAACCAGCTCTCATTACTGGCCTGGATGAATTATTTTTCATCCAGACCTAATATCACTGTTATATTCGGCACTTTCGTACCAGTATCCTTCCTGGTACGGCGGTGCGGGGCCAGTGCCTTCCTCACTGTGCCTGCAAAAGACTTGGAACCATACTCGATATAGATAATCGAGTTGGCGTCCATCTGGGCCAATTCTGACGTGATATTTGCCACGTCAATTTTCGTTGTGTTTCCACAACATGTTAGTTTTGCCACATTCATGTCACGGTCCCTTTCTTGTTGGGAGGCAAATGGTTAAACAAGCAGGAAATCTACTTGTATACATAATTTAATATATATAAAGAAGTTTTTAGCCAAGTTTAGAGTAGTCTTAGCAGGTGTTTAGTGTATTTTCAGGATAATTGGCTATATAAAAAAATTCGTAAGTCTCTTTTCTCGAACAGAGTGAGAGAAGAAGGACTTACGGAGCAATCAAACAATACCAACAGTAAATAATATCAATAATTGAGGAAAAAATAAATGTCTTAAAAAAATAAACGCATTCCTGCTGTGTGACAAATTGTAGATACCAGTTATGTATCCAGTCCATATAGGTTCTAAACCAAACCTCTAATCGAATACTCCCTTGTGGTCGTTGTCCTTAATATATCCAGACTTAGATCCAAACTGGACATACTCTAACCAGATGGCTAGACAAAGAGTATTCAAAACTGGTTTATGACATAACAATGTTTTGTCCTATGTATACGTAAAACTGTCCACACTTTCTGAAATATAAATTGTCCTAAAAAAGAGAGAAAGCTACGTACACGCCCTTAATAGTCAGGTAGCGACAGTAGACTTACTCCTCCCCCTTTCAATTGTGACGATCATACATATACCCATATGATGGTGATTTCAGGTATAGTACAATTCGCCTTAGACCACCTGATCAGAGTGATCTTAACGACGATAGTTAGCTAAACTACCTCCGGAGATGAATGGAAATCCTTCAGGATTCACTTGTCCAGGTTTTTATCACCACCTGGATTAGGCCATAGTTCATCTCAACCGCCTAGTATTAATAAGACTGTATAATACAATAATTAATATATATAGTGAATTTTAAAAATTGTCCTAAAAAAAACTATCTGGATGTACATTGGGCTACCAGATAGTTTAAGAACAAAAGGATTGGAGAAACTGTTGTTAGATAAGAACAAAACTAACAACGTTCGATACCAGGCATGTACATTATGCTGACCTTTTTTATGGTATCGATAATTATGCAAAAAACCACAAACCCGTACCAACAAGGAAAGTGATAGATTGTAAAAAATGGAGATTGCCTGTATGCTGAATACTATTCTTGAGCATGACATCATATATCAGTTTTAGGTAAAATACTTACACAATAAAATAACAGACAATCTACAAAAATAAGTTGAGGACTATTTTAACAAATATCAATAACCAAACCAATATTGTTGTTTTCAAGTTTTACACAAAAAGTAATAGTCCTCAAAAATTGAATTATAAATAAAGAGCCACTGGTTGTAAGGTTCGCTGTATGCTATCCAATTAGGGAAATCCGGATGGGAGGAAAAAACCAGTGGCTCTAGGAAGGCATTAATATAGGACTGCCAGGATACTATTAAAGCACCTGGCAGTCCAACACTCAACCCAGAAAGGAATAATTCCTGTATAGAACGAATGCGGTTCTTACAGTCTGTTCTAAAAACAGCTCATCCGTTCTATACACAGTTTAATATATATAGTCATTAATTAAGGAAAAAGAGAATCGCAATTAAGCAATCCTCTTCATATACCAGGTAGGAGAGATTAGTTTTCCCACTTGGCATAAAGGCCAGCACATACACCACTGCCAAACAGAGCCCACTTCTGCTTGCTTGTCATTGGCGTAATGCTGCCAGCGATACCGGTAGCGATAGCAGACACACCCAGCACAACCGCATAGTCCAACACATCCTGCAATGCTACAACACGCCTGGCCCGTTTTAAGATCTTCTGTTCGTTTGTCATGATATTACCCTTTCAAGGTTTTTTGTTGTTTTTTGACTAAACAGCTTTCTACACCATTTAATATATATAATGGATTTTTAGGATAATTTAGATATGGCTTAGAAGGGCTTTAGGGCTGTTTTAATGATTTTGACCAAAAATGGCTAAAATGCTGTTTTTGACCAAAATTGGCTAAAATCCTGTTTTTATCCTGTTTTTCAAAAAATTTTTTGAATAGTTGGTTAAAATGCTGTTTTATGATTTTGGCTAAAACCATGGTACGAGTATGGTTTCAAATCTGGCTTGAAAAATATCATTGTCCTGTTTTTACAAACACTTGCCGAATTTTTAAGTACCGGAGTAGGTCGAAACGGCATTTGACAATGGCAATTGACACTTCTTTAGCTTTCATAGGCCCTTCACTTAAGCAAATAAAGGGCCCTTGAAATATATATAAAAATAAAAAATTCAACCCTATAGGGCTTTTATTGTTGATATAAGAAATTTTTATATTTGCGTTGTCTTTCCAATCTTTCTTCTTGAGCCTTTTTTATATGAGATTTCAGTTTATTTCTGTTTTGCAATCTATTTTTAATATTAAATGGTTTTTCTTTATTATTAGCTTTTATTTCGTTTCTTAATTTATTAATTCTTTCTCGTTCTTTTGCCTGTGCTTTTACTTCTGCTTTAAAGTCTTTCATGTGTTGTTTGTATGCACTTGATGATTTTCGTTTTTTCTCATCCGCATCCATTTTTGCAAAATCTTGATCTATTTGTGTATTTAGTCTTTCACGCTGTTTTTTAGTAAAAAATTCACTTAGTAATTTCATAACAAAATCTCCATTTTTATATATTTTGTCCTCTGATTATATATAAAAAAGAAAAATCCAATCCCATAAGCAATTTTTTAGGACCTGGCCACCTAACTAAGTAGATGACCAGGCCCGAAGAAATCATTTATACAACCTGCTGCCCCTTGCAGCAGATATATCTCTGTCCAATTCGTCCAGATCCTCGTGGATCTTTTTAAACATCTGATTCACCATTGGAGAACCAGTTGGTTTCGGTTTCTTGGGAAGAGGTTTCCCAAACATACGCACGGAAAGCTCGTCAAACTTTCCTTCCAATTCCTTTTGAAAATCGCTCATAACATTTTCCTTTCGAGGTTAGGGTTTCAACGGTTGAGAATGCTGTTTACACACTTTAATATATATAGTCATTTTTTAAAATATATATAAAAATAAAAAATCAGTTTCTATAGGCTATTTTTCCAAGCCTGGCCACCAAACTAAGTAGATGACCAGGCCCTAATACAATTCAGTTTATTTATCCCAGAAGGCTTTTGACTTCCAGGTAATTTTCGTATATCATGTTGAACATATACATGTTCGACCGTATTGATTCCAAGTACGGAAACTCTGCATTATTGTAGAGTTCCGGATTCATGCAGACAGATCGAAGAAATTCGATTGCCTTCTTATTTTCGTCCAGGCAAAAGCTCCTGTCGTCCTTTATTGTGGCATCGTGATATAAAACTGCATGTTTCAACCTCTGTCTGTCTGTTACATTGCAGGGGTCATTCCAAAACTCTTTGTTGTCGAACGTATGTTGTATAGCTTTTACAAACAACACACCATTCTGCCAGTACGTTTCTATGTGCTTGTAAATTGCGTCTTCTTTTGAAAGACACAATTTAACCACATCTTTTTCGATTTGCTGTACCTTCTGTAGTACTTTCTGAAATTGGTTCATACCGTTACCCTTTCTTTTTGGTTAAGGTTTCTTATACACTTTTTAATATATATAGTAAAAAACTGGCGAGAAAAGAAAGGCTTGGAACCAAATAATGATCCAAGCCTTTTTAATAAATTTTAAGATATTTTACCAATATGCTTCTTTAGGTGTAGGTCTAATACTTTTACGAATGTTATAACCCTTGTTTTTCTTATCTCTTAAAAAATTTTCTAATCTTTTGCCTTTTTCTTCTTTTGCCATAGGTTTTAATGCATCTTTATCTAGTTTCCTTAATCTTTCTAATGTTTTATTTGTTAATCCTTTTCCTGTTTTTTCAACTTGTTTAAGTCTTCTAGATAATGCTGTTGATTCAACAAGTTCTTCGTATTCTAGTATATAGTCAATACAGAACTCATACAATTCATCCAAATCGTTTCCGTCATACCCATTTTCTACAAATTCATTAAGTAGTTCATATTCCATTGTTAAATCTCCTTTTATATACAATTTTCAAACCAGGTTTAATATTTGTCCTAAAATTCTATAGGCTTTTCAATCTTCTTAATTCTTCTTTGTATTGGTTTATTTGGATTTCGATAACATTAATTGCTAATCTTGCACTAGTTCCATCTCCATCTTTATTTCTTAATTTAGATATATACTTTTTTCTTAACATTCCTAGACCTCTTATCATACAGTCTGTATATTTCACTTTATCTTTACCTACTCTCTTTTTACAGTTTTTGGATATTTCTATGCGTTCATTTTTAATTAAGCCATAATCAGCACGAAGCTTCATTTCATTTAATATGGTTGAAATGGTTTTCAATATATCTCCTTCGTTAACTTTTTCTTTCTTTTTCTTCTTATTTCTTAAATATGCTAACCCAGCACCTCCTATAGCAAGTGCTCCTAATCCAGCACCAGATATACCAGCTTTTTTCCTAAAAGCTGCTTTTGCTTTTTTAAGTTTTTCAGCTTTTTCTTTATTTATTGTATTTTGATTTATTCTGATATCGAGAGATCTTGTTGGGTTTTTTTGTCTTTTCACCAATCCCAAACTTTTATAAATATCATTATATTCTTTATTTCTTTTTTGTATTCCTTCTTTTGCTTCTTTTCCCCAATTTTTATAAAAATCTGCAGTTTTTCTTTGACTATCTTTAAACATTTTTTTCTGTGCTTTAATATCTTTTCTTTTTAATTTTCCTTCTTTTCTCAGGTCATCATAATTAATTGGATCTTTTCGACTTAATTCTACTGCTGCTGAAGCACCTTGATTTTTAGAAATAATAGATCTCCCATATTCTATAGACGATCTTAATTTTTTTGCTTGTTTTTTTAACGCTTCTATTTTTTCTTTATCAGGATTAGCTGATTTTTCTAATTTATGTATTTTTCTATAAATATTTTTTGTTTTGTTAAATTTTCGTTTATGTGCAGCAACTTCTGATAAGAGTTTCATTTATATTTTTCCTTTAATATACTGGTCCTTGACTCCAATAATAAGATAATAATTTATGACCTATTAGAGTATTTAAAACATCCCTATCTGTTTCTTTTAATCTTACAAACCCCAGGTCTGCTCTTCCAGACATATAAGAAACAACGGCATTATTATTTATATTTAAATATTTTTGAACTGTTTGATTGTTAGGTCTTTTGTTTAAGTATGCTTTAGCTATCATTTTAGATTTAGAAACACCGCTCATTATAGGTCCTTCTATTTTTTTAAGAGAGTTTTCTATATATTTATAAAGTTGAGGATTCTTTTTTGCATCATATCGAACAATATCACTAAGATTTGAATCTTGTGTGTCTATTCCAAAAATTTTACCTGCACTTATAGTGATTTTTTTATGTGCTCGTGCAGTACTTCTAGGAAATAAAGGTTTTATTATAGATTCAATACCTTCTTCATACATCATTTCTGATAATAGTTTCATTTCTGGTTCCTCATTTCTTCACGTTTTTTACGATAATACTCAGCCTTTTTTTGGTGATGTTTCATTACATCTGGATGAAGAGGACTCCACAACACTCCTTTCATAAATATTTTACGATTTCTTTTTTTATCGTTTGGATCATATTTATAGTCTTCCTCTTCAATTAATGTTTCATATTCCAGGATAAAATCCATAGCAAATTCGTAAAGACTGTCTAAATCTTCTGCTTCATATCCATTATAAACCAATTCATTAAGTAGTTCATATTCCATTATTTAATTCTCCTTTATATACAATTTACAAACCAAATCTATATATTTGTCCTAAATTATGTACAAAAAGAAAACCAGTTTCTATATGATTTTTAAGGGGCCCAGCCACTCATTGTGACCAGGCCCCTGTTTATCATTTGTATTTGGTGAGCCATTTCAGGCTCATCTTTGGTTCTTTATAGTGGCATATATTGTACAGGGCAACACATGCCATTCGCACATCCGATTCATGTATCATCCTCCCATCGCATGTTGATGTGCAGCATCCCTGCATGATCAATCTTATTATTGTAAGGAGGTTCTCTGCGTCCTCCTCTTTCTTGATCAGCCAGTCAGGTTTTTCAATCCCCTCTTTAAGGGGGATTTCCGGTTTCGACAGCTTGGTGAAGGCGGCATCACGACATTGTTCGAATCTTTCTTTCCATGACTGTTCCATCATAATTGATGTTTTGTTCATGAAGGATTTGCTCCCTACGTCCCACATCAATTCTCCTAATTCCTGGTTGGTTTCGAACATTGCTGATGCTTCGTTCCTCAAGTAAATGGCTGCCGCTTCTTTATTCATGATCTTACCCTTTCTAAGGTTTTTGAGTTGGATACATGAATTACCCATTATAATTCATATGTTCCATACTTTAATATATATAGTAAAAACTGGCGAAAAAGAAAACCAGTTTCTATAGGCATTTTTAACAGGGTCCACCCACCATTGGGTGGACCCTGTGTTTTAACTGGTTGGGTCACAACCAGTAGTCGTCATCAATCTCGTCATCGAATTCCTCCTCTCCTTCCTCCTGTTCCAATTCGATGAAATCCTGGACCAACTCATCTGGGACCTGATCCATTTCTTCCTCGTCCAGAGGTCCCATATATTTCTGGATCAGCCTTTCCCGTTCATCATACATTTCGTCTGCCAACATACCTTCACACACTGCTTCAATTATCATGTTTTCGTTCTTTTTCATATCTATACCCTTTCGTGTTTGGTTGAGTGAACTATCCGAAGCATTCTTTTAATACTCCGTATGTTCATACTTTAATATATATAGTCAATTTTTAAAATATATACAAAAAGAAAATCCGGTTTTTATAGGGTTTTAAAAGGGTCTAGTCAAAGATATACTTCAACTAGACCCTAATAAGTTACTTAGCTAAATTAATCTTCTCCGCCAACCGAACGAAGAAGTTAACCGGATCAATCTGGTAAGGAAAAGATGGCATTTTATCACCCAACATTCCTCCAGATTGAAGCTTTATATATTCGTGCTGAGGCATTTGTAAGGTAAAATGCTGACCATCTATTGTTACTTCTAAAGCACAATATGTGGCATCACCATTTTTACCATTTTTAAGAACCATTTCTGCTTTCATGGTTTTTCCTTCCTTTTCCTGTTGATTTCATCACACCTTTTCTTCTCCTCTATTAAAAGGAGCTGATTGGCGAAAAGGCTCAGTTGGGAATATACAAGTTCTATCATAAAATTCCCAGCACCATCTTCTCCGCTTTGTTCTTCATTTTTTCTGAACCAGTAATCAGCAAGTTCCTTAAAGTTCGTTGGTTGACCTTCAGGAACTTCAAAATGTATTTCCTGATTTCCTGAAACAGCATCATCAACAAATGTTGTAATAGGTTCAACAATATATCCTCCAGTTGGTAATTTACCAACTGAATAATCGTGTCCACTACTTCCTTTCATCTTCCTTTTCCTTCCTTCGTTTTACCCATTCTTCCTTGGGTATATTATGATTATCTTCAATCACTCGTTCTGTATCCATGTCAATACGAACATATCCACACGGACACTCTTTATCAGAGTTATTATCGGGACAGTTTCCTCCCTTTTCATAATAAAAGAAAGAAAACTTGTATCCACACATTGGGCATTCAGCTTTTAAAGACTTCAGGACTTTCAACTGACCTTTATTTCTTTCAGCCCATTCGGATAGATCATAGGCGTTATATCCCATATAACGTCCTTTCAAAATCGTACATAGTTTTCCCTTTCTTTTTGGTTAAAAAGTTTCGTACACTTAAAGTTCAATATATATAATAAAAAACGGGCGAAAAAAAAGAAAAGGCTTGGAACCAAATAATGATCCAAGCCTTAATAAATTATTTTTTATACTTTCCTTTTTCTCTTTTTAATATCTCAATTGTTCACAATTTTTTTATAATTCAATAATGGTTCTTCTGATTCTTTCAATAATTTTCTGGTATTTACTGATAAAGCCTTTGGATCATATGTATATAATAACTCTTTTGCAAATTCTATTAAGTCTTCTACTCTTTGTCCAATAGGATGACCTTTAAACCATATTTCTAAATTTTTTATTCTATTATCATTTCTTATTCCATTTTTATGATGTATGGTTTCTCCTTTAATAAGAGGTCTTCCTAAATATTCGCTCATGATAAATACATGTTCAGCAACTGTTCCCCCTTTAGACGCATTTGGATGATCTGGTAAATATAATAATATATATCCATTAACATTATATTTTTTAATATCTTTTATATTACCTATATCTTTATTTCTGTGCAGACTTCTATTTATACATCTCATATTTTTTCTTTTTTTAAATGCACCAAGTTCAGTAGAAAATTTATAACCACATGAACATTCTAAATCAATCCAATTTACTCCATTTTTAATATATGGTTTTTCTGATATAATTGTCAATTCCCCATATATTTTTCCTTTTGTATATGGTTCGTGTCTACATATTATGCATGTTTTACCAACCTTATTACTTTTAATATCATTTTTTGTGTATTTAGATTTTGTTTTACATTTTATACATTCACATTCATATAATTTGTGACTGTAATTGTCTGTTTCTTCTAATTTTTTTACAACACGATGAACTCCAAATATTTTTCCAATCATAGTTTTTCTTTCATTAAGTTAATTTCTTCAACAAAAAAACATTTTTTTATAGAATTTTAATTTTGTGGGTTACCACCTTATAAAAAGATGATAACCCACACATAAGTGAACCCTTGTTAATTTGGTATCAAAGGACCGTTGAGGCTCTGCTTCCTCTTGGCTCCAGTGTGTTACTTTTTTATAGTGGAGTATACCCTGGATACGAACCACGTAAAAAGAAGATGATTCTTATGTAAGAAATCACCCTTATAGGCAATTAAATGCCTGGTAAACCGGTAGGAAGTGACCAGAATGATCCAGGACTTAAACTATAATGCCAAGGCATAGTTATCTTTGGCTTCCACATATTTTGGCTTAATATGCAAAGACAACACCTATATACAAGATTTAATATATATAATTAATTCCTTATTATTTATTAGATAAAAAAATAATTTTATTTTAATAGAGGAAATGGTCTGGATTGAAGGGCCTGGGACCAGGTGTTTTTTCCTGGACGGGATTCCCAGACCCTTCTAACGACGACAAGTTCCCACACTTGCCTCCGGAGATGATGGACGCTCTAGAATCGTCCTTGCTGAGCCAACATCTCAATGGCTCACAGGCTATTAACTCCTGGCATCCAGAAGTGTACACTTCTGGAGATATAGACGGCTTCCAAGATTATAACAAGGCGAGGAAACCGTCATAAAACAGTAAAATATAAGTGCCGCCCATGACCTAGTTTCTGTATCCAGCAGTCTTCGACATGGGCCTCCCATTGTCTGGATATTTGACTTTGTGGATATGGTACCTCCACAGCTTCTGGGCTGAAAGCTTTATGTATACATACTTTAATATATATAGTGAAAAATTGGCAAAAAAATAAGTTTGTATAAGGATTTTAAAGAGTCTGGCCACCCAACTAAGTAGATGACCAGACTCAAAACATCAAAAGTTCCAACAATCATTACACCAGTCCCTTGCATCCTTTACAGTTTTCATATCCGGATGCGTTAACAAGAAGTAGACAAACCCATTATCCATGAATGCCCAGATATTCATGGATTCTTCTGCATCATCTCGAAGTTCTTTTCCTTCGATAATTATCAGGTACTCACTACCATCCTTTTTTACCTGATAATTGTCAATGTTCTTGGTGAAAGGAGATGTTTTAATTTTCTCCAATATTTCTTCTACCGGAGCCCCCGACTTGCAGAGTTTTTCTAACATGGTTTAATCCCTTCTTGTTTTCATCATGATGATTTTCCGATCAGCTTTCTGTGCTGTCGAAAAAATATACACAACAGTTTCACCCAACTTGGTACGGTAAAATGATTTG
>Ga0272441_10010088_pt1 | contig 14398 bp, 13 predicted proteins | sample SSMProp6N_FD_193582 | JGI IMG/M metagenome (GOLD analysis project Ga0272441, IMG submission 193582) | Marine sediment archaeal communities from Little Sippewissett salt marsh, Falmouth, MA, United States - SSM-Prop-6N | ecosystem: Environmental > Aquatic > Marine > Wetlands > Sediment ... | reverse complement strand
GGTTACCCCGGGCACAGTGTCCACTACGGAGCGGCTTCGGGCGTCGGGTTAGGCTTCGGCCCGGCCCTGCCGGGCGACTATCCCCCGCTGCCCGGCGGCACGCCCGCCGGGGCGTGGGGCATCGTCAACAACATCCGATTCGAGATCGCCCCCGAGCCAAGCTGCGTCAGCCTGATTCTCATAGGCTTGCCGGCGCTGCTGGCCCGGCGCCTCCGGCGCCCGTAACCATCGCGAAGAATGCCTCGGCCCGCCGCCCGCAGTGGCGGCGGGCCTTGTCATGCGCCGATTAGCGCTGGCGTCCGGGCCAGCGGATGAATACCGTCACGGGCGAGGCCCGCCCCCTCGGCCGGCGCCGACGGGCGCGCCAGGCGGGCCGGGAAAGCCTGCGAAAGGTTTCTGCCATGAGTGATATGACCCGTATGGCCGACAACGACCGCTTCGCCCGACACGTCGGCGTCGAACTGCTCGAAATTTCCCCGGGCCGCGCCAAGGCCCGCCTGACCATCGCCGACCACCACCTCAACGGCGCCGGCATGGTCCACGGCGGCGCGATCTTCACGCTGGCCGACCTGGTCTTCGCGGCGGCGTGCAACTCCCACGGTACGCTCGCCGTCGCCATCAACGCTCACATCGCCTACCTCAAGGCCGCTGCCGGAGGGACGCTGACGGCCCAGGCCGAGGAGGTCTCCCTCAATCCCAGGCTGGCCACCTACGCCATTGCCGTCCGCGATGATGCCGGCGACCTCGTGGCCACCTTCCAAGGCATGTGTTACCGCAAGAAAGAAAAGGTCCCCGGATAGCCACACGAAGGCCAAGTCACTCGGCTCCGCCGCCCGGGCCGCGCCCAGGTCGGCCCGGCGGCATTCGGCGCAGCCCGCTCGCACCGCCTGAAGGTGGCGGCAAGCGCTGAGCGGGCGCCGTCATGCAAGGGGGGTTGCGTCCGGACGCGGGTTCGGCCAAGATGGCTGTCGCCGTCAAAGGGGACGTCCCGGCTTGAGGCTTCCGTGGCCGACGCGATCAGGCAAGCGTGGTGGGTTCTATGGTACTTGGCGGCCTCGCCGCGCCGGCTGGAGGCCCGCCGCCAGGTGCATCTTCGCCGCCCCACCTGGACCGTGCTGGCCCTGGCGGCGGCGTGGGGCCTGATCCAGGTCGCCCTGTGCGAGCGAACGTTCCACCTGACGTGGCAGGCGAGGTTGGACTGGCTGGTCCCCGCGGCCGTGTGCGCCGCCGCCGGCACGCTGCTGCTCTACCGTCGCGGGGCGCTGGCCCTGCTGGACGCGCTGCCCGGGTGCCGGCGGCCCTGGCTGCGCTGGCCGGGACTGATCGCCCTGACCGCCGCCCTCACCGCCGTGCTCAACTACGCCGTGCGGCGATGGAACCCGGACTGGCCGACGCACCTGCCGCCGGGGTGGCAGTGGCTCTGGCCGCGGGCGTTGTATAGGGCGATCCTGCTGGCGCCGGTCTGGGGCGGCTGGGCCATGTTGGTGCTGGGCCGCTTCCACCGCCCTACGGACCGGACGGACGGGCCGACCCGCCGGTTGGCCGAGGCGGTTTCGCCGATCGGGGCGGCGGCAGGCCTGGCCGTGCCACTGGCGGCATCGCTGGTCTACCTGAATTTCGCTTATCCGTGGCACGTCGTGCCCCCGGCTGCGGCGGTCCTGGCGGCCCTGGGCGGAGGGACGGCCCTGGTCCGGCTGTACGGCGGGCTGACGCGTCAGGCCGTACTGGCGGCGAACTTCTTGACCCAGGTGGCGTTCCTCGTATCGTACCTGATGGTGCGGTGACCCCGCCGGGCGCGGGACAGCGGGGTGACAAGGCGCCGGAGGTTATGCTTGATTCCGCCCGGGGAGCCGGGTAGAAGGCGCAGATATGAAATCGACCGCCCTCCTGACGACCTCGGGCCCGGGCTATCCGAAGCGCAGCGGCAAGGTGCGCGACATCTACGACCTGGGCAGGCAACTCCTGATCGTCGCCACCGACCGGATCAGCGCCTACGACGTGGTGATGCCCAACGGCATCCCGGACAAGGGGCGCGTCCTGACGCAGATCAGCCTGTTCTGGTTCGCCAAACTGGCGGACCTGGCGCCCCATCATTTGATCTCGTCGGCCCTTCAGGACCTGCCCGCGGACCTGCGGAGCAGCGAGTTGGACGGGCGTTTCATGCTGGTCAAGTCTTGCGAGGTGATCCCGATCGAGTGCGTCGTGCGCGGGTACCTTGCCGGCAGCGGGTGGCGGGAGTACCAGAAGAGCCAGAGCGTCTGCGGGATCGTGCTCCCGTCGGGCTTGAAACGGTCCGCCAAGTTGCCGGCGCCCATCTTTACGCCCGCCACCAAGGCCGCCAGCGGGCACGACGAGAACATCTCCCAGGACACCGCCGCCGAGCAGGTCGGCGCCGACACCGTGGCCGAGTTGCGCGACCGGTCGATCGCCGTCTATAACGCCGCCGCCGAGTACGCCGCCGAGCGCGGCGTCATCATCGCCGACACCAAGTTCGAGTGGGGCCGAGACGAAAACGGCGACCTCATCCTCATCGACGAGGTCCTCACGCCCGATTCGTCCCGTTTCTGGCCGGCCGACCAATACAGGACCGGACGCGACCAGCCGAGTTTCGACAAACAGTTCGTCCGAAACTGGCTCGACAAAATGAAGTTCAACCGCCGCCCCCCCGCCCCCGTCCTGCCGGGCGACATCGTCCAGAAGACCCGCCAGAAGTACATCGAAGCCTACACGCTGTTGACCGGCCAGAGTTTCGCCTGGGCGTAAGCCGGCGGGCGCAAAGCCAAGCGGGCGAGCCCGGCATCCCGGACCCGCCCGCAGGGTTGATTCTCTTCGGCCGTTTCGGCCCGACCATCACCGGTATCGACGGCGGATCGCCAGGGCCACGGCCCCGACCACAAGGATCGCCACGCTGCTCGGCTCGGGGACGATCACGAAAGACAGGTCGATGCTGTCGCCGGCGAAGATGTGCCCGTCCGGGAAACGCAGTTCGTTCCACGGCCCTTGTCCCTGGACGCGTCCGTCGGTGTCCATCGACGTCACGTCGCACCAGACCGCATCGTCATTAAAGTGATCGATCGACGTCTTCCAGCCGTAGGCCCACTCCGGAATCTGCAGCAGCATCGACTCATCCCCGGAATCCACCACGCCACTGCCGTCCAGGTCGTACGAATGGTGCACGCCCAGCCAGTAGATGGTGTCCTCTGTCTGCTCAAACGCCTCGGCCGGATCGATGTGGAATACGTACTTCCAGCAGACGGTGTCGCTGCCGACGACCTCGTCGGGGTTCGGATCGTAGAAACCCTCGTCGAGGGCGGCGGCGTAAACCTCCTCGAGGGCGGCCTGTCCGTACCAATGCCACAGCATGGCATCGGGCATGCTGTAGCCCGTGGGGCTCTGGCCAGCGGGGATGTCCGAGTAAATGGCCAAGTTGAACAGCGGCGGGAAGGCATTCAGGTCATCCCGGTACGAGCCCCAGATCACAATCTCGGTGATCGGCCCGGTGGCGGTGCACCTGAAGTCGTCAGCGAGGTACTTCTCATACGGGCCCCCGACCGCCGGCACGATCGGTCCGTCCAGAACGTTCAGTCCGGTGACGTCCAGATCGGGCCATTGGGGATAGTGCATCTTGACGGCATCGTCCGGAATCGCTCCGCCCTGCACCGCCGTCACCGCTATCAACAGACTCAACGCCGCGATTGCGATCGTCCTTGCCCGTGCCATTGCCCTCTCCTCGTGCCGGCTCTAGGCTCATGTAGAACCGCACGCCGCCGAGCCGACCAGGCGCATGCCCTGTTAAGAAGGGCGCGTGCGAAACGCATCCAATGATCGGGAACTCGGCCGGTGAGGCCTAGGCAGGTCCGAAGGAGCGAGATTCGCCCCTGCCCCTCGCTTGGTTATACCCTCCGCCGCTCCCAACTAACGGAAGAGAGCAATAGTGATTATACAGCCAATCACCGATCTGTCAATAGGGCGTTACCCCGATTCGCAGTAAAATGCGTGGTTTATGGCGGGCCCGATTCGCCCTTAGCCTCGGTGGCTCCTGCCTTCCTGGGCCCGCAGCGGCCACCTACGGCTAGCGGATCGCCCACGCGCCGGTAAGTGGTTTCCCGCCACCGCCGAGCCGGCTCCTGGACCTGCCCGAGCGGCGCTTGGCAAATGGCCCAGATCTGTCCGAATGGCCACGATCAGCAGAATCCAACCCACCCACAGCCTTGCGTGGCCCGGATTCAAGCCCGGCACGCCGCTCTCGGCCCCGCGCCTCCCAAGCGTAACCGTCCGCACGTGGCTTATTCCTTGACATATCCTCATTACTCTGTATAATCCGTACTCACCTGGAGAACAGGTCACATCGCTCGGAGGGAGATTACGCTCAGTCAGACATCAGGCCGGAATCTACGTGCCGACCTCGCCGGGCCAGTAACGTTCATGGGACCCTCGCCATGAAGACCAGGCCGCTGTCGAGATCGCATCATCGGGCTAATGGCCTCCTTAGCCCGCCCGTCGTGGGGTGCGCGGTTCGTCTGGCTCAACGCCCCGCCCGCCGACCCTTGCCCAACGGCCCTGCAGTGTGTTTGGCTCAATCACCCGCTCACCTCGCTCGCTCCGATTGCTTGTTCAGACCATGTCCCTTCGAGGAACCGGCACGGCGCGGCCGCAGCCTCACCGGTCGGACACGTGCGGCTCGTTCAGACGGGCTCCCCGCATCCTGTCTTTCGGTGCCACGACAGGCGGGTTCCAGCATCAAGACGCCTCAACGCAGCCCGGAGAAGGCATCGCCGGAAGCCCCGCGGGGCCCGGCCCATCTCCCGGCCTTCTCCACGCTGCCCCCTCACGGCACAGGGAGGTTGCCCCATGGCGACAAAAAGAGACCACAATGCACTGGCCGATACCCTCGTCGGGCAGTCACAGAGCATGGCGGACCTGAGGCGGCGAGTCCCTCGCCTGGCCGCGTGCGACGTCAACCTGCTGTTGCACGGCGAGTCCGGCACGGGCAAGGAACTCATTGCCCGAACCGTTCATGACCTCAGTGGCCGCAGCGACGGGCCTTTCATCGGGGTCAATTGTGCTGCCATTCACGAGACGCTTCTGGAAAGCGAGTTGTTCGGACACGAAGCCGGCGCCTTCACGGGCGCCCAGCGCGCCACCCCCGGACTCCTGCGCGCCGGCGACGGCGGAACCATCTTGCTGGACGAAGTTGGGGATATGAGTGGCCCGCTTCAAAGCAAACTGCTTCGGGTCCTCGAACAGCGCGCGGTGACGCCGGTCGGGGGCACGCGGGCTGTTCCGATCGACGTTCGCGTGATCGCCGCGACGCACCGGAACCTGTCCCATGGGGTAGGAAACGGGACCTTCCGGCGCGACCTGTACTACCGGCTGAACGTGGTCCGCGTGTCCATTCCGCCCTTGCGAGCCCGCCGGGAGGACATCCCGCTGCTGGCCCGGCACATGGCCGAGCGCATGGCCGACGTGCTGAAACTGCCGGTCAAGCGGATTTCCCCCGAGGTGACACGGGCGTTCATGGCATACGACTGGCCCGGCAACGTCAGGCAGTTGGGCAACGCCATCCAGCACGCGTACGTTCTGGGTGACGGCCCGGCGATCCGCATGGCGGATCTGCCCGACGAACTCCTTTCCAGCTCACCGTCGCCGGCGGGCGCGTTCCCGACCTTGCGAGAGATCAACTGTCAGCACGTCCGGCGGGCCCTGGAAACGGCCGGGGGCGTCCGTGGGCGGGCCGCGAGGCTGCTGGGCATCGACCGCAAGAGCCTCTGGCGCTTCATGCGCCGCCACAGCATGACGTAGGCGATCCCCCGCGGCAGGGGTAACGGCCTGGTTCCGCGGCGTCCGGCCCGAAGGCCATGCGCAGGCGTCGCCCGGTTCGGCCCCGCCGGACCTCGTCGCGTCCGGGCGCCCTGCGGCGATCGAATCACTTCCGCCTCGTTCCGTCTGACATGCTTGCCCGTGAACCGAAGGCGGCTCGGCGCGCGTGGCCGAACGCCCCGCCCCATGGCCAGACGCCCCCTTCATCCCATCACGTGGCGACATCGCCCTTTGCCGCCCAGCGCCCGCGCCGGCGCCGTGGCCGATCGCCACGACAGCCTGTCCCCAGCCGAGGCGCCTCCGCGCCCCCCGCCGCCCGCAAGCGGCGTGATGACAAGGTCTTGTGCAAGGCCCGCCCTGCGATTCCCCTGATGGCATGGTCCTTGCCCTATCTGCCCTCAGTGGCAAAGAACCTAACGCGACCAGAGGAGGTCATTCGCAATGGTTACCGAATTGCAGGAACTCAGCGGAGAGCAGTTGCTGATAGCCGCGGTCCTCGGCGGGCCCAAGGTCCGCCCCGCGGTCGACGTCGAACTGGACCGCCGTGCGTTGCTCGGGCGCCCGAGGCCCGAGCGCCGGTGGCGTCCCGGGACGCGCATCCTCGCGTCGGCCCGGTACGGCGGACCCGTCGCCGCCTGAACGACGTCCGTTATCGCAGCACCCGGCAAGAAGGGATCGGTCAGTGATTGCCATGTCCGACAACGTGATTGTTCTCGCCGCGGAGTTCGACCGGGCCAACGCCGACCACCTCCAGCGGTGTCTGGACCTGTTGGGCTACCAGGCGCGCCTGGCGATAACGGGTCGAGACGTGCTCGACCTGATGCGGCGGGAATTGTTTTCCGGGGCCGTCATCGCGACGGAATTGGCCTTGGACGGCCAGCCGCTGCTTCCACGGGTTTCGCGTCTGCCGGCGTTGGAGTGCCTGGTGGCGACGGGCCCGGCCGGGGACGTTCAGTCCGAACTCCTCGCCCGACGGGGTGGCGCCAGCGCCTTCCTGCCCCGCCCCGTCACGGTGAATGCCTTGGCCAACGCACTGCGCCTCCTATCGGCCCGCCTGCCCTCGCGGCGACGGGCCTAGGAGGCGCCGGTGCGGCATGACGGTGACGAGCCTTCTTCGCAAACGCAAAGAGGTGATGCCCTATGAGACAGCAACACGCCAGATCGGACGCGGAGTAGCGGTCCACTCTGCGGGCGTCGCCGGCTGACGGCCGCGAGGCGCAGGGGCGCCGACGGGACGGAGATCAAAGCCCGTCCTTGAGTGCGTCGGCCTCTGTCGCCGAGCGGCGGACCCCGGCAGCGGGCGCCGACGGTGGAGGTCAAAGCCCGCTGATCGGCGCGGCGGCAGGACCTGAGACTCGAATCCGGGCGCGCTCGACCCAGCGCGGGCGACCGCGCCCAAGGACATCGAAAGGAGACTGACCATGAACGCGACACGCACACTGGCCCTGGCAAGCATCATCGCATTGGCCCTGGCCCCGACCGCCTGGGCGGACTGGGATGCAAGCAGGCCCTCCAAGTGGATGCAATTCCCCGACCTGTCCGACACCGGCATGGACGTCCGGTGCGGGCCAAACTTCCAGTACGATAATTCGGTCAAGACGCTGGCCGACGACTTCGAATGCAGGTCGACCGGCCCGATCACGAGCGTCCACATCTGGGGCTCCTGGCTGGATGACTATCTGCCCTGGGGATTTGATCCGGGGGCGGTGGACTTCCAACTGAGCCTCCACCTGGACATCCCCGCCAGCCAGAGCCCCACCGACTATTCCATGCCGGCGCCGGACCCGATCTGGATCGAATACTTCCCCGCCGGGACTTTTCAGGTCCGCATGGAAGCGGAGAACCTGGAAGAGCAGTTCTACGACCCCAACCAGGATATGGGCATTCCCCTCCCGCCGCTCAACGGCATCATCGGCGCCGACAGGGTCTGCTGGCAGTACAACTTCGACCTCGCCGTGGCCGGCACCATCCCGCCGAACCAGACGGGCACGCCAGATCGGCCCGTCACCTACTGGCTGGACGTGACGGCCTTTCCGCACGACTTCGACGCCGTGTTCGGCTGGAAGACCTCCATGGACCATTGGAACGACGACGCGGTGTACTGGGACGACATCGCCGGGGCGATGCCGCAGGAACTGCGCTATCCGGCCGGACATCCCCTGGAAGGCGAGAGCATCGACCTGGCTTTCGTGATCGTCCCCGAACCGGCGACGATGCTGCTGCTGGTCGGCGGCGGCGCCCTGGCGGGGGTCCGTCGGCGCCGGAGGCGCTAGGGGCTTCCCGCGTACCGCACGCGTCTTGCCCCGGCGGCGCCGACGCGCCGCCGGGGCCGGAACCGGAGTGTGGGCGACCCCCTCATCGGCGGTGATCCACGCCCGGGCAAGCTGAGCGAAGGAGGCGAACCATGATTCTGAGTCTGAGCAAGCCGCTGATAATCCTCGCTGCCGTGGCGATCGTCGCCGTGCCGGCTTTGGCCGACTGGGACGCCTCCATCCCGGCCAAGTGGGTCCAGAGGCCCGACTTGTCCGACAACGGCATGGACGTCCGCAGCGGGGTGCACTTCCAGAACGATCCGTGGGCCAAGACCCTCGCCGACGACTTCGAGTGCCGTTCGACGGGCCAGATCACCAGCATCCACATTTGGGGTTCCTGGCTGCGCGACGTGCTGCCGCTGGGCGACGCGCGTCACGTGACGTTCGACCTGAGCATCCACCGGGACATCCCCGCCGACGCCAGCGGCACCGGCTATTCCATGCCGTAGCCCGATCCGATCTGGGAAGGCCACTTCCCCGAAGGCACGTTTCAGGTGCGGGTGGAAGCCGACAACCTCTTCGAGTTGTTCTACGACCCCAACCAGGACGTGGGCGATCCCGCCCCGCCGTTTAACGGCATCATCGGGGACGACACCATCTGCTTTCAGTACAACTTCGATCTGACCCAGCCCGGTGTGGTACCCCTCATCCAGCAGGGCACGCCGGATGAACCGGTCGTGTACTGGCTGGACGTGACGGCCTGGACGCCCGACGACGCGTGCGTGTTCGGCTGGAAGACCTCCCCGGACCACTGGAACGACGACGCCGTCTGGTGGGACAACATCCCGGGCGACGACCCCCATGAACTCCGCTATCCGGCCGGACACCCCCTTCAAGGCCAGTCCATCGATCTGGCCTTCGTGATCGTCCCCGAGCCGTGCACGGTGATGCTGCTGCTGGGCGGCGGCGCCCTGGCCGTTGCCCGCAAGCGAAGACGCTAAGGACAGGTTGCACGGTCGTCGCGCGTCCTCGGCGGCGCCGGCGGGAAACGCAGGCCGGCGCCGCCCCACCGAACGGGGCGACGAAAGGAGCACCGTGATGAAAAAGGCACTGATCATCTTGGCCTTGGCCGGAGCGATGGCCGCGGTCCCTGCCGCCGCCGACTGGGACCCCGGCGATCCGGCCAAGTGGGTCCAGATACCTGATTTGACCACCTCGGGAATGGACGTCAACGCCACCGCCCCGATGACGCTCGCCGACGATTTCCTCTGCGATACGACCGGCCCCATCACCGACATCCACCTGTGGGGCTCGTGGAAGGACGACCTCCTGCCGGCCGGCGGCGCCGGCAACGTGATCTTTCACCTGAGCATCCTCGCCAGCGCCCTGATCTCAGGCGGCGGGGCCAACCAGGTCCCAGGCCCGGTGATCTGGCAACAGGAGTTCTGTCCCGGCGAGTTCGCGTTTCGCCCCTACGCCGAGAACCTCCAGGAAGGCTGGTACGACCCGGACACCGGGGGATACATCTGGCCGGGAGACACCGTCTGCTGGCAGTACAACTTCACTGTCCCCGACACGAACCCCTGCACCCAGCAGGGCGACGCCGCCGTCCCGGCGACCTACTACCTGGCGGTGTCCGCCACGCCGTGCGATCCGGCCGCACAGTTCGGCTGGAAGACGGCCGTCACCCCCGTCAACGGGCGCCTCAGCGCCGCTGAGCCCCCCGACCTCCCGATCGAGATGTTCTATCCGGACGGACCGCTGGAAAACGCGGCGTTCGACCTGGCCTTCGTGATCGTCCCCGAGCCGGTGTCCGCAAGCATCCTGGGCCTGGGCGCAATGGCGCTGCTGCGCCGCCGCCGGCAATCACTGAGCAATCGCGGGCGCGATTAGTCGCGCCCACAAACAGAGGCGAAAGGAGAACACACCATGAAGACCGCAACGATCATCGCGATGTTGGCCGCAGCCGTGCTGCTCGCGGCGCCCGCCATGGGCGACTGGAACCCCGGCGATCCGGCCAAGTGGGTCCAGAGGCCCGACCTGACCGACCACGGCATGGACGTCCACGTCAGCGCGACGGAGTTCCAGGGCAATATGGTCGCCGACGATTACGAGTGCACGGACCCCGGACCGGTCACCAACGTGCACCTGTGGGGCTCGTGGAAGAACGACCAACTCCCGGGCCTGCTCAACGGCACTCCCACGGCCGTCCAGTTCCGCCTGCTGTTCTTCAGCGACGTTCCCGCCGCCGACAGTCCCACCGGCTACAGCATGCCCGGCGACCTCCTGTGGTCCGGGCTGTTCACCTCGACGGGAGGCATCGGCGCCGCCGGATCGTTCACGGCCCGCGAGTATGCCACCGGCCTGAACGAGGGCTGGTACGATCCGCGCTTCGGACAATACGACCCCAACGGCGACACGATCTGCTGGCAGTACAACTTTCGCCTGGGCGCCGGGATGTTCCCCACCGAGCCGTTCGTCCAGGAAGGCACCCCGGACAACCCGATGACCTACTGGCTCGGCGTCGTGGCGTTCCCGTTCGAGGACATGACGGGTGGTCAACTCAGCGGGCTGTTCGGGTGGAAGACCTCCATTGATCACTGGAACGACGACGCGACCTACGGGTACGTCCTGTCCGGCCAGTACCCCGAGGATTGGGTAGAGCTGCACCACCCCACCGGCGGGGAGAGCCTGGACATGGCCTTCGTGATCGTCCCCGAGCCGGTGTCGGTCGGCCTGCTGGGCCTGGGCACGCTGGTGCTGCTCCGTCGAAGGCGCTGCGGTGTGGCGGCCGCCGCCCGAGGTGCGGAAGGACACAGTTAGCATCGGGGGAAGAAGGAGACAGCGATGGGCAACAAGAGAGCATCTTCTGTCGCGACGGCGGCGTGCGTCGTGTTGGGGATCGTGGGGTTGGCACGCGGCGAGACGATCGTGCTTGCCCAGACCGGAGAAGGGGCTCCGGACGGCAACGGCACCTACTCGACGTTCCGCGACCCCGCGCTCAACGCCTTCGGCCGGATAGCCTTCAAGGGGTTCCTTGCGGGCACAGCCGGCGGGTACGACGACGACACGGCCATCTTCCGCGCGGACGCCGGCGGGGGGACCGTCATCTATCGCGAAGGCTGGATGACGCCCGACGCCAACGGATGGTTCAGCACGCTGTACGACCCGGCGATAAACAACGCCAGCCAGGTGGCCTTCCGGGGCGACGCCTCCGGCACACTGCTGGGAGTCTATGACGCCATCGGCATCTACCGCGGCGCCGGCGGCGCGCTCACTCAGATCTTTCGAGGCAACGACCCCGCGCCCGACGGGAACGGGCGTTTCCTGGTCATGGACGACGAGGTCCTCTTCGACGACGACGTGGCGACGGTGTTCTGGACGTCGTTCACGGGCACGGCCGGCGGCTTTGCCGATGACACGGCGATCGTCGTGAACGGCTGGGGAATCTCGAGGGTCTGCGCGCGGGAAGGCCAGTGGGTGCCGAGCGGCAATGGCCGGTTCACCGGGTTCCGCAACATCGCGGCAAACAAGGACCAACACGTCGCCTTCCTGGGCGACCTGCGCGACACCAGCCTGGGCAGCGACAACAACACGGCCATCTTTCGTGCGCGGCCATGGTATCCGGGTGTCAGTCTGGTGGAACTGGCGCGAGAAGGTGAGGCGCCGCCGGACGGCAATGGCGAATACCGCTCCTTCTCTCTGAGCCCCGCGCTGGACAACGTGGGCAACGGCCGCATCGGTTTCCACGCGTGGCTCCGGAGTACCAGCGGCGGCACCGACGACGACAGCGGCATCTTCCTCGCCATGGACGACGGCGTCGTCCGGATCGCCCGGGAGGGCCAGTCGCCGCCGGACGGCAACGGCCAGTACAGCAACTTCGATTCTGACATCGCCCAGAACGACTCCTGGGTCGCGTTTCGTGCGTTCATGCGGAATACCAGCGGCGGCCCCCTCGACGAGGAGGGACTATACCGCGGCAACGGCTTCATCACCCGGAAGATCGTGCGCACCGGCGAGCCGGCACCCGACGGCAACGGCGTGTTCCGCTCGGTCTGGGACATCGTCATGAACAAGCCCGGCCACCTCGCCTTCCACGCACAACTTGCGGGCACCACCGGCGGATCGACCGACGAGAGGGGCCTTTTCATCGGAGATGGCTTCGATACCGTGCAGGTGGCCCGCACCGGCGATCCGCTTCTCGGCAGCACCGTCGTCGAGTTGCATCTGGCCACCGGCCCCGACTGCCGGAACGGGCTGAACCGGCATGCCCAGGTCGCGTATCGAGCTGTTCTGGCCGACGGCCGCGAGGCGCTGGTGCTGTTCACCCCGGAACTAGAGTGGAAGGGCGGTACCGGCGCCTGGGCCATCCAGGCCAACTGGACCCTCAGCATCCTGCCCGACGAACTCTACCGCGTAGCCATCGCCCCGCGGGGCAGCGCCGACGTCGCCGGACCGCGATCCGAGACAACGGTCAGGTCGCTGACGATCGGATCGACCGGCGGCGGGACCGCAGCGCTGAATCTGACTTACGGCGGCGGCCTCACTGCACTCGAAGAGGTCGCGATCGGACGCGACGGGCTCATCCTCGTCGGTGCGGGGCGGACGCTTTCGGCCGCGACGCTGCTCAACCAGGGAACCCTTGCGTTCGAGCCCGGCCAAGCGCATGTCCTCGGTAACGTCACCAACAGCCCTGGAGCCCAGGTCCTGGTTCCGACGGGCGCGGACGTGTGGCTGCACGACCGTGTGCAGAACGAAGGCGTCGTGGACGTCGGCCTCGGTGGTGTAGTGAATCTTGCTGATCTCATGGGCCACGGCTGCACGGGGGCCGGCACGACCCGGCTGGAAGGCCACGTTCGCCCGGGCTCGAGCATCGGGCAGATGGTCTTCGAAGGCGATCTCGTCCTGGGGCGCGGCTGCGTCATGCACATCGAGTTAGGCGGACTGGTGCCCGGCCTGGAGCACGACCAAGTCCTCGTCGGGGGTGATCTCGTTCTGGACGGCCTGCTCAGAGCCACGCTGGTTCGTCCCTTTGGCCTCGAGCCAGGGCAATACTTCGAGATCATCGATGTTGCCGGAAAAGCGGCAGGACAGTTCAGCGGCCTGGAGGAGGGGGCCGTGGTCGGCAACTACGGGGGCCTGGACCTGTTCATCACCTACGCCGCCGGCGACGGCAACGATGTGGCGCTGTTCACGATCCCCGAGCCCTCCGCCGCCCTGCTGTTGGTTGCGGGCATTTGCGCACTTGGGCGGCGCCGGCGCCGCCCTTGACGGACTTGGAGGACAAGGCGGCCGGCGGGGCGCCGTGGCGAATCGCCCCGCTGGCCGGGCACGACGGGTTGAGGTCCTCCGCCCGCGAGGATACTATTCGTCCCGATCAGCGGCGGGCATCGCCCCGGCGGCAGGTGCGTCCGCCGGATGGCATGGCCGACGCCGCCAGGGATTCCGCCATGGCCCGCCTTGCATCCTGCTGCCTGATGGGCCTGAGCCTGGCGTTGTGCGCCATGACCAAACCGACCCGACAGCCCCCGCCCCGTACCGCGCCCGCCTCGCCCCCGATCGTCGGGGCCATCCGATGGGACGCCTGGCACGGGGACCGCGGCGAGCCAGGCAAGGTCGTCCAGAAAACCCTCGGGCCCAGGAAGTACCACTTCCGCCTGCCGTTCTTCGCCAAGGTCCTGCCCGATGGAACGGTCCGCATCCGCGGCGACTCCCAGGAGGTCATGGACCGCGAGATCGCCTACGCCAAGGCCGCCCACATCGACTACTGGGCGTTCGTGACCTACGAGCCGGGCACGGCCATGGCCCTGGGGCTGAAGCACTACCTCGCCAGCAAGCACAAGGCCGACGTAAAGTTCTGCCTGATCACCGAGCAGGCCCGCTGGGGAACGCCGAAGACCTCCCCGAAGATCGTCGAGCGGTTCGTCCGCCTTCTCGCCGAGCCGACGTACCAGAAGGTCCTTAACGGCCGGCCGCTGCTGTACCTGGGCTTCATCGACGAAGGCTGGACGCGGAAGCACTGGGGCTCGATGAAGGCCTTCCGAGGCGCCGTCGATCGCTTCCGCGCCGCCGTGGTCCGCGCCGCCGGAAAGGACCCGTACATCGTGGTGATGGCCTTCGACGCCCGCCGGGCGGCCGCCCAGGCCAAGGCCTTCGGGTGCGACGCGATCTCCGCCTACGCCATCTTCGGCGGCACCAAGGCCGGCACGCCGTTCGCCGCGTCCCGCCGGAAGACCGCCGCGTTCTGGAACGCCTGCAAGGCCACGGGAACGCCCGTCGTGCCGATCGTATCGTTCGGGTGGGACCCCCGGCCGCGGGTCGACAAC
>Ga0272441_10010087_pt1 | contig 14400 bp, 8 predicted proteins | sample SSMProp6N_FD_193582 | JGI IMG/M metagenome (GOLD analysis project Ga0272441, IMG submission 193582) | Marine sediment archaeal communities from Little Sippewissett salt marsh, Falmouth, MA, United States - SSM-Prop-6N | ecosystem: Environmental > Aquatic > Marine > Wetlands > Sediment ... | reverse complement strand
TGAGGAACTGCTCATTGAGCGGTTGAAGCGCAAGACACAAGCGCTCCCGCCACCCAGTGAAGTCGACATCCACGGCCCGCCCGTGTCCCAGACCAAAGGGCTCGCGGAGCTATTCCAGACAATTGACGAGAGCTACTTCCACATCACCGAGGAGCAATTCGAGGAGGTGGTGGAGGAGGCGACGTTCTCCCAGCTGGATGAGGTCTGGGATGACCTGACCGTGCGCATGATTGAGTCCAGCTGTGCTTTCTTTGCGCAGGAGGTATTGTCTGGAGCGCCTGAGCCTCCCTACAACGGCAGGTTCTTGGTCAGCGAGCATCACGAGGAGTGGGATGAGTTGATCACACAGCACGACCGTGTCTGTGTGCTGGCCCCACGTGACCATGGCAAGACGTGGTTCTTCGACTATGCCTTTCCCCTGTGGAAAGCAGCCACGCAACCAGGGGGCACCGGGTTCATCTTCTCGGCAACGGCGCCTCAGGCAGAGCGCATCCTGGAGGACATCAAGAACGAGATCGAGAGCAACCCCAGACTCCAGTGGTTGATCCCCAGCGCGAAAGAGAAATGGAAAGGGACCCACAAGTGGAGCAGCTCGCACATCCGCCTCGCCAACGGGCACCGCATCTTTGCTCGAGGCTTTGGGACCAAGGTCCGTGGTGCTCACCCCAACTGGATCGTGGTCGATGACGGTATCAACGATGAGACCGCCTACTCAGAGACCGTCCGCCGGAAACAGAACGACTACTTCTTTACAGCCATTTCGAACATGGTTGTCCCGGGTGGTCAGATCGTGGTGGTGGGCACCCCGTTCCATCAGGAAGACCTGTACGGGGAGCTGAAAGAGAATCCGCAGTACGAGTACAGACAATACCAAGCGCTGAAGAAAGACGGGTCAGCGCTGTGGCCTGACCGATACGATGAGTCCAGACTCAAGTTCAAGCAAAAGGAGATTGGGAACATTCGGTTCACCCGCGAGTTCATGTGCGAGCCGGTGGCCGATGACATGTCGTTGTTCCCAGGGTACCTGTTCAAGGGAGAGCCGACTGAGCAGTATGCAATGACGCTGGGCATGCCCAAGAGCTACTGGGACGAGCTTGGAGTGTCTGCGTACATGGGAGCGGACTTTGCGCTCTCAAGCTCGGTGGAAGCGGACTACACGGTTGTGTGGGTCATGGGTACAGACAAATTCGGACGCCGGTGGTTGATGGACATGCATCGGCACAAGGGCATGCCGTACCAGGAGCAGCTCAGTCTCATCAACTCGGTAGCCAGGAAGTACAGCCCGGGGTTGGTGTTCCTCGAGGCGAATCAAGCGCAGCGCATCTTTGGGGATGAGCTGATCAGAACGACCGACCTGCCGATCAAGCAATACACCACAGGGGTGGAGAAGCACAGTCTGGAAAAGGGTGTCCCAAGCCTGAGGGTGCTTCTCGAGAACCAGAAGTTCAGAATCCCGAGGGGTGATGCTCGAAGTGTGGAGCTTACAGACATTTGGATCAATGAGATGAGGAGCTTCACTTGGCAGGAGGGGAAGCTGCAGTCAGTGGGTGGTCATGACGACACGGTGATGGCGTGTTGGATCTGCGACCAGGCGATCAGGCAGGGTGGCTTCTCATTCAGCTTTGGTGAGGAAGAAGAGTCTGGAAGCAAAGAAGATTACGAGCGTCTCATGGCTGAGCTGACGGGGGAGACAGCGGATGAGCTGGTAGCCAACGCAGAGCAGGAACAGTCAGGAGACGGAAACAAAAAGTCTGGAACGGTTAGCCTCATCGACAGTGAGTTTCACGGAGCACCGTTGCCGATGGGAATCGGCTTGGGCTGGGAATAGAGACCATTTATGGGGTGGAATCAGGCATTTCGGGTGGTTCGCTCTCCTGGGTGTCTGAGGAAACCCCACCCAGCTCAGCACCGAGTGAGGTAGAGAACGATGACCAAGCGCATGATCAAGGCATTCATCATCCCTCCACAGTTCAGCCGCAACCGCATTGGTGGGCAGATGCCCAACGTGGCGCAGGAGTCGCGGCGGTTGATTGCGATGATGGGGAAGCACCCACCGAAGACGGTGACGGCAGAGATGATGTTCACCACGCCGACGATGCGTGTGGAGAAGATTGTCGATGGGCTCGGGTTCAACCAGCAGCAGGAGCAAGTCTGGAGTGCCTGGCTCAACGACATGCTTCACAACAGCACCAATGAGCTGACCATGCGCAAGGCGTTGTTCGAGAAGATGCAGGAGTCCAGACTCCCGCATGAGAAGCGCCAGGTGATGTTCCAGCGGAGCCTGGGCTACTTCAAGGACCGGATCCGCAAGAGCGTGGTTGAGATCGTCACCCCGGATGAGCTGCTGAAGGCGCACAAGGACCGGATGCCCGGCGGACTCGCTGACAAGAAGAAGCCGAGCGACTTTGACCCCGAGGCTCTCAGGGCGGGCATCAAGGTTGAGATGGAGCACACCAACGACCGGACCACGGCGCGTGAGATCGCCATGGACCACCTGGCCGAAGACCCCGCCTACTATCGCAAGCTCAAGACGATCGAGAAGAGTCTGGAGAAGGCGACAGGCCCGAAGGGTGGTGAGTACGACGTCGTTGGAGGGAAGAAGGTCTACCGGAAGAAGGGCGTGAAGCGGAAGAAGGGCTCGAGGAAGGACGTGCGCACTGGTGGGACCAAGCCACCACCATCTGAGGGAGAGCAGCGCGCGAAGCTGGCGATGCAAGAGGGACAGAAGCGCACGCAGGTGTTCCGCCAGATTGAGGAGAAGTTTGGAATCAGCCGCAGGGACTGGTTCAAGCTGAGTCCTGATGAGCAGTCCAAGGTGTTGGACAAACTCTCGAGTGGCGAGAAGAGTCTGGAGAAGGCTGACCCCAAAGGCGGGAAGTACTTCAAGCGCACCAGCTACACCTCGAAGTCTGGAAAGCCGAGGCATCGCTACTTCTACGATGAGGACAGCTACAAGAAATCGAAGGGCGCTCATGTGTCTGGAGAGGATGCCGAGCGCAGCTACATCGACAAGTGCGTCACGAAGGCAGTGGAGGCGGGCGGCAAGGATGGATGCAGCCTGAAGTCACTCCAGCCTTTGGTGAAGAAGTATGGTGCGAAGAAAGTCGGCGCCATGCTAAAAGAGAGAACCAGCGGCGGGCAGCTCCAGTACAAACGGGGGAAGCTCTACAAGGGAACCAACAATGGCTGACACGACCACAGACTTCAGCGACATCATCGACGACAACGGCATGCTCATCTCGAAGTCTGGAAAGGCAGAGAAGGGCATCGCTGCAGCCGCCCGTCGGAAGAAGCTCGAGCACGAGACGAGCAACGAGGCGAACCGCGTTCCCGTTCCAGACTCTGACACCGACGACATCGACGGTGACGAGGGTGGTGGTCTGTCGAAGGGTGAGGACATGGAGAAGTTCATGCTCACCCCGGAGCAGCGGGCGAAGATCGCAAAGGAGCGTGAGGAGGAGCGCAAGCCGAAGGGGGTACCGGACCCTGCAGGCCCGCCCATCCAGACTGGCCCTGATGGTGGCAAGTACATCATGGTCGGCGGCAAGAAGAAGTACCTCACCGAGAAAGAGATTCAATCCGCAGCTGCGCGGGGGCATGGGATGGTCGCGAAGAAAAGTCTGGAGGGACTCGAGGCACTCAACGATCTGGTGAAGGCGAAAGCCCCGGGCAGCGGCGGCAAGCCTCCCAAGTCGCCTCAGGTGATCGGCATCGGGAAGAAGGGCGGCAAGATCATCGGCTACGACAGCAAGGGCAAGCCGCTCTACCTCACCGAAGGAAAGTCTGGAAGACCCAACAAGCCAGTGGGTATGCATGCGGGCAAACCTTCCGAGGGCCAGAAGAAGACCTACGCGGAGAAGGGCGCAGCGGCTCTCATTGAGGAGTCAGCCAACAACGTGGTCTACTCGCAGCCTCACAAGCAAGGCCACATCATCCAGGCGACGGACGCGAGCGCCAAGGGTGTGGCCAAGGCTGGATTCCACGTCACCAAGGTGCACGAGATCGGTAACGACCCGGACACGGGCGAGCCGATGGGTTCGTTCTACTACGTCGAGGCGGGTGCAGAGCTGAAGACGGCGAAGCCCTACACGTCGACTGATTCGAGCGCAGGAGCTGGCAAGCAAAAGAACCTGCGGGTGACATTCGTTACCAAGACGGGTGACGAAGTGGTTGAGATGCACGCCGACAAAACCGACGTGAGCCTTCGCTCAAAAGCTCTGGGTTGGTTGGTGAAGGACGTTGTAGATGAGAGCGAGAGTGAGGTCGAGAGTGAGATGTCTCCTGCGGAGGCGGCTGCAGCCGAGCGGCAAGCTGCGAAGGAGACGAAGATCATAGCAGCTGCTGAGAGCGTGGGCGTGACTCCACTGAGCATGGAGGGTGTCGGCATTGAGTTTGGCCCCGAGGACGCAGCCAAGCTCAAAGAGATGGGTTACAAGCATCTCGGTTCTCTGAGCAGCGGCAACTTCTCGACCAACGAAACCTACTTCACTCAGTGGGCTGAGACCTACTCACCTCCAGACCAGCCCTACAAAGGCGCGATCACTCCAGACACTGTGAAGGTTGGTCAGAAGATCGGGGGCAACTTCGTGGTGACGAGCAAGACCGCGAAGACGGTGACGATCGGACTCGCACCTGGTGGTCCAGACATCGGTCCCAAGTTCTCGGGGAAGAAGCTCATCTACAAGTGGGATGGGCGGGGCTTCAAACGCCAGGGTCAGTACCTCACAGAGGAAGGCGCGAAGACGATCCAGAAGTCTGGACTCGGAGGTCTGGACGATTGGATGGAAAAGGCTGGAGACATCTCTCCCGAGAAGGCTCGCCAGATCCTCCATGACGGTGAGGTGCATGGAAAGCCCATCACCGAGCAGCAACGGAAGTACTTTGGAGCAATCGGCGGGCATCTGCCAGCACCTGGCAAAGCCAAGAAGTCGGAGGGTGGAATGGATGATGGCAAGCCAGGCGAGAGTCTGGAAGAGACCAGCACGTCGGAGCTGAAGTCTACATTCAAGGACATCAAGGCGAGGCTCGAGGACAATCCCGACGATGCCAAGATGCTCCAGGCACGACTCAAAGCAATCAGCAGCGAGCTGGGCAAGAGGGGCATCAAGAAGAGCATCGACAGTCTGGACGCGCTCGAGGACTACCTCGAGAAGGGGGTGACCCCAGCGGGCGGGATGACCCCAGGCGGCTACAAAAAGGTCCCGGACGGAAAGGGTGGTTATCAGTACGTCAAGCCGGGTGAGTCGCAAGAAGGGCAGAAGAAAGAGGGTGAGCAGAGCGCGAGTCTGGAAACGACTGCGCAGATGTTGGACCTGGCTATCGAGAAACAGAATGGTGACTCGGTGGTGAAGGCTCTCAACCAGCTCATCCGGATCGCCAAGAACCAGAAGGGGATGAAGGGCAAGGTCCTCACCGAGCTACGCTCTCAGCTGAAGAGCGCGCGCAGCGTGGCGAAGACGATGGTGGGGCGTGTGGAGGCAGACCGGAGGCGCTCGACCCCGGTGAAGGGGCGCGAGCCTTGGACGCATGCTCATCTCAACAAGGCCCGTGACATCCGCGACGCGGTGGACAAGGCCCGCGAGATCGTCTCCAACATGGGCAAGAGCGACAAGACGAAGAAGAAAGAAGCGACGTCAGCCACGAACCAGAAGATCAAGTACCGCAACAACAAGATCAATGCGGCTTCGGACGCCATCGGCGAGTACTTCAGTGGGAAGCGCAGCTCCATGGGGATTGCTGCAGCGGTGTCGGATGCAGCCCAGGCCCACCGAGAGCTGGCGCACATCTACAAGGGCACCGGTGACGAGGGGAAGGCTGCTCACCACCAAGAGATGGCGGAGAAGACCAAGACGGCGTTGGGTCTTCTCCGTGGTCAGCAGAAGATGGACAAGCAAAAGGCTGAGAACCTACTCAAAGAAGTAGCCGGGATGGAAGTCGAGCCGCCATCGGCGATGAAGGTCGCCGAGGAACATGGGCAGACAACCATGTTTGGTGTGAAGACGGAGAAGAGCATGAGCGAAGCAATCGACATCCTTGAGGACTACCTGGAGAAGGGTGAGACTCCTATCGGGGGCATCACTCCCAAGGGCTACATGAAGATCAAGACGAAGTCTGGAAAGGTCCAGTACGTCAAGCCCGACTCGAAGGAAGCGAAGGAGGCCATGACTGCCGCCGGGAAGAAGCAGATGGCCGGGAAGTACCCCAAGAGCGAAGGTGGCAAGAAGAAGTCCGAGCTGGTGGCGGGTGCTGTCTCTGCGTTGAAGGAGTCCAACGTTGGCGCATTGCCTGCGTACATCGACAGCCTGACCGAGGGTGAGCGCTCCGACCTCAAAGCTGCCATCAGCACCCCAGCCGCCAAGGACAAGGCGCCGAAGGAAGTCTTGGACAAGATCTCATCGGCTCTTGGTGGCGGCAAAGAGTCTGGAGCCAAAACTGATGGCAAGAGCCACACGACTTGGGACGGCAAAGAGATCAAGCCCGGGATGAAAGCGAAATTCGCAGGCTACGACGTGGAGGTCACCGAGCTGAAACCAGCCACCTCCTCCGATCCGTACCCGCGCGTGACCTACAAACAGTCCAATGGCATTACGGATTCGGCATACGCTTATGAGCTGAACCAACCCCGGGGGGTGTACGGTCCCCCGGAAACGGAGAAGAGCATGTCTGGAATCGAGGAGCTGGGTGAGTATCTGGAGAAGGCAGGCTGCGCCATGCCGACGCATGAGCCGAAGATGGGAGCACCGAAGTCGATGGTTGTCGACGGTGGTTCCCAGGACGGTGGCGGGCTCGAGGGGACTGGCAAGACCTCCGGCACCAACACCTCGAAGGCGACCCCGGGCACCGATGGTCAGGGTGGCGTGATGGGTGCCACCACCGGCAAGGGCAAGTTCTCTGCAGACGATGCGGAAGACGAAGACCAGATGAAGCCGCACAAGAAGCCCATTGAGACCACCCGCAAGAGTATCGACCCTGCGGCTCAGCGGGACATGACCAGTCACGAGCGGGCGGTGCTGGTGTCCAGACTCCGCAAGGGTGAGCCGGACCTCACCATTGGTGGAGCGCCGAGACCCTACACGCACCTGTCGCACAGCGTGGATGAGGAAGCTGCGGAGTTGGCCAAGGGTGGCAACTTCTACGATGGTCCGTCTCCTGCGGTGGCGCGCAAGGCCCCTCTCATTGAGCAGGGTGTCATGTGCAAGAGCTGCGAGTCTGGATTCAGTGCAGCCTTGACTGCGTGCCCGCATTGCGGTGACGGTGTCGTGCAGCACCGTGGAGCCATGCCGGGGAGCGCGTCCCTGGGTGGTCACATGGTCATTGAGAAGAGCACCGACGCGCCAGGACTCCGACCCCCTCGGCAAGAGGCGGACCTGGTGCTGCCCAACGGAGTGACCTCGGAAGAGGAGTAGTCCAGTGAGCATTCGCGACGCACTCGTGGAGCTGGGGCACAGTTACGTCCCGGAGCGCGGGCTTGTAAAAGCACAGCGCAAGGAAATGGTGTCTGACACCGGTGATGAAGGTCAGGACCGCGCTCCGGGCGGTGCCAATGAGGACGACGCGGACAACGCTCCCATGGTCACGGAAAAGGCTGGAGGCGATCCCAAGTCGCTCTTCTGGGACCCTTTCGCGATCATTGAGCAGCTGGGCTACAAGGACCGTCCGAGCCTCATCACCTACGGCACGCTCAAAGCGATGGTGTGGAAGCTCCCCATCGTCCAGGCTGTGATCCAGACTCGTGTGAATCAGGTGGCGTCGTTCGCGACCCCTGCGGCGGACCGCTACCAGCTGGGCTTCCGTATCAGAAAGCGGGACGCCAAGGACAAGAAAGAACCAACTCCTGCGGAGGACAAGTTCATCAATCAGGCTCAGTCTTGGTTGATGCGCACGGGCGTTACAGACAATCCGCGCGGGCGTGATGACTTCGAGACGTTCCTGCGCAAGGTCGCTTGGGACTCGTTGGTCTACGATCAGCTCACCTTCGAGACGGTGCCCAACAAGAAAGGGCAGCCTGCGGAGTTCTACGCAGTCGACGGTGCATCCATTCGTCTTGCGGACACAGCCACGACGTACATGGACGAGGACCTGACGGACGCGACGCGGTACGTTCAGATCTACGACGGCATGGTCATCGCTGAGTACACCAACGATGAGCTGTTCTTCGGCGTGCGCAACCCAAGGACGGACATCAAGCTCTACGGCTACGGTGTCAGTGAGCTGGAGATGCTCATCCCTGCAGTGACCTCGTTGCTGTGGGCATGGCAGTACAACAGCCGCTTCTTCTCCCAAGGCTCGGCAGCCAAAGGCATCATCAACTTCAAGGGCGCCATTCCAGACAATCAGCTGCGTCAGTTCCGGCGCATGTGGTACCAACTTTTGTCTGGAGTGCACAACGCATGGAGGACCCCGGTCACCAACGCGGAAGAGCTGCAGTGGGTCAACATGCAGAACACCAACCGCGACATGGAATTCAACGCGTGGATGGACTTCCTCATCAAGGTGGTCTGCTCCATGTACTCCATGAATCCGATCGAGGTGAATTTCCAGTACGGCAACCAGGGGCAGAAGTCATCGCTCAACGAGGCGAGCAACAAGGAGAAGATCACAGAGTCGAGAGAGCGGGGCTTGCGCCCACTGCTCAGGTTCATCTCGAACGCAGTCAACCGTCAGCTCATCTGGCCGCTCAACGAGGACTTCGAGTTTGCCTTTGTGGGTCTGGATGCGGACACGCATGAGGACATCGCCAAGCGCAACCAGATGCGGGTCAAGACGACCATGACCATCGATGAGTTGCGCGCCGAGGACAACCTGCCTCCCCTGCCCAACGGTGAAGGCACCATCCTTTTGGATCCCACATTCATCCAGGCCCGCAGTCAGAAGCAGCAGGAAGAGCAGATGGCTCAGCAGGGAGCGGGTGGTTTCGGTGAAGAGGGTGGCGGCGAGGGAGAGGGAGAGGGAGACCTGGACTTTGGTGACATCGACTTTGAGAAGCTTTTGGCGGGTGAGGGTGAGCCGGGGAAAGAGGCTGGAGGGAAACCAGCAGGACCACCGGAGCCGGCTGAGGCGGGTGAAGCAGCCAAGAGCATGACCTACGAAATCGAGCTGTGAGGGAGCCATGTCCATTCGAGTCAAGCACATTGTCCAGCTTCAGTTGTCCGAGGACACAGACGGCACCAAGAGGCTGTTCTGGCGTGACACCACCCCGAGCACGGTGGTGATCGACACGTTCAGCAAGAGCATTAACCAGGTGATCAGCGTGGCGGTCTCGAGTACAGACACTCTGTCTCTCGGTGACCTCACCAGCGTCAAGGGGATGTACCTCGAGGTGAGTGCCGATGCGAAGCTGCGGCTCAACGGCTCGAGCAACTCCATCGACCTGCGCGCCCAGAATGGGACCGCCAAGTTCTTCATTGAGTCCGACATCACCCAGGTGGAGCTGGAGAACGAGAGCGCGGACACGGTCCTCACCGGCGTTTACGTCATGTGGGGCGACTAGGAGGTGACTCGTGAAGCTCCACATCGAGGGTACGCCCGAGGAGTTCGCTGAGAAGGGCGAAGACCTGACCAAGGCGTTGATCAACGCCATCCGTGAGCATCGGCCGGACTTGGCCAAGAGTCTGGAAAAGGCTCTCCCCAAACCCAAGGTGAAGCTCCACGACAAGGCGATGCGGGAGCTTCACGACAAGACTCGAGCTGAATACCGGAAGGTGCTCGACCGCATGGTGAAGGACATAGGGCGAGTGTTGGAGAAGGGCGCGCCTGCGATGGCGCGGACACCAGTACGGGAGAAGCAATGACCTGTCTGCAAGACGTTTCCTTAGGCGTTAGGAGTAACGGGGTGCGCATCATCGAATCAAACATCGCAGGTGACGTCACAGCGTTTGAGTACGCTCAGAATCACCATTACCTGAAGCTCAAGGACAGCGACGGGAACGAGACCGTGATGGTGGAGCACGGTCTCGTGAAGTACACCTGCGCACGGTGTGACTTCGAATTCTTCACGCTGACCAGCCAAGCCAATCGTTGTTGTCTCTGCGGGGGAATGGACATCACTGCGGAGTGGACTCGACCGCAGGTGTCTCTGGTTCCCGAGAAACAGTCAGACTTCAAATTTGTACAGAAGGCCGATGCCGATGAGGAAGAGCCGGAGCAATAGGATGCGTTGGCTCCCATGGCAGGACATCGTGATGTTCATTGGGCTGCCGTTGGTCTACACGGTGCTCGTGGTCGTTGTCCTGTGCACGCCGCAGGACGTCGGCACCGGTGGCTACGTGGTGCTCTTCAGCACTGCGGGGGCGTTCTGGATTTCCTCGGTGGCTGTCATGGTGCAGCGGTACACTGCGATTCCAGACATCGTGCTGGCCAACGGGGGAAGAGTCTGGACCAACGGCATTCCAGACATCACAGGCCCGGCTGTTGTGCAATGGCTGGAATTCTTCTGCCGTCATTTCGACCCAGCGCTCATTGACCTGGATCGTGAGGGGGCCAACAAGGTCCTGGACGCGATGTGTTCTGCCATCCGCATTGAGTTCACGAAGGGCCCGAGGTGGCGGGCTGCGGGGATGCAGTCTGGAACGGGGATGTTCGTATGGTGGCGTGGCTCGGTGGAGAAGACTGCGTTCTTCCATGAGCTGCTCCACATGGTCCGTCAGCGGACGGGCAGATACCGTGACTACAAACACGAGGCGAAAGAGTGGTGGGCTCTCGAGAAGAAGATGCTGACTCTTTGGCGCTCGACTCATGGGAGCGGCGATGGTTGAGCAAAGCCACGTCAAGGTGCGTTTTGAGGCGGGGGACATTGTGCTGGAAGTGGCACCTGCTCATGTGACTCTCGACACGCACATGGACGGTGACGATGTGGTGCGCGTCATCGTGATTCGTTCTCCCCGGCATCTTTACCGGGCAACTCCTGCGCGCGGGATCAAGGTAGACGATGCTGCTGACTGAGGCACAGCTCCAAGAGATTCGGCAGATCATAGCCGACCACCACACAGCGTTTGTGGTGAACACCATCAGTCCAGACTCGGTGCCGCCCGAGGCGCTGCAGCGGCTCTCGGACATGGGGCTCATCAAGCAACAGGCGACCAGTATCGAGGACGCTTACCTGTACGGGCAGGTGCTGGCGGCACTCGACAGCCCATCGACCAAGAACATGAGCTATGCCGAGTTCAAGAACTACTTGAAGAAGAACCCGGTACCGCTCGGTGAGGTCGAGAGGCAAGCCATCAAGATGGCGCAGATGAAAGCAGCTCAGTACGCGGTAGGGCTCGGCAACACCATCTCCAACGCAACGGGTGAGGTGCTGATTGAGGAGGACGCGGACCTGCGTGCGCGCATGCGCGATGAGATCCAGACACAGACCGCGTTGAACATTGCTCGCCGGGAGACGGTGAAGCAACTGAAGTCCAGACTGGGATGGGCAACGAATGATTGGGCCAGGGACTGGGACCGAATCGCTGTCACTGAGAAGCATAACGCGATGCAGAGGGGGCACGCGGACCGTATCCTACGACTGCACGGTGGCGAGGCTCGAGTCTTCAAACGGATTCAGCCAAACGCATGCAAGCACTGTGTGCGTCTACACATTGGACCCGACGGGCAACCGCGCATCTTCAAACTATCTACCCTTGAGGACAACGGAACCAACTTCGGAAAGAAAGCCGACGACTGGCAAGCCGTGGTTGGCTCGACGCATCCACATTGCCAGTGCCAGCTGGTTCACGTCCCTGATGGGTGGGGCTTCAACGAAGAAGGGCAGCTCGTCCCTGGTGGCAAGTACGGTGTGCAGTACGACAGCGAAGAAGACATTGAGCTGGCAGTCCAGGCAGAAGACGATCTGCAAAAAGCGTTCAAGCTGCACGGGCACACGCAATTTCAGGGCATCCCGATCGCGATAGAGAACGACATCGGCAGCGTGCGCAAGTGGACCGATGCGCTCGGCAACCAGGGCGAGACTGTGATGCGCGTGGCCTACGGCTATATGAAGCGCACGACGGGTGCGGACGAGGACGAGATCGACGTCTTCCTCGGGCCCGACCCCAACGCGACCCACGCATACGTCATCCACCAGCAAGACCCCTTCACCGGCAAGTACGATGAGGACAAGGTCATGCTCGGGTGCAGCAATGAGGCAGTGGCCAAGCTGCTCTACCGGGATCACTTCAATCGTCCAGACTTCTACGTGACGATGACTCCCATGCCTATGGACCACTTCAAGCGCTGGGCAGCCTCGAGTGAGAAGCATACGGGTGAGATGATGAAAAAGTCTGGACCGGCGTTGGTGATTCCGTTGGAGAAGGGAGGGGTGACCCCGATTGGTGGTGTCACCGAGGGAGGCTACCGCGTATCGCAGGACAGCAAGGGCAAGCGTGTCTACACCAAAGAAGACATCTTCGCGCCGAAGGTGACGGCAGCGGCAGTCAAGCAGATCCAAAAAGACATGCGCGTGCTCGCCAAGCTCTATCGCGCGATTCGTGTCCCCGAGACGTTCGCCGACACCCAGGACCCCGAGAAGGTCGCGGCGTTCAACAAAGATTTCGAGGAAGCGCGCGCAGCGTTCAATAAATTCTCGAACACCCTGCAAGTGTGGTCGCAGCGTCACCTGGGGGTGTTACCAGACGCGGGCACATCCACAGCCGGTGAGGGTGACGACTATGTGATGCAGACGCTGCGTGAGGCGTCCTTTCGGTTGACTGACGATTTGTATAAGTTGTTTGCCGAGAGCTATGACCCCACGATTGATGCACATACACCGAGCGCGACAGCTGTCGACCGCGCAAAGAAGAGCGTACTCAAGTCGTACCAAGCGAAGGTGCGCGACTTTCTCAAAGCAGCCGACCGATTCATTGCCGATCGTGGCGGTGAGATTGATACAACACCTCAGCGGCGTTTCCATACTGGCGGGGTTCAATTCGTTGTCCACGGTGAGGCAATGGATGAATCTGGCGAGCAGCGCACCACCAAGTTTCTGCGGGAGGTCCATCGAGCCATTTCGCGACTCAAAGACTTGGGTCTAGAGGGAGCAATCAGGGGTCTGACCGTCCACTTGCACAACGAGAAGCCGGCCACGGTTGCGCACTACGTTGACGAGGGTGATCACCCGAGCACTTTGGTCGGCGGGTGGTACGCGCACACGAAGGATTCGCTGCGCCTGTTCCCGCTCGGTTGGGAGGAGTCAAATCAGGAATCGTTGATTCACGAGATCGGTCACCGGGTCTACTACCGGATGCTTGGCAATCGAGGTCGAGCTGAGTGGGAGCGGACCATGGAAGCCGGTCGTATTCCGATCACACCGGCGCACATTGACGAGTTTGTCGACAAATTTGCGAGCAAGCACACGTACACGCTGGCGGGCACCGGCGAAGTTTGGGATTGGGAGAAGGTGCAGGCAGCAGCCGCTGCCGACACCAGCGAGCTGAGTGGGGTGTTTGTTCATCTGTCGAAGCATATGCCGATGAGTGCACGTACCCCTGAGGCTCTGCGAAAGAAGATGAAGGAGCTGCTGGAGCCAGGCGAGACAGCCAACCGAGAGTATGTGTCGGGTTACGCTGAAACGAACCCGGCTGAATTGTTCGCCGAAGCGTTCATGACCTACGTGAACAAAGGCCCAGCAGCAGTCCCCCCGTGGACACGCGAACAGCTCCGACAGGCATTGCGCGCCGCCGATGTTCAGCTTCGTAAGTCATTTGCAGAAGAAAGTACCGACCGTCTCGCGTTCACCATCCCCCTCGAGGAAGACAAGCTCGAGAAGTTCTTGGGCTTCAAGACCAAGCCCGTGGGTCCATACATCGGCAAGCGTGGTGGCAAGTGGGCTGACCCCGAGCACACCATCCCCTGGCGTGAAGGTGTGCCCGAGTTCAAGGCTGAGAACGCGTCCCGGAAGCAGATGGTGGAGGCAGCTCACAAGGCAGCGGCAGCAGGAGCCGATCCAGCCTCCATGAAGTTCGTGGGCGCGGGCATGGAAGGCATCATCTTCACCGACAAGAGCGGGAAGGCGTTCAAGGTCCATCGACCACGACCCGGGTCGAAGAAGAGTCTGGACAAAGAGGCGGCAGCTCTCGAGGGGCTCCAAGGCACGCCGGCCGGGAAGCACCTGCCCAAGTTCCACAGCTTCGACAAAGAGCATCAGGTGATCGTGCGCGACCATGTGGAAGGCTCCAAGGTCAAGCGCATGGACGACCCCGGTGTGCGGGAAGCCTGGGAAGCGATCGCGAAGGAGACAGAGAAGCTCGGACTGGGTGTGCCCGAGTTCAGCGAGACCGCTTTCATCCAGACTGAGTCTGGACCGGTGATGATCGACGTGGGTGACCTGCGTGAGCGCGGCAGCAGCATCATGCACAAACACCGTCCCATCCACGTGATTGACCTGATCAAGGCAGAGCTGAAGACGGTGAGCGGCACCAGCAA
>Ga0272441_10010086_pt1 | contig 14401 bp, 12 predicted proteins | sample SSMProp6N_FD_193582 | JGI IMG/M metagenome (GOLD analysis project Ga0272441, IMG submission 193582) | Marine sediment archaeal communities from Little Sippewissett salt marsh, Falmouth, MA, United States - SSM-Prop-6N | ecosystem: Environmental > Aquatic > Marine > Wetlands > Sediment ... | reverse complement strand
GTGCTGCTGCCGAAAGATTATTTGCGGTACAGGCTCACAGGGAGCTATGCGATTGATAAAGCAGGCGGGGCTGGAACGATCCTGTTCGATATTCGAAAACGCGACTGGTCAGCAGAGCTGCTGCAGGCGCTGGATATTAATCGGGACTGGATGCCTGAAACATTCGAAGGCACGGCAGTAACGGGGCGCATTTCTGCATCTGCTGCCGAAGCAGTCGGTTTGATGGAAGGCACACCGGTAGTGGGCGGCGGTGGCGACCAGGCGGCGGCAGCAGTTGGAACCGGGGCGGTAAGGGAAGGAATTGTTTCTCTCAGCCTTGGTACTTCAGGTGTCGTCTTTGCCGCAACAGATACAGCAGCTATTGAGCCTGAGGGCAGGCTGCACTCGTTCTGTCATGCGGTTCCCGGGAAGTGGCACCTGATGGGCGTGATGCTTTCTGCTGCGGGAAGCCTGCGATGGTTTCGGGATACATTCTCTCCGGGAACAGAATACGATACCCTTGCAGGAGCTGCTGCGGCTATTCCTGCCGGCTGTGACGGGCTGCTTTTCCTGCCGTATCTCACCGGCGAGCGCACGCCTTATCCAGATCCCCTTGCAAGAGGGGCCTTTGTCGGGCTGACAGTACGCCATTCGCTGCCTTCTCTTACAAGGTCGGTTCTGGAAGGAGTGGCTTTTGGACTGCGTGACAGCTTTGAATTGATGAAATCTGCCGGTTTATCCGAGATCAACCAGGTGAGGGTGACTGGCGGAGGAGCAAGGAGCAGTATCTGGCGGCAAATCCTATCCGATGTGCTTGACGCAGAGCTGGTGACGGTTAATTCTGTTGAAGGGGCTGCCTATGGTGCGGCACTTCTGGCCGCAACAGGAGAGGGTGTATTCCCGGATGTGGAAAGCGCATGTGATGCCACAATTAGGGTTACCGGATCTACAAGCCCTTCAAAGGATCGAGCTGTTTATGAGAAGCTTTATCCGATGTACCGGGACCTGTATCCCTCACTGAAGAAAAGTTTCATAGACCTTTCTTCATAAACCCAAAGGCATCCTGCCAGAAACAGCCGGACGCCAGAACGTTTTCCAAAAACTTGACAGAGGGTATACACTAGCAGAGGGGATGGTTGATTACTTTACAGGGGGTCAGCTCTCAAGTGAGAGTTGGAAGGCGCCAGCTGTCTTTTGATTTACTGCCGGCCTCAGGGGCGAGTGAGACCAGTACCGGCAAAAGGGGGTAATTATAGATGTCTATTTATTCCAATTCATTGAATACGATGCTGGATCTGGTTCGAAGCTATTGGTATCTTGTGTCTATCCTTGTTGTAATTCTATCTTCCTATTTGTTAATTACGGCTGCACAGCGAACAGGCAGGCGCGCTGCAAGGGAGCATATTCAAAGATGGCTTCACCTTCCCGCTGCGATTTTGCAGTATTTCGAAACAACCAGTGTGGAAGCTGCGCTGATCGGATTGATGGATACGTTAGCGGGGACGGTACAGGCCGGTGGAAGCATTGTACTGATAGGAAGAACCGAAGATAAGACTGCAGGGACAGGAATGACTTTCTGTACGCTGGCGGCAGAAGGCAGTTTCCGCTGCCTGTCTGAGTACAAAATCGAGGAGGCATTCCCTGATGAGGCGATTTTACACAGGCTGGTCAAGGGGGGGAAAAAACCAGCTGTCCTGACAAGGATTCATCCTGAAGAGTTATCAGACTCTCTGCTGGTGTTGTGCCCTGGGCTGGGGGCCAACCCTCTGCTGCTTATCCGATTCCAGCTGCACTTTGCTGCTTTCAAAACCCAGGATGCGATTGGATTGATGCTGTTTGAGGCAGATCCGGCTGAAATCGATTCATTGGGAGAAGAGATCATTTCATCAGCCGTAGCTGCTTTCCCAAGGATGCTTGAGACAATGACAATGCGATTTGCCCATGCAGAGGAGCTTGAAAGGAAGCTCGAACAATCAAAAACCAAGGACCTGATACTAAAGCAGCTGCTGTGTGGTTTTCAGCATGATATCAGCCATGCAATCAGCAATGTGGAGGAAGGTGTGATGTCTGCGGCGGAAATGGAGGACTCTATGAAAGAACCTCGGTTTGGTGAGACCCCGGCTGTTCATTTTCAATCCATATTGAGTGCACTCAGATTGACCTCCCAGGTGGCTGCATCAGGGACTGTTCTTGTTGAAATAGCAGAAGGATCTTCCGCATTGGTATCTGTGAAGCAGTGCGATCCTGAGACACTTTTTATAAACACCATTCAACCGGTGCTTTCTCTTCGTAAACGGACACGTAGTGATCTGGCTGTTCATGTCGAGATTTCTCCCGGCCTGCCGCCAATCCGTGTCGATCGTGTTGCATTCTTCCGGGCGGTGTCCAATGTTATCCATAATGCATTCAAGTTCACGGTGGAGGGTGGCATTCGTGTGTTCGTTTATGCACGGGGAGATGAGGTAATCTTTGCGATTTCGGACACGGGACCAGGAATACCGGAGGATGAAATTTGCAGTCTGGGCAAGAGTGGTTTTCGTGGATCGAATTCGGAAAAAGTCTCCGGCTCCGGATTGGGCTTGTGGACAACGGTGCAACTGCTGGAAGCAATGGGAGGCTGGCTGGAGGTCAGATCGAAAAGAGGGGTTGGGAGTACTTTTCTGCTTCATTTTCCTTCGGCAAAACCTTATGACATGGATACAGACCGACGTGAAAAGGAAGCGGATAAAAGTTAAGGCTCCAGCCTGCTGAATGGGCTGCCATACTGCGCGGAAGCAGCAGTGGAGCAAAATAGAACAAAGGAGGGAAAATGGATGTCTTGATTGACAAGTTCAGGGGGAATGAGCCCCTGGTGCTGGTTGTTGAAGATGAAGAAACCCAATCAATGCCTCTGAAAGAGGCAATTCAAAGAGCGGGAATGCGCTGCAGAACGTGCAGCACAGCTGCAGAGGGGTATACGCTTGCGATACGTCTGCGGCCGGATATGTTTGTGATCGATATAAACCTGCAGGAGGAGGGGGAGGGATTTGATCTTGTAGAGCAGATCCGGCAGGTGACATTGGCGCCGGTTCTGATTTTGACAGGCAGAGCTGCACAGAAGGATGATGCAAAACTTGCTGTTGAGAGGAAAGCCACCTCGTATTTAAACAAAACCACTGCACCGCCCAATGTTGTTGCCAGTTTTGTAAAACAGCAGTTGGTTACGAATGGCAAGATGAAACCCAACAGAGTTAGACTCGGTGAACTGGTTCTTGATGGGGAATCCCGAAACCTGTATTTTGAAGGGCGCCATATGGTCCTTACCCCGATACTGGCAGAGATCTGTACCTGCCTGATGGAGCCGCCTGGAGGCCGGAAACCATCCGAAATGATAGCACGCCGGATCTATAACGACGACAGTCACAGTGCGGTTATTGCTGTCCGTACCCATATCAACCGGCTGCGACGAAATCTTGAGAAGATGTCACCGAGATTGTCGGTCGTGGGCAAAAGGAACAGGGGGTATTGTTTCCTGCTGGATGGTGAGCCTTTAAAAAGTTCTGGTTCGGCTCGAAAACCGGTCAATACTGATATGAGTGAGGCCGGAAAGAACTGAGGTTTTCGAGCAGCATCAGAAAAGGGGGGAGGAACTTGAACGTTATACATGCTGCAGTTCTGCTTTGGAGTCTGCCTGTTGTTGTGATGGATATAAGGTCCCGTAGTGTCCACTGGTTATGGTCACTGGCTGGAATGCTTGTAGGGTTTTTGATTCGCGCCAGATGCTGGATCGTATCCGGATTCGATCCGGTTGAGGCTCTGCTGATTTCAGCTGTGAGTGCAGTAAGCTTTGAATTGTGGCGAAAAAGGATCTGGGGCGGGGCTGATGCCAAGACTGCAATGACTCAGATGATATTTCTTCCCGAATTAGGTTTGCTTCTATTGGAGGGTGTGCTGGTGCTGTTGACGGCAGGCCTGGCCTTGATATATCGCAGGAGTAATGTTGGCGCGTATGAGGAACCAGCGCAGGCAAATTGTTCGAGACAACATTCCTATCCTATGGCTGCTGCGCTGTGTTTCAGTGTCCTTCTGTATCTTTTGCTTTGTGAGAACATGTAGAATCAATCGGATTATTCTTATTGAGGATGAATTGGTAAGGTCCATTGAATCTTGAAAGACCTGGTTGGTGAGGAACTTGAGATGATGAATAAGCGGATCGATAAAGCACCAGGCCAGTTTTTCCACACCAGTTGGACGGGGGAAGGCGGGGATGTAACGACAGGCAGTTGTGATACATGAAATAATCTGATCAAAGGTAACGAGGTTATCTATTTGCTTTCTTCATCGCGGGGATTCTCGTATACCAGTCCATGCTGCCAGGCGAAAGCGGCAGCCTGTGTGCGGTCAGCGAGATCGAGCTTGGAAAATATACTGCTGACATAGTTCTGAACGGTGCCGAGAGCCAGAAAGAGTTTTTCGGCGATCACGCTGTTTGAATCTCCGCGGGCAAGAAGTTTCAGGATCTGGCGTTCCCTTTGTGTGAGTGAGGAAGCCGCCTCTGTGCTTGGTGCACGGCCGCTTCGAACAAAGGAAAACAATCTGCCAGCAACAGTTGAGTCTATGTGTGTTTGCCCGGCATATGTGCCCTCGATCGCTGCAACCAGCAGATCCCGGTGGCTGTCTTTCAGCAGGTAGCCATCTGCGCCAGCCCGGATGGCATCGAAGACCCATTGATCATCATCATAGGTGGTAAGGACCAGGACCGGCGTTTGGGGAGAGATTTCCTTGAGTTCCCGGGTTGCAGCGATCCCGTTTTTTACAGGCATTTTCAGATCCATCAGCACCAGGTCTGGTTTGGCTTCGGGGAAAAGCTCCAGGGCTTCGGCGCCATTTGAAGCCGCGGCCACAACTTCGATGGAAGGGGCTTCATTCAGGACCACACGCAGGCCTTCACAAACGACCATTTGATCATCCACTATCATCACACGAATCATAGGCTTGTCCCAGTCTGAATTGTCAGGATTGTACCCTTTCCTGGAGAGCTTTTTATTTCTGCAATTCCTCCGCACAGCATTGCCCGCTCCTTGACACCTTGCAGGCCGTAGTGTTTTTCCGGAATTGATTCCGGATCAAACCCGATCCCGTCATCTTCGATTCTAAGCGTGTAAAACTCGTCAGAGGTGGTCAAGGACAGGTGAATGGTAGTTGCGCGTGCATGCTGGACAATATTGTTCAGAGCTTCTTCGGCAGCCCGGTAAAGGTGCTGAGTGAGGACCGGGTCGCTGTCATCCAGCCTGTTCGGAAGCTGGAGTTCCAGCAAACAACCGGCACGGCTTGCTGCTGAATTAGCCAGATTGGCCAGTGCCTCGAGAAGGCCGAGATCCTCAAGCGGGCTGGCTCGCAAGGCATGCATTGCACGACGGACCTCCTGAGTTCCTTCACGCGTTTCCTCAGAAAGTGTTTCCAGAAGTTCAGCTGCAGCAGGCGGATCTTTTCGCACCAGGATCTCGGCTGCCTGCAGCTGTACGCTGAGAGCAGTCAACGTGTGGGCCAGTGTATCGTGGAGTTCCCGGGCCATGCGGTTTCTCTCGCGTGTGACAGCCAGCTGTTCCCTGGTGCTGGCAAAATTGATCAACTGGGTGTTCTTTTCCGCCAGGTCCCGGCGGCTGCGGCGCTGGGCGTCGCTGAATCGGGTCACCACGTAACCGATGATGAGATAGATCAATACTCTGGCAAGAATTTCTTCGAGTGTTGGCTGAAGAGCCTGACCGCCAAGTATCTGCAGGATTCCAGCGAGAAGCACATCGATCCCGGCTGTTGCGGTAGTGAAAAGGATCACGATTTTGTAGCTGTATTGTGAGCTGAATAGGAGAAGAGGAGGAAGGAGCCATAATGTAAGACCTCCAGGGTCCATGGAGGCGTCAGCGCCGGTATACCCGGCGGCAAGTCTGAGCAGTACGGCTGCAGCAAAGCAAAGGCTGGGGCCAAGTGCTGCTGCGCCAAGCACAATCGGGAGATAGGCGCGTTTCAGGATCTTGCGCAGCGGCTTGATTCGCAGCAGCAGCGCCAGGAGTATTGTGGTTGTCAGGTACAGGATAGAAAAAGCCAGAAAGGCGCCCTGAGGGTCGAGAAGTTGAAGCCCAAGCGCTGCCGCAAGGATGATACCCTGAATCCTGAGCAGGGAACGAAAGGTCTCCAGCAAGCCTGATTCGATCGAATGATCCATGCACCGACTTTACCATTAACGCCATTGTGGTGGAAACCGTAAAAAATCACTGAGTCCTCGGTGCTTCTCATGTTCCGAATGTGAGTGTGTTCATAGTGTATTGTGAAGCGCTTTACTTCTATTGCGGAGTGGGTTCTGGAAAAATAGTATCAACAAGAAAATAAAGGAAAAAACGATGAAGACGAAAAGAGCTGTTTTTTTACTGCTTATTCTTGCACCGATTTGCGGGGAAGTAATGTCAAGTTCACAGCCTCCGCTGGAATTTTTTCAGCCGGTGAATATAGTTCTGCAGATGTCTTTGTATGGCTGTGGGGCGCTGCTGGTGCGTGAAATTGTGCGACGCTGGAATCAGGGCTGGTTGAGCATCTTTCTTCTGGGTCTGGCGTATGGAATCTATGAGGAAGGGATTGTGGTGCGCAGCTTTTTTGATCCAACCTGGCAGGACCTTGGAATTCTGGCTGCTTATGGGCGCTGGATTGGTGTAAATTGGGTATGGTCCGTTTGGCTGTCGATTTTCCATGCAGCGATCAGCATAACGGTTCCTGTCGTATTGGTCGAGCTTGTGTTTCCGAAGCTTGCAAACAAACTATGGCTCAGAAACCGTGGACTTGTGCTGGCGGTTATTCCATTCCTGGCAATATCAGCCATAGGACCTTTGATGGGGATGGAGGCTGGCTTTCTGGCAATTGCGGGGAGTATTGTTGTGATGCTGGCGCTGGCCCTGGCTGCGTACTATGTGCCCAAAGGAAATCTGGAAGAAGCACGGGACAGGGTTCCTGTAAAACCGGGCAGGATCGTTCTTACAGCTTTCCTTTTGACTTTTGGTGTTGTGCTGAATTTCTTCCTTCTTCCGGAATTAGGGGCGCCGGTCCTCGTGACAATCGGAACAGGGATCGGGCTTGTTGTGCTGGCTGTGGTTTTGTGCCGGCGAGCGGGGGTTTCAGCATGGGGAGAGATACACCGCTGGTCCGCTGTTTTTGGGGTGTTGATACCCTGGTGGCTGCTGGATCTGATAACTGAGCTCGATAATGCCAATCGGCCGGATAACACCAGCGGCATGGCGTTGTTTGTTCTCACAGCATTCATATTGATGATTGTTCTCAGGGTGTTTATCCGCAGAAGAGATTCCGATACGAAGGCTGTGGAAGACAGTGCTGTGGAAGGAATGCTGCCTGATAGTATACGGTGAAGATCCGGCTGCGACGAGAATCTCTTTGGAATTCCTTCCCCCTGTTTCATACATGGGAAAGGAATTCAGTATTTATTAAACCGGGTATACAATAGAAATGTTAAGCAAGGAGAAAAAATAAGGCGAATTGGATCGAAGAGGGTCCCATGAAAAAATCAACACTACAAACAAGGATATTTTTAGTTTATGGAGCGATATTTTTTCTCCAGATCTTGATCTGGTTTTTCTTTTATCGACTTGCCGGATACAACGATCTTATAGGTGCGATCACCCAGATGATTATCCTTCTGACAGCAGTTCTGCTTGTGCTTGGACTTGGTATATCTATCGAGCGGTTAGGCATGCAGCTGGATAATCTGATCGAGGCGCTGGAAGTGATCTTGCTGGCAGGTGTTGTCATTTTTATTATTGGCGGCGCAGCAAAAATCTTCGGCGCACAACTTTCTTTTTTGCGCCCGCATTATTCGCTGCATGGAATATTAGGCAGCCTCTTTTTCGAGGCGTTGGGAGAAGAACTCATTTTCGCAGGTGTTCTTTACCTGTCTATCGGCCGCTATTTCGAACCCAAAGACAGGTGGCAGGCTGCTTTGATCACCGCCTTGTTGTATGGACTTTGGCATCTGCCTGGCGCGGCTGCGGTTGCGTTGGACCATCAAGGTTCTGGTGGTCAATTCTTTATGAAGATGCTGCTGCCTTTCCTGATGTGGATTGTCCTGGGTCTTTTTTACTTCTTCAGTGAGAACTTCTGGTTGGTAGTTCTTCTTCATGCTTCCATGATCTATCCGTTGACAGGCCTGCTTGTCAATGCTCCGGTTATGATGGTTCTTTTTATTATTGCAGCAGGAGGCTTCTTTTACTGGTCTCGCACAAGGGGAGATGTATAGGTGAGATGTGAGGGTTTCCAGGGGTTCATATAGGAAATAAGTAGGCTTGCTTTTTGTGTTTAATGTTGTTTAATAGAATTGGTGGGGATGACCGCGAGGTTGTTCCTGCTGTAGTGGGGATAACTAAATCTTCCGGGGGAAAAATCATGACATCCAATATATTGTATTCTTATTCAGCCGAAATTCGTCGAGCCAATATCACGCGTTTGATTACTGCCATAGCAGTCGGCGTTGTTCTGATCCTTTTGTCCGCACTGGGATCCTGGATATTCTTGCGGCCAGGCAGCAGGCGTGTTCTCTCGTTTTTGCAGCCAGGCCGGATAGCCGGAACAGTCACTGCTGGAGCAGCTGGTGATTTGAGTCTGGATGTCCCATTCAGTCATTACGAGGATATAGATGAATACTTCGTAGATCTGGGCGGATTTTCAGAAGATCGTCCGGTCTTCCTGTTTACTTTCCCTGAGATCGAAGGAGAAGCGCTTTGCCTGACACAGAATGCGAAGCAGTGTGAGCAGCTTTTGAGTTTTCGCACCGGCGAGCAGGCAGCGGCTTTAATGTACGTGCCCAGAAATGCTGAAATGCTGGGTGTATTGCAGGAGAGTGCTGTGGGGAATTTCACCAACCTTGAAATCAGGAAGGCGGCTTTTAACCGCGAGCTGAGTGCGCTGGGGCCAACAGGTGAGATGCTGGTTGAACACAGCGGATTGGGGTGGAGCCTTTATGAAACGCTTCAGGAGGCTCAGGCAGCTGCAGTATTAAACAAGGCCCTGGACTGGCGCGGATTTTCAGCCGTACTACTTGAAAGCACCAGCGATCCGGCAATCAGATCTGTGCTTGAAAGCAGCCCTCCGGCAGGCACAATGAGCGACAGGGAGCTTAGGGTGATGAACAAGCAGCTGCTGCGGACCCTGTTTTCAGGAGCGCTAAAAGATGTACCGGTTGTTGAAGGCTGGTATTACACAGAAACAAACTGACAGCAGCTTTTAAACAACCATAAGAGTATTCCACAGAGTAATGCAGGCAGATTCGAACTCATTTCTGTCTGTATCCCTGTTTTATTTTGGGTAATCGATGAGGCCGAGGTGTTTCCACCCCGGCTTATTCTGTATTCATCCACTCCTCAAAGAGACTTCACGGATACAACTGTTTACTCTCCTGGTCAGATCCCTCCATGTGAATTGGTAATACTGAATATAGCAATGAACACAAAACTGCTGGTAGACTCTTGACTCAGCTTGTTCACTGGAGATGATGCATGACAAATAACAACAAACGGCAGAAGGAATTCTACAATCTTACCTATTATGGACGGGCTCGAAGGCTGCGTAAAATGGGACGGCTTGCTCTGGAACAGTATCCAATTCAGGTTGATCGACTCCGTATGATTACGATTGAGACAAACGGTATTTTCCGGGTCGATACAAAGGATGGAACCCGCTATATGCTGCGTATCAGTGATCCTAAAGGTACCCATGAGGAGGCCGAGATTCGGTCTGAAATTGCCTGGTTGAACGCGCTCAGCCAGGAGACGGATTTGTGCATCCCTGCTCCGGTACAAAACAGCATGGGGGACTACGTTACGCCGATACGTATGCAGGGGGTGCCAGAGGAGCGGTTCTGTACAGTATTCAGCTGGATCCAGGGCAGGGACCTGGCGGAACAGATCAATCCGGCTAATCTATCAAGGCTGGGGGAAGTGACCGCACAGCTGCATGCCCACGGCCGCGTGTTCCAGCCCCCGCGCGATTTCAAGGTGAGAAGATTGGACAGGGTTTTTCCTTACGCAAACCCGGATTTTGAACAGGTTGAACCCGTCATACTCTTTGACGAAGGGCTTGAACCGGTGGTTTCACATGAACAGCGCCTCATATTTGAGAAGAGTGCTGCTGTAGTTCAGGAGGAGCTGGATCGACTCTACAACAGCGGCGAACCGGTAAGCCTGCTGCACGGAGATCTGCATCAGTGGAATGTGAAAATCTATCGCGGGAGAATGTCAATACTCGATTTTGAGGATTTGATGTGGGGGTATCCAATTCAGGATATCGGGACAACCTGGATGCATTTTTTTGAGGAGCCGGGAGCCGAACAACTTCTTAGGGCTTATAAGGAAGGATATACCCGCTGGAGGCCGTGGCCGGAAATAGAACCCGGGCAGCTGAATATTCTGGTCGCAGCACGTGTCTTCAATCTCGTCAACTATATTCTCAACTCACCTGTTCCAGAAGACCAGCAGATGGCAAAGGATTATGTAAAACGATCGGCGAGTCGCTTGAAAAGGCTGCTCTCGGTCTGATTTTTTCTTGAGTGAGTTTTATTGGCTTCAAAGCGGTCATTTACTCCTCCAGTAAATGAACGATTCTCAGATGGCTCTTTTCTGCAGGGAGAAGAGAATTCTGGTGTATGATGGGTGCAGTAAAGTGCAGGTAGATAAAGATCAAGGAGAGACATTCGGAGCAGTACCATTCAGGAACGACTATCGTCCTCACTAGTGAATTGAAGGAAGAAAGGGAAGATGATGAATCGCTCAAGGAAAAAGGCTGTATCGAAACCCGGGTCTTTGATCGTACAGACCGTGGCAGCTGTTGCTGTAGGCGGATATCTATTATATCGTTCGCTTCCCGGGTTAAATTTTTCTGATGGAATCCAGTGGGGATCACTCGTAATGCCTGGCATAGGAGTTTTGATGCTGGTCCTGGCAGGAGTGGGTGTGGCGCGTCTGCCTCTGGCAATGGAACTGAACAGAGACGGCAAACTTGTAGAGGGCATGATTGTGGGAATGCGGTCCTATGATGATTCTGATGGAGACCGCACAAATGTCGTGGTTTACAAGTACCTTGACGGTTACGAGGCAAGTCAGAAGGTGAGCACGTCCCAGTTCAGGTCGCTTGGTCCCGGTGGGCCAGTGCAGGTACGGTATCTGGAGAGGGATCCGGAGAAATCAAGGCTCGAGTTGTAAGAAGCAAACCATATAAGGTTCGATTCTCCATTATTCAATAATTCTTCTCATAATAAAGAGGAACACTTTTTCCGTAAGGTGTTCTCTCTGTTTCTTTATTGGATACGCTGTTAATAAAATTCCAAGGTTGTACCAATTATCCTCTCATAGTTATCAATTAAAGTTTCTTTATTGAATGTAACAGATTTCCAGGCCTCATGCGCAGAATCCATGGAACCAAACGGTTCCGGTTTGCTCGATTTCCAGTGAGGTGATTGTTTTTCGTTAATAACGTGTTTTCAACAAGGAGAATTTCGTGGAGCCCAAACAAAAAAAGCAGATCCGGTTTTCGATTGTATACCTGCTGGCAGCGCTTCTGGGGATGTGGATGTTTCAGGAGTTTGTGTTCAAACCGCTGTTTATACACCAGGTCGAAGTACCCTACAGCACATTTCTTACATCGCTCGAAAGTGGTGATATCGACAGTGTTGTACTGGAAGGTGAACAGATCACATACACACTGAGCGAGCAGGATGAAGATGCTCGTTTTGAGACCATCTATATAACCGTCCCGGTTGAGGACCCCGGCCTGGTGGACCGGCTCCTCGGAGCTGGGGTAACCTTTGAAGCGCAGATCCCGGGCACCAATACGCTCACCCAGATTCTTGGCTGGATTTTACCCCTGCTTCCCTTTGCACTGATCTGGTTTTTCGTTTTCCGTCGAATGAGCCAGCAGGGAGGGCAGGGTGTTCTTTCGATCGGCAAGAGCAATGCGCGCGAGATTGAAGGTGAATTGACGGGCATTCGTTTCGAGAATGTAGGCGGGGTGGATGAAGTTGAGGTCGAGCTCAAGGAAATTATTGAGTTCCTGAAGGACCCTGATCGGTTTACAAGGTTGGGAGCAAGGCTGCCCAAAGGTGTGCTGATGGTGGGGCCGCCCGGAACCGGTAAAACACTGCTGGCAAAAGCGATTGCAGGGGAAGCTGGTGTGCCGTTTTTCTCGATCAGTGGCTCAGACTTTGTGGAAATGTTTGTCGGTGTTGGCGCTTCCCGCGTGCGTGACCTGTTTGTCCAGGCCAAGTCCAAGGCGCCGTGTATTGTATTCATCGATGAGATCGATGCGATTGGCCAGGCACGGGCTTCCATGGAAGCGCTTGGATCAAACTCCGAGCGAGAACAAACACTCAATCAGCTGCTTACCGAGATGGATGGTTTTGAAACAAACCGCGGCGTTGTGATCATGGCTGCTACCAACAGGCCTGAAATTCTCGACAAGGCACTGCTGCGCCCCGGTCGTTTCGACAGGCAGATCCAGGTGACACTGCCGACCGAAGCCGGGCGGAATGAAATCCTGAAGATTCATGCTGCTGATGTTTCACTCGGTGAAGATGTAGACCTGAGCAGGCTGGCGAAGATTACCCCGGGATTCTCCGGTGCCGATCTGGCGAATATTGTGAACGAAGCAGCACTACTGGCTGTCCGGCGTGAACAGGATTACGTGTCGATGCAGGATTTCGACCTCGCAATAGAACGTGTTGTGGCCGGGCTGCAGCGAAAGATGCCGCTTCAGCCCGAGGTCAAGCGCAAGGTTGCCTATCATGAGGGCGGCCATGCGCTTGTGGCTGCTCTGCTTCCGAATACCGATCCGGTCCATAAGGTCAGTGTGATCCCGACAGCAAAAGGAGCGCTTGGATACACCATGCAGATGCCTGAAGAAGACCAGTATCTGCTTGGAGAAACCGAGTTGAAGGAGCGTATGGCAGTGATGCTTGGCGGGCGAGCGGCTGAGCTCCTGGTTTTTGCCGAGCCAACCACAGGGGCTGCCAATGACCTGAAACGTGCGACTGAGATGGCACGCCGCATGGTGACAGAATTCGGTATGACGGAAGCGCTTGGACCTGTGAGCTATATTGCCGGCCCCGGCAGCTACCTGGGCATGCAAAACAGCCTGAGGCCTGAGACGAGTCCTGAAACTGCCGCAGTGATTGATCAGGAGACCCGGCGCCTGGTAGAGGAAGCCCAACAGCGGGCATTTACACTGCTGGAAGAATATAGGCCTGCGCTGGATAAAGTGGCTGAAGAACTGATTGATAAAGAGATCATCAGTGGAGATCAGATCAACGGCATCCTGCACCAGAACGGCAATAGTGTTTATAAGAAGGAAGGCGTTTATTCAGGGGACTAGCTTTTTTATCTGGTACGGAGAAAACGTTTGATCTGTACCAATGTGTTGGTTTTATTTTCTGTTTGACCGGGAATAAAAATGGGCGAAGCGCTTCGCCCATTTTGCATGTTCCCAATGGAGCAAACCGTCGGGCATTGAATGCTTTCAGCAATGTATAATATCTATCCGGGATAGATATTAATGATCTATAGGCAGGTTAAGGAGCAGTCCATATCGAAAAGGAAGAAGAGCATGATAGAAGTTGTTGCTTTTGATGCAGATGACACACTCTGGAAAAACGAGGTGCTTTACAAGCAGGCAGAGCAAAGGTTTGAGGACTTGATGCGAGAAGCTGGATACAACGGTTCAGCTGTTGATGTGTTGAATAAAGTTGAGAAGCGAAACGTGCCTGTATATGGTTTTGGTATCAAGAGTTTTACCCTTTCGATGATCGAAGCAGCACTTGTAATTGGCGATGGCCGCTGCAAGCCGGGCTGGATCCATTCGGTTCTGGATTTTTCGAAAGAGATACTCACATCGGATATCGAGCTCTTGCCGCACACAATTAAGACACTTGAAATGCTTTCCAGGAACTATTCATTAATATTGATCACCAAAGGGGAGTTATCAGAGCAGGAGAGGAAAATAGAGGTAACGGGAGTGGCAAAGTATTTCGACCATATTGAGATACTTGGCAGCAAACATGAAGAAGCGTACCGATCTGTGCTGCGGAAGCATAACATCTCTCCAGAAACCTTTGTGATGGTTGGAAATTCCCTGCGTTCGGATATCCTTCCTGTCCTGTCGCTGGGTGCTCATGGAGTATATGTTCCTCATGAGATCACCTGGATTTATGAGCAGGTTTCGGAAGATGATATTGGCGATGCCGGGTATGAGAAGATTGACCACCTTGGCCTTCTGCCCGATCTTTTGCAGACTATCGGCACACTCTAATTTTGCCCCGGGAAGAATGCCCCGGGATAAATGCCCCAGGATAGTTGCCCCGGGATAATTGCCCCGGGATAACAGAAAACAGGAGATTTCGATG
>Ga0272441_10010085_pt1 | contig 14402 bp, 6 predicted proteins | sample SSMProp6N_FD_193582 | JGI IMG/M metagenome (GOLD analysis project Ga0272441, IMG submission 193582) | Marine sediment archaeal communities from Little Sippewissett salt marsh, Falmouth, MA, United States - SSM-Prop-6N | ecosystem: Environmental > Aquatic > Marine > Wetlands > Sediment ... | reverse complement strand
CGGCGATCACGTATCATCAACTGGGCAGGATTGCCGAGGAGCGTCGCGACTTCTCCTCTGCGGAGCAGTGGTATCAGAAGAGCCTTGCGATCACGGAGAAGCAGGGCAACGAGCACGGCGCGGCGATCACGTATCATCAACTGGGCAGGATTGCCGAGGAGCGTCGCGACTTCTCCTCTGCGGAGCAGTGGTATCAGAAGAGCCTTGCGATCGCGGAGAAGCAGGGCGACGAGCACGGCGCGGCGAGCACGTATGGGCAACTGGGGATTCTCGCCGGGCTTCAGGAGCGTTGCATCGAATCAGGCCAGTGGTTTATCCGGGCGGCTCAAGCGTATGCCGCAACAAACGACACCGAAGGCGCGGAGAGGCAGTCGGGGAACTTCCTCGTCACCTGGGATCGGGCGGATGATGCGGAAAGGGCCCAATTAGAAGCCATGTGGGAGCAAGCGGGGCTGGGCGAGCTGCCGAAGGACGATGCGCCTTCGCACTCCGCGGGGGAGGGCTTGGAGTAGCTCGCCTTGGCGGGACACGGGGCGCACGTGGTAGTGTAGAGGCTTCCGATTCCGCCGTTTCTCGATGCGAAGGAGCGTGGCATGGGCGTTTGCGCTGTGGTGGTTGCCGTCGTGCTTTCGGTTCCGGCCGGGGGGAAGGAGGCGGACTTCCGCCCGATCGACGCGTTCGCGTATGCCACGGACGCGGCGCGGGAGCTTTGGCGGCCGATGGGGGGCAGCCCGCCGGTGTTGGTGGTCGAGCGGGAGGGGCGGCGCGCCCTGCGCATGCCCTGCCGGTTCGCGCCGGGCACGGTGGAGCGGGCCAGTTGGGACCGCCTCGGCGCGGTGGACATGACGGCCTGCAAGGGCGTGCAGTTCCTCTTCCGCTGCCGCGACGCCTCGCCGATCGGCCACTTCACGATGTACTTCCGCAGCGGCAAGGGGTGGTATAGCGGCACGTTCCACCCGACGGCGAAGGACGGCTGGGGGCGGGTGCGGATCCACAAGAGCAGGACGCGCATCGAGGGCGCCCCGGCGGGGTGGGGGAAGGTCGACGCGATCCGCCTGTCCGCCTGGCGCGGGCGGAACGTGGACACCGAGATCGAGATCGCCGAGCTGGGCCTGTTCGGCACGGCGGGGAAGATCGCCGTCGTGCGGGGCGACTCGGCCGCCGCGAAGAACCCCGGCGAGGCCCGGGGCATTACGCAGTACGCGGAGGTCGTCGTCGGCCTGCTGGACGACGCCGAGCTCGACCACGTGGTCCTCAGCGACCGCGACGTGACGGCCGAGCGCCTCAAGGGCCGCAAGATCGTCATCCTGCCGTACAACCCGTCGATGCCCGCCCCGGTGGTCGAGGCGCTGGCGCGGTTCATCGAGGCCGGTGGGAAGCTCGTGACGCATTACTGCCTGCCTGGCCCGCTCCAGCCGGTGGTGGGCATACGCAGCGGGAGGCACGTCTCGCAGGAGTACCGGGGGTACTTCGCGTCGATCCGCGCGAGCGACACGCCGCTGAAGGGCGCGCCGGCGTCGGCGGGCCAGGCGTCGTGGAACGTCCACGAGGCGAAGCCGATCGACGGCCGCGGCCGCGTCGCCGCGTGGTGGTACACGGACAAGGGCGAGAGCACGCAGCTCCCGGCCGTGGTGGTCAGCGACCGGGCGGTCCACCTGACCCACGTGATGCTCGCCGACGACCGGGCGGCGAAGGGGCGGCTGCTGCTGGCCATGCTGGGGCATCTCGCGCCGGAGCTCTGGGCCGAGGCGGCGCGGGGCGCGTTGGCCCGCGTGGGGCGGTTCGAGCCCTACGAGGGCTTCGGCGAGGCGGTGCGGGGCATTCGCGAGCAGGCCGGCGGGGGTAGCGAGGCCCTCGGCGAGCTGAACCGGGCGGCCCGGCTGCACAGCGCGGCCCACGCGATGGCCGAGCGGGGGGCGTGGGTCGAGGCGATCGCCAAGGGCGCCGAGGCCCGCGCCGCCGCCCTCCGCGCCCACTGCCTCGCCCAGAACCCCCTGCCCGGCGAGCATCGGGCCCTGTGGTGTCACAGCGCCTTCGGCGTGGCCGGCCTGACGTGGGACCAGGCAATCAAGACGCTGGCGGACAATGGCTTCACGGCCGTGCTGCCCAACATGCTCTGGGGCGGCGTGGCCTTCTACGACAGCGACGTCCTGCCCGTCGCACCGGAGGTCAGGGAGAAGGGCGACCAGGTCGCCCTCTGCCTCGCCGCGTGCCGGAAGTACGGCGTCGAGTGCCACGTCTGGAAGGTCAACTGGAACATGGGCTGGCGGACGCCCCGGGCGTTCGCGGAGGAGATGAAGGCGGCCGGGCGCACGCAGGTCAAGCCCGACGGCTCGCCCAACGACCGCTGGCTGTGCCCGTCGCACCCGGCCAATCGGAAGCTCGAGATCGACGCGATGGTCGAGGTCGCCCGCAAGTACGACGTGCACGGCGTGCATTTCGACTACATCCGCTACCCCGGGCGCGAGGGCTGCTACTGCGACGGGTGCCGGAGCCGGTTCGAGGAGGCCGTCGGCCGGAAGGCCACCCGCTGGCCCGCCGACGTGGGGCTCAACGGCCCGCTCCACGCGCAATGGATGGACTTCCGCCGCCGGCAGATCACCGCCGTCGTCCAGGCCGTCGCCGAGCAGGTCCGCGCGGTGCGCCCGGGGGTGGAGGTCTCGGCCGCGGTCTTCCGAGACTGGCCCGCGGACCGCGACACGGTGGGGCAGGACTGGAAGCTCTGGTGTGACCGCGGCTGGCTGGACTTCGTCTGCCCGATGGACTACACGCCGCACAACGAGCACTTCCGCTCGATGGTCTCTCGGCAGGTCGAGTGGTCGGGCAAGGTGCGGTGCTACCCGGGCATCGGGCTGAGCGTCTGGCCGGACCGGACGGACGTCGCCAAGCTGATCGCCCAGGTCCGCATCGCCCGCAGCCTGGGGACGAAGGGCTTCACGATCTTCAACTACGACCCCGCCGTCGCCGGCGAGGTCCTGCCGATGATGGGGCTGGGAACGACGAAGAAGTAGGCCGGCGGCGTCACGTGGGCCCCCGCCGCGTTGTCGGTGCGGCGGCGCGGCGATAGGATGCCGCCGAACGGAGCACGCGGGAAGACCATGGAACGACCGATCAATCGACGCGAGTTGTTGCGGGTCGGGGCGGGGGCCGCGGCGGTGGCGGCCGGGGCGCCGCTTCTGGACGGCGCGGCCGCCGGCGGGCCCGCCGGGAAGGGCAGGCCGATGGCGCAATATCACGAGGCGGCGCGGGACGTGCCCGTCGTCGAGCGGGCGGACGTGCTGGTGGCCGGCGGGGGCCCTGCGGGGGTGGTTGCGGCCGTCGCCGCGGCGCGGGCGGGCGCGAAGACGCGGCTGATCGAGGCGGGCGGCTGCCTGGGCGGGACCTGGACGGCCGGGCTGCTCAGTTGGATCCTGGATTCGGGCAACAAGACGGGCATTCTCCAGGACCTGCTGGCCGAGCTTCGCAAGCGCGGCACGGGGAGGAAATACGGCGGGTCGGTCGCCTACGACGTGGAGGTGATGAAGCGGGTCCTCGAGGAGATGTGCCTGGCCGCGGGCGTGGCCGTCCAGCTCCACACGCGCGTCGTCGCCGCGGGGGTCGCGGGCCGGCGCCTGGGCGTGGCGGTGACGGAGTCGAAGTCCGGCCGGCAGGCGTGGGCCGCCAAGGCCTTCGTCGACGCCACGGGCGACGGCGACCTCGCCGCCCGGGCGGGGTGCGGGTTCGACTACGGCCACGAAGAGACCGGGCGGGCCCAGCCCATGAGCATGATCTGCCTGCTGACGGGCGCGACGCCGGAGGCCCTCACGCCGTTCGTTCGCGGCCTGGCCGAGCCGGCGGGCAAGGGCAGCCCCAAGAAGAACCTCCTCGCCGAGATGGCCCGGGCGGGCGTTCGCCCGTCGTACACGAGCCCGACGATCTTCTACATCCGCGACGGCCTGTTCTGCATGATGGCCAACCACGAGTACGGCGTGGCGGGCACGGACGCCGCCGACCTGACGGCCGCCACGTTCCGAGGCCGGGCCGAGGTCCACCGCCTGATCGACGCCCTCCGCAAGCACGGCGGGACTTGGAAGGACGTTCGCATCGTTGCGACGGCGGAGCACATCGGCGTTCGCGAGGGCCGGCGGGTTCGCGGGCTGTACACGATCACGGCCGACGACCTGGCCCGGGGCGCCCGCTTCGACGACGCCGTCTGCCGCTGCCACTTCCCCGTGGACGTCCACTCGACGGACCCGAAGAGGGACAAGGGCATCGCGCGGACTTCCGTGCGGGCCCGGCCGTACGACATCCCGTACCGGTCGCTGGTCGCCAAGGACGTCGACGGCCTGCTGCTGGCCGGGCGGTGCATCAGCGGGGACTTCATCGCCCACTCGAGCTACCGCGTCACCGGCGACGCCGCCGCCACCGGCCAGACCGCCGGCGCGGCCGCGGCCCTCGCGGCAAAGACGGAACGCCTGCCCGGCGAGTTGGCGTGGGCCGAAATTCGGGGAAGGTCGGACGGGCTCTCCGACGCAAAGCCCTGACGTGTGGGAACGGCCCCGCCACGACATGCGGCGATGGGACGTGCGAGGGGGAGGACAATTCCGGTAGGATGACGCCATGACCGGGAAACGGCGATGGATGCTGACGGCGTATGCCCTTTGCGCGGCGATTCTGCTGACTGGGGGGCGATCTGCGGGCGGCCCTGTTTCCGATGCAGACGCGATTCTCCACGCCGCCGACATGCGTGCGGGGCTGTGCGTGCACGTCGGTTGCGGGGATGGGGCGCTCGCGACCGAGCTTGCCCGGCGGGGGACCATGCTCGTGCACGGCGTATGCCTCGACCCCAACGCCGTGCCCGAAGCGCGGCGGCGCCTGGAGCGGCTTGGGGTGTACGGGCAGGTGTCTGTGGAGACGGCGCGGCCGGGGATCCTGCCGCACGCCGATGGAATCGTGGATCTTGCTGTGGTTGACGGCAGGGCCCGCGTTTTTCAGGTTGGGCCCGGTCGCGACGAGGTCCTCCGCGTTCTCCGGCCCGGAGGCGCGGCCGTGTTGTGGCAAGCCGGCCGGGTCGGAGGGGTCGTCCGGAAGCCAAGGCCACAGGGCATGGACGACTGGACGCACCGGGCCTACGACGCGTCGGGCAACTGCGTGTCGGCGGACACGGCCATCGGGCCGCTGGCGTCGCTCCGCTGGATTGCCGGGCCCGCCTGGCCGATGGGCACGGGCTACCAGGTGAGCAACGGCGGAAGTGTCGCCGCTCGCGGGAGAGTGTTCTGCGTGACGCTGAACGAGGCGTCCAACGCCGGCCGGATCCCCCAGATACGGGACGATACGTGGTTCCTTACGGCGCGCAACGCCCACAACGGCCTGCTGTTGTGGAGCCGCCCCATCGGGCGCAACAAACGACGTGACGGGCAGGAGTTCGCCGACTATCTCCTTGCCGGCCGGCAGCGGGTCTACGCGGTGATCGGCGAGAGCCTCCTCGGCCTCGATCCGGCGACGGGACAGACGCTGCGGACATACCACAAGGGCGTCGCGCTGGGCGGCAGGGCGGCGCTCCATGGGGGAACGCTCGTGCTGGCCCAGCCGCGGTCAATCCGCGCATTCGACGCCGAGACGGGCGAGGCCAGATGGCAGCACGATGGCGAGGCATTGGACATGCTGATCGGCCCGTCTGAGGTCCTCTTCGCAACGGCGGGCCGCGCCAAGCTTGTCTGTCTGGGCCTGGACCAGGGCACGGAGCGATGGCGTGCCGACCTGGGCGATATCAACGGGCGGAAGAAGCAACTGCTCTTCCTGGCCGGCGGGGTCGCGGTGTTGGTATGGGAGCGGGATTGGCAGAAGGGGGCCAACGGGATCGCCGCCTTCTCGACGGCGGACGGCCGGCGGCTTTGGCGCACCGAGTATGACTCCGCCCGCGCGATCTGGGCAAACACCGTGTGGTTCGTGGACGGGCTGGTGTGGCACCGCGAGGGGAAGGCGGGAATGGTCGGCCGGGCCCCGAATACCGGCACGCCGGTCCGCCGCTTCGCCCTCCAGGGCGGCTACAGCGGCGGCTGCGTGCGAAATATTGCGACGCGGCAGTACCTCATCAGCACGCGCCCGCCGAACTTCCTCGCCTGGGAGGATGGGCGGGCATACCCCTTTCGCGGCGGACGGCACGGCTGCCGCGCGGGTGTGATCGTCGCCAATGGCCTGCTCTACAGCCAGCCTCACGGCTGCAAGTGCGTCACCGAGTCCGTCCGCGGCTTCGTCGCCTTCGGATCGGCGCAGACGCCGCCTGCCGAAAGCACCCCACGCCTCCAACTCGGCCCGGCGTTCGGTGCGACCGGGGATCGGGAATCGGGAATCGGGAATCGAGACTGGCCCACCTTCCGCCACGACGCCCGGCGCACCGGCGCGACCATCTCGCAACTACTGCCGCATCGGAAGCGCCTCTGGCAGACCAAGCTGGACGACCAGAAGCCGCCCCCCTCGCCGCTGGCGGAGGAGTGGCTCAGTCACCCGCTGGGCCCGGATCGCCTGACCGCGCCGGTTGTGTCGGGCGGTAGCGTCTACATGGCCCTGCGGGACGCGCACCGGCTCGTCTGCCTCGACGCCCGCACGGGCACCGTGCGTTGGGCCTTCACGGCCGGAGGGCGGATCGACGTGCCGCCGACGATCCACGACGGGCTTTGCCTTCTTGGCTGCTACGACGGGCATGTCTACTGCCTGCGTGCCGCCGACGGGGCGCTCGTCTGGCGCTTCCGGGCCTCATCCGTCGATCAGCGCATCGTCGCACACGGGCAGATCGAGTCCGTCTCGCCCGTGATCGGCGGCGTCCTGGTGCACCGGAACGTGGCCTACTGCATTGCGGGGCGGACCTCCGCCGCCGACGGTGGGCTCCTCGGCCACGCCCTCCGCCCCGAGACCGGCGAGGTCGTCTGGTCCCGACCGCTGGCGGCGGCATGCAGCGACCTGCTGGTCGTCGAGGGCGGCGCGCTCCGCCTGGCCGGGGGCGCGTCGGCCGGGGCACGCTTCGACCCGAACACGGGCGAGCCGATGCGCAAGATCGCCCGCCCCGGCTTTCGGTGGGATTACGCCGGCAAGATCCGGTCGCTCTGGGGCGGGCCCAACCGCGTGCTGGACCGCTCGTGGCACGTGCTGTCGATCAACGACACGGCCTCGCACTGGATGCGCATCAAGCAGGGCTACGGATCCCACCAGGGGCAGTTGCTCGTCTCGGCCCCCGGCGGCGGGCGCGTCTTCGGCTTCCGCTTCCGCTACATCCACTGGTCGAAGGTCAAGGACCCGAACACCGAGTTCGGCGGCGAGATCGTCGCCTGGGAGGCCGGCAAGGAAACCTGGAAGCTCGACGTGCCCAGGACCTTCCAGCCCGAGGCCCTCTGCCTCGCCGGGCGGACCCTCCTGGCCGCTGGCCCGACCGACCGCTTCCGCCGCACCCCCGGCGGGAAGCTGTGGGCCCTGTCCACCGAAGACGGCAAGCTGCTGGAGGAGCACCTTCTCGATTCTCCCCCCGCCGCCGACGGCCTCGCCGTCGCGGATGGGCGGCTCTACCTGACCACGTCCGACGGACACGTCGCCTGCTACGGGCCGTGATTTCGGGGCTGAGTTCGGATCCCTTGCCCGTCCAAGGGCAGATGGACTGCCGTTCGTCTGCTCCGCGGAAGAGCCGGCGGGTCCCAGTCGCCCCTTTCAGGGGCTCATTGTCTGTTGTGCCACCATCCCACGGGCTCGCGCCCGTGGCTACCGTCCAATTGCCCCCTTCCGGGGGCAGGGGATCAGCCGATTGCCGCGGCGAGCTGCTACTCGTCGTTCCTGGTCCCTCGTTCCTGGTTCCGCCGCTTTGGTGCGGGCCACCGGCTACGGTCTATGCGTTCGTTGCGGCGGACCGCTGCGTTGTGTCTCTGCGGTCCGTGGTCCGCTCTACGCCTCGTCCGCCTCGAAGTGGGCTCGCAGGTCGGCGTCGAGGGGGGGGACGTCGCGGGGGGCGGCGGCGTGGCGGAGGCTGTCGGTGGCGCAGCAGCCGGCGGCGACGCTGAACCGGGCGGCGACGGGGCTGGTGGCCACCTTCCCGCCCTCGCGGACGTAGCGGACGAACTCGGCGACGATTCGCGGGTCGGCCCCGCCGTGGCTGCCGCCCAGCGGCGGGAACTCGAAGGCCTCGTCGCCGTCGGGCTGGTAGTAGGCCCGCCGGTTCCACAGGCGGACGACGGTCCGCTCGCCGGGCACGTCGCCGAAGTTCTCCACCCGCCCCTCCGTGCCGATCACCGTGTAGTTCCGCCAGCCGTCGGGGGCGTAGTGGCACTGCTGGTAGGAGGCCAGCACGCCGTTGTCCAGCTCCATGAGCATCATGCTGACGTCCTCGACGTCGATGATCGGGTTGAGGCCCTTCTGCGCAAGCGGCGGCCAGTTGTCGGCGTGCCACGACGAATCGCCCGGCTCGTCGGGCGCGTGGCGGTCGGTGATGCGGTCGTAGAGGGTCAGCCCGCCCATGGCCGACACGCGGCGGGAGTAGCCCCCGCACAGCCAGTGCAGCACGTCGATGTCGTGGGCGCCCTTCTGGAGCAGCAGGCCCGTGGAGTACCGCCGGTCGGCGTGCCAGTCCTTGAAGTACGCGTCGCAGCCGTAGCAGACGAAATGGCGGCACCAGGCGACCTTCGGCTCGCCGATGGCCCCGGCGTCGATCAGCTCCTTCATCTTGCAGATCACCGGGAAGTGCCGCATGTTGTGCCCGAGGTAGAGCTTGATCCCCGCCGCCCGCGCCGCGGCCAGGATGCGGTCGCACCCGGCGATCGTGATGGCCATCGGCTTCTCGAGGTAGACGTGCTTTCCGGCGCGAGCGGCGGCGACGGCGTGCTCCTCGTGACAGTAGTCCGGCGAGGTGACGAAGACGGCGTCGATATCGTCCCGGGCGAGCAGGGCGCGGTAGTCGTCGGAGACGAACGCGTCGGCGCCGAACCGCTTGCGGAACGTCTCCAGCGCCTCCGGCCGGACGTCCACGCCCGCGACGACGCGAACGCCGTCTTCGGGCTTGTGGGCCAGTCTCGCCAATCCGCCGCGGCCGCCCGCGCCGATCACGCCGATCCGAAGCTCGTCGCTGCTCGCCATGTCTGGTCCTCGTTCTGGATGGTCCGCGGAGATTGTAGCGGCCGCGGGCGCCTCTCGACAGGCCCCGTCAGCGCGTGCGCGTGACCGTGACGCTGTGGACGGCCAGGTCGCCGGTGCGGTTGACGAGGCGGAAGCTCGCGCCGGCGTTCTGGCGGGCGGCGAAGCGCGGGTGGGGCAGCTCGAACGTCGCGGTGACCCACGTGCCGGTCCCTTCCAGCCGGGCCGGCCGGGCCGCGGTGTACGCGCCGTCCAGCGGGCCCGTGCGGTCGTGGGAGTCGTATTCGAGCGGCAGCTCTCCCTTGCGGGCGTCCAGCAGGACGACGCGGACGGTCAGGACCACCTTCGCCTCGGCGGGCAGGTCGTCGGCAAAGCGGCGGGAGGTCTCGAAGTACAGGTACCGGGTTCCGCGGGCCTTCTGGCAAAGGGCGGCCCGGCCGGCAACGCGTTCGCGGCGGAAGGGCCCGTCGGCGGCGGCGACGGGGGCGAGTCCTTCGGCCGTGCTCGGCGCGGCGAAGCGAACGGCGGCCCCGATCTTGGGCAGGGCCCGGCCGCGTCGGCGGGCGGCACGGTTCCGCTCGTGGGTCTTGAGCAGGAGGAAGAACGTCTCGGGGTCCAGGAAGCGCAGCCGCTCGCCGCCGGGGGCCCTTCGGGCGTGGTCCATCACCCGGCTGTGCCACGTGGGGCTCTTGAGGATCGTGCGGACGGGCAGGAACCGCGGCTCGTCGAGGCCGACCATCTGTGCGACCTGGCGTCCCGCGTCGGGCGGCGTGCCGCCGAGGTCGGCCTTCATGCGGACCATGGGCATGGTGTCCGCGTGCAGGCCCTGGGCGGGGATCTTCTGGCCGACGATGCCGCGCGGCGAGAACCGCAGGTACGCGTCGAGTCCGGCGGGGCCCATCGGCGGGGCGTGGCCGTCGATGATGAAGCCCGTGATGCCCAGGTCGTAGCGGCGGAAGTAGGGCAGGTTGTGGTCCACCCAGGCCCGCCAGCCGGCCGGGAGCGTCGAGTCCAGCCGGGGCGCGGCGAGCATGCCGGGGTTGAGGTAGCCCGCCCCGCAGTCGCCGGCGATGAACCGGTCGTTCGCCGTGGCGCGGGTGCGGGCGTAGTGCATGGCGTGCGGGGCGCGGCGGTCGAGGTTGGGGTTGAACGCCCACGCGCAGGGGATCCTCCCGCGGGCCGGGTCCTGCCACCACCGCGGCACGTGGTAGTTCAGCCACGCCGCCGAGTCGTAGTCGCCCAGGTAGAACATCACGTAGGCGTGGGGCGCGACCTGGCCGTCGGGGCCGATCAGCCCGCGGCGGCGCAGCTCGGCCGGGGTGGGTACGTCGGGCTGGAGGTACCGGTCCCGCAGCGGAAAATGCCGGTAGAACGACGCGTTCGCCATGCCCGAGTAGCCCAGCGCGTCGGCGTCCATCACGCCGTTGTAGGCGGAGATCACCCGCGCGTACTGCCACTCGCTGTCCACCGGACCGTGCCGGGAGCCGGCCCGGCCATGGCTGGTGTACTTCCACGCCCAGGGCACGAACCCGCCGATGTGGAAGACCTTCCCGCCGGCCGCGTCGTGCATGCTCCGCAGGATCGCCCGCATCGTCCGGAGGTCCTCGCCGGGCCGCTGGGCCCGGTCGTCGACGGGCGTCTCCTCCGGCCAGACGTGCAGGTCGAAGAACACCGCCCGGTTCGCGATGAAGAAGTCGTGGTTGGTCAGCGTGCAGTTGCTCGCGGCGCTGACGGCGGGGTCGGTCAGCCAGTACGCGTCGAGGTAGTACGCCAGGTATTCCCGCGAGGCCCGCCGCGTGTCGAGGTAGCGGCGCTGGGCCCAGAGGTAGGCGTCGCACTTCGCGCTGCCGGTCGAGGGCGTCGGCGGGCCGCCCGGAAGGCGGAGCCCGCCGTCCCCGTCGAACAGCCGCAATTCGTCCCGCGTCGGCGGGAGCTTGGTGGCCAGCACCCGCCCGTACAGCGACCCGTCGGCGGGGTCGAATCGCAGGCAGGCGCGGCCTTCGACGCCGGCGATGGTGCTGGCGAGGTTGGACGCGGCCGGGACGCGCTCGGTGTAGACGACCAGCCCCTTCACGTATTCCCGGAACGTGGCGATCATCTCCTCGACCGACCGCAGTCGCCGCACCGGCCGACCGGCCAGCCAGTTGCCCTTCCGGCGCAGCTCGGCGAGCCAGAAGTCGTCCGGGTGCTCCATGAACCGCAGGAACAGCCGCGGCGCGTCCCGATTGGCCAGCCCCTGCACGCTGGCAGTGAAGTGCAGCGTGTCCCACACCTCCCGCGCCTGCCGCGGGTCGCGCAGGTCCTTCGTGTTCAGGGCCGTGAGGTCCAGCACGTAGATCGGCTCGGCCTCGGCCGCGCCGAGCACACACGCAACAAACAAACCGGCCAGGTTCGTCAAAGCACACCTCACGATGTCGGCGGCAAGACCACCGATTCGGACCCGATTACACCGGACGGCCGACCCCTACCGCAAGCGGGTTCGCGTGCCGACGCGCCGGCCGGTAGAATCGCCGGGCAGCCGAAAGGAGATCGGGATGGAGATCGGACGCATGACGGGCCCGCCGCGCGGGGAGACGGTCCGGCTGGAGAGCGCCGACGTGGCGCTCGACGTCGGCCGCGGAACCGGGCTGATCCATTCGCTGGTGTTCAAGGCCGCGGGGCTCGACCTGTTCCGGCAGCTTCGGGGCGGAATTGGCGGGTACGTCGGGTCGCTGCGGATCTACGACGAGCACGACGACCGCTGGTACGACGACCTCCGCACGCCGTTCGAGGTGACGGACGAGACGCACGAGGCGGGGAGCGTTCGCACGACGCGGCGGTACGAGGGCGCGGCGTTCGCCGTGGTCCAGACGCTCCGCCTCGACGAGGGGGCGCTGCACTGGGAAGTCGAGGCCCGCAAGCTCGACCCCGCCGCGGCGGACCGGTCGCTCCGCGTCTACTTCCGCTTCCCGATCATCGCCGGGTGGGACCTGTGGGCGCCGTGTGCCGCCGGCGAGTTCACCTTCGACGGCATGACCCCGTTCGAGCTCATGTACGGGCAGGTGCCCTACGTCAGCGACCAGGAGATCATCCTGCCGATGGTCAGCCACTACCACCGGCGGCTGGGCGTGGGCTACTCGATTCTCGAGCCGCTGGACGCGAACGTCCCGGCCGCGAAGTTCTGCTTCAACAACGCCGAGAAGTGCTTCAACTGGGGCTCGATGCACAAGGACGTCCGCAACGTGCCGGTCCTGGAGGCGGTGAACTACTACATCGGCCTCGTCGGCGACCGCCCGATGCGGACGAAGGTGATGCTCCTGTTCCACGCGGGCGACTGGCGGTGCGGCCTGGGGCGGGTCTACCGGCGGTGGCGGGAGTACTTCGACCCGTACAACCCCGCCATCTACGACCGCGAGGGCTGCTTCCTGTGCGGCTCGGTGGACAGCGCCGACGAGATCGACGACCTGCGGGCGATGGGCCTCAAGACGCTCGAAGTGCACGGCCACTTCCAGGACTACTGCGACTACTTCAACGCGGGCGCCGACCGCTGGCTGCGGATCAACACCAAGGAGCGCGTCTACCACCGGCTGGTCCGCGAGCGGACGGGCGGGCCCGGGCCCAAGGCGTGGGAAGCGCCCTCGCCCGTCTCGGCCGGGGAGGTCGAGCAGTTCCTCGCCGAGCACACCGACGCCGAGATCGCCGAGTTCGCCGGCGTCGAGCCCGGCAAGCTCTACCACAGCCGGGAGGACATCCGCCGGCGGCTGGACACGCTCGCCGACGCGGGCATCGCCTGCCACTGGTACTTCAACTACACCGACGGCTACCGCCCCCGCGTCGAGGCCGAGTGGCCCGACTCGATCAGCCGGGACGAGGACGGCCGGCCCATCCCCTCCGGCTGGTACATGTGCCACAACATGAATGCCGACCCGCGGTGGAGCTTCGGGCGCTTCTGCCGGGAGTCCGCCGAGCGGATCGCCGACGCCTACCCCCGGCTGGCGGGGCTGTTCCTGGACTGCTTCCGCCACTACGAGATTGACTTCGCCCACGACGACGGGGTCACCGTCGTTCACGGGCGCCCGTGCTACAGCATGAATCGCTCCTACGACGATATCGAGCGGCTGATCAAGGAGGAGGTCCTCCGCCCGCGGAACGGGACGACGTTCGCCAACAAGCCGTTGAGCCTGCGGTCCATGCGCTACGTGGACGGGCAGTTGCTGGAGGGCAACGGCGAGGTCTACGAGGGCAAGTTCTTCTGGGCGTCGATCGCCTGCCCGCTGTTTTTCATGTTCACCCGGCCGGAGCGCCCGGTCGACTACTACCTCCGCCGCAGCGTCCTGCACGGGGCCTGGCCGACGCTGGTGGAACGGACGCCCGAGAACATCGCCCTCTACCGGCGCTACCTGCCGCTGTTCGCCCGGTTTCGCCGCCGCGTCTTCTGCTTCGAGCCCGACCCGCTCCGCGTGCCGACCCACTCGCGGGGCACACTCTACACCGTTCCCGACGGCTACGTGGCGGGCATCTGCTGCGACCACGTCGACGACGCCGACGAGATCGCCTGGTCGCGCACGCCCCACGCCGTCTTCCGGCTCGCCCGGGCCCACGACATCTCGGCCGTCGAGGTCCTCTATCCAGGCGACGCCGTGCCGCGCCCGGCCGCGTGGAAGTTCGACGGCACGTTCCTCGCCGTGCCCCTGGAGGGCTACCGCAACTGCGCCGCCGTCACGCTCCACGTCACCGGGGATACCCACGCGCCCATCGGCCCCGACACGTTCGCGTCCCGCCCTCGGATGTGCGCGGACCCCGAATCGGCGTTTGAGGACATCACGACGCGCTGACGGTCCGAGCGAACCGGGCGGGGCCTGGCCGGCGCTGGCCCCGGATTGTGCGCTGCCGCAAAGAAAACCTGCAAAAACGACCGGAATCGTTACCCAGATCCACCCCTGAGATGTCCTTACATACTACGGGGGGCGGTCGCGATCTCGGTCCCGAGCGAAGGGCATCGCAGAACGGGCCAACTGGGCAAACGAACCCAAACGCGGATTATTCCGGTTTTGCGTGGACTATCTTCCGCCGTTTGGGGTGTCTGGGTAAGATATAGGGATTACATGGATCAGCCCAAACCGACCGGTTCTCAGAAGCCGCGGAGCGGCGGATGGAGAGTGCGGTGGCGTACGCCTCGGCCAGTGACTTTCGGCCCTCTGCCGCTTAACCCGCATATTTCATGGGCCGTCGAGACGCGGCGTTTGGGCGTCGGGAGTGGCGGATACGCCGAGGGCGGGGGTTTTTCGACGCTCAAAGCGCAAACCACCCCCTTTCCCCCACTGGCGCCGGCC
>Ga0272441_10010084_pt1 | contig 14403 bp, 9 predicted proteins | sample SSMProp6N_FD_193582 | JGI IMG/M metagenome (GOLD analysis project Ga0272441, IMG submission 193582) | Marine sediment archaeal communities from Little Sippewissett salt marsh, Falmouth, MA, United States - SSM-Prop-6N | ecosystem: Environmental > Aquatic > Marine > Wetlands > Sediment ... | reverse complement strand
TAAGGATAATTATGCTGATTTTGCCTTTTGCAATCTCTCCCTTAATTTCTTTGAAGATATTGAATGTTTTATTTCCGAAATACACAGGATTATCAAGCCGGGGGGAATATTTTTCTGTAGTGCACCGGTTCAGGAGAGAAAAAGAACAAGGGCTGTTATACACGGCAAACTGTATATGATCGAAGAACTGAAAGAAAGATTTGAGAAACAGGGCTTCAGGTTTGAAGCATTGCCCTATGATAATGGTGCATTATTATATTTCCGGGCACACCGGTTATAGAGTCTGCCAACACGCCTTATGGATTGTGAGGTGTCGTCTGGTCTACAAATATTTGACCCCTAAGGGGGTCATTTTTCCAGGGTTACAGTTTGACCAGTTTTATTATTTGCTCAAGGCCGGTATTTGTTCGTAGCTTGCATATATACAGACCATTTTTCAGGCCTGTCATATCCAGTTCCCGGGTATAGGTTCCGGCAGGTTGGAGTTCTGAAACCAGGCATTTTATTCTCTGACCATGAATATTATAGACAGTCAGTTCAACAAAATCTAATGATGATAAGTGGTATTTGAGTGAAGTAATATGACTGAAAGGATTGGGATAATTCTGGAAAAGAAGTGTCTTGCTGTTCTCATGAATTTCCGAAATTCCTGTAATAGTAGACACACCAAGTTCATTTTCATATGCCCCCATATCTGCTTCAGAATTTTGCGGATTGGGTCTTAAATTCCCTTCAATGTCTCTGACAGGTGCAGTAAACCACTGTTCATTCAAAAAGAACCTTTTTTTACCGGAACCAATGCAAGGGCTGGAATTCTGAAGATGAAGATCACCGTTCAATAGATCAACAAATAATGGATCACTCTTTATATTACCAGCACCCCAGTTCAGAATAGATGATGAATCGGAGATTTTTATCGAATCCGTACCGTTTTCGATATCACAGTAATTAATATTGGCCGAACAAGGCAAATCAGCTGCGGTAGTTAAAACTATGGGGTTATTTCCGCATCCCCACAAAATACAATTGGTAAGAAAGGCTTTTGCACCTCTTCGGGCGGCAACAGAATTGCCCGGAGCGGATGAAGTATCGGTGAATGTACAATTAATAAGATGAACTTCAGCTTCAGTTTGAAGGCTGGCTCCGTGTGCATTCTTTGTGCTATCTGTAAATGATGCGTAGTTGGAATAAAATACACAATTACTCACTTTGCCCTTAGCTTTATTACTAAAACCCGGACCGGCTGAATGAAGCTCAGAAGTATTCCCGCAAAAAAATGAGTTGGATAACACAAAGTCCTCAAATGAACCAATTATTCTGAGTGAGCCAAATGAATAGGAGTGGTTTCTGTGAAACTGGCAGGAATCAAGTACTATATCAACCACTGAGAAGTCTGGATTAAGTTGTTCAATGCGTATTGCACCACATTTGCTACTGGCTGTATTATCTGCAAATTCGGTTTCGCGAATCGAGAATTTATAGCTTCTTCCGAAGATTGTGGAATCTGCTGTATAGGCTATAGCACCTCCTTCCCCATTTAATGCCCGGTTATACTGAAAATTGCATTTTTCGATGATGCCGTCGCTTTCTTCCATGTGAATTCCGCCGCCGGTATCGGAGGTATTATTAAGGAAATCATTTTGTTCAATAGTAACCTGGCTATACAAAGAATGCAATCCTCCGCCAATAGGGGCCTGGTTTTGTTCAAATTTGCAGTTTGTAATAATAGCATCAGAATGATCAAGGTGCAATCCGCCACTTCCCCAGTCTGATGAGTCATTTCGAAAAGTACAGTAATTTAGTATCAATGTTCCATAATCGCTGGCCATACCTCCTCCCAGGCTTGAGGCATGGTTATTAAGAAAGAGGCAGCTGTCTGCCTGCAGTTCTGCTCCCGAGATACCTATTCCGGCACCCCATTCTGCTTTATTCCCTGTAACTTCGACTTTATTGCATTTGATCACCGAAGATTCCCAAATGAGCATACCCCCTCCACTGTGTACAGCCTGATTATCTGTAAATATGTCATTAGTGAAAGTTGCATTATTCTCTCCCCGCAGTGCAATTGCGCCACCTGTTTCTGCAGCATAATTATTATTGAAGGTATTGTTTTTAAAGATCGGGTCTGCATTCTCAACGGTTGCAGCGCCTCCGGAATTGGCTTGATTATCCTCAAAGAGATTATTTTCAATAGTGACATCTGATATTGAGAGATATAATCCTCCACCAAACTCAGCCCTGTTTTCGGCGAAGGTACAATTCTTTACAGTGGCTACAGAATTGAAAATATGAAGTCCACCAGCTCCCCAATCAGATGTGTCATTCGAGAATGTGCAATTAGTTATGTGAAGTGTTGCCATATCGCCGGCTATGCCACCTCCCCATTCCGTTGCGTGATTACCTGAGAAAAGACAATTATCAACCTGGAGTTCAGTGTCCCAAACTCCAATGCCTGCACCAAATCGAGCACTATTATCGGAAAAAGTAACACTTTCACATGTAACAATTGCAGGTTCCCAAAAGGAAATTCCGCCTCCCTGGTTTTCAGCATCATTATCCATGAATGTGTCATTTTTAAAGGATGGATAACTTTCACCACCCATGGCAACACCTCCACCATCATATGCATAATTATTTTTAAATACATTGTTTTCAAAGATCGGATTGGATTCATCGAAATAAATCGCTCCACCTCCGTGGGAATGATTATTCAGAAAAGTAGTATTCTTAACGATGATATTCGATTTGAAAAGATATAATCCTCCTGCGATAGCGTGTTCTTCACTGGTGCCCGTAGAAAAGTTGTTTTGTATTAAACAGTCTGAAATTTTCACCTTACCAAACTGGAGAATACATATGGCTCCACCGGCATAGAAAGGCCAGCCCGGAGAAATGGCTTTCCCATATTCAAGACAGCAATACGAAATCTTCGATGAATCATTATTTACAGGTGTGTCTGAGAATCGGATACCGCCCCAGCCACCCAGAGTATTGTTATACAGGCTGAATCCTGTAGTATCATTAACAGTAAACAGAATAGAGTCCGCTTCTGTACCAACAGCAAGCAAACGTCCCTGTACATTGAGTGAATAATGTCCCTGAAATTCTACCTTTACTCCGGGTTCAATAATTAAAGTTAGATTATCCGGGATAGTAATATCTCCGTTGATAAGATATGGCGATTCAGCAAGCAACCAGGTACCGCTTATATCTCCTCCCGGAATACTGGTTTGAGCATAAGTAAGTGTATTGATAAAAACTGCAAAGAATAAGGTCAGTGCGGATAGGCTTTTCATGGCATGATATTTTATTTCCAATTAACAATTTACGAAATCATGCACTGAATATCAACAAAATAACATAGTTTTTTGACCCGCGAGACCCACCCCGGAAAGGACTTCCTCCGACTCGTCACGCTTAATGGGTGACCGGCTCAGGATAAACTTCTCGTCCTTATTAAATAAAAAAAAAGGCACGGATCTGGAGATCCGCGCCAGCGAGGGTGCTCCCCAGGAAGGACTCGAACCTTCGACCTACGGATTAACAGTCCGCCGCTCTAACCAACTGAGCTACTGAGGAATTTTATTATGCAACCGTGTTTGCCGAAATTGCGTGGCAAAAATAAAGGCTTTTAGTGAATTAAGCAATATATTTGAGAAATATTTTATTTTCAGAAATACAGGTAAAACAATATGAAAAAAGTCCTCGGAATAGGCAATGCACTGGTCGATGTGATGACAAGACTAAAGGATGATAGCATAATTGAACAGCTGGGTTTTGCAAAGGGCAGTATGAACCTTGTTGATACGGAAAAATCAGCTGAAATAAAGAGGATTACAGCTCAATATGTAAGCAGTATGGCCTCCGGTGGTTCAGCCGCCAACACCATACATGGACTTTCAACCCTGCATATTGAGTCGGGATTTATAGGAGCCACAGGTGAGGACACAATAGGTGAAATATTCGAGAGAAATATGAAATCAGCAGGGGTACATACTTACCTTAGCACAAAGGATGCCGATACAGGTACTGCCGTGGCAATGATAAGCCCTGACTCTGAGCGTACCTTTGCCACCCACCTGGGTGCTGCTGAGAAACTTGAGGCCAGAGACCTGGATAAGACAGTATTCAACACCTATGATATACTTTATCTTGAGGGCTACCTGATAAATAATATGGACCTAATCGAGACAGCCTGTATATATGCAAAGGAGGAGGATCTAAAAATAGCTATCGACCTTGCCAGCTTTAATGTTGTGGCAGCATTTAAGGATAGCTTTTCTCATATCATTGAAAACTATACAGATATAATATTTGCCAACGAACAGGAAGCAAAAGAATTTACCGGGAAGGATGCAGAAGAAGCTGTTGTTCATCTCTCAGAACTGTGCGAAATAGCCGTTGTAAAAACAGGTGCCAGGGGATCCCTGATTCACGATGGGAACAAGCTGATAAATATTGATCCAATGGATGTCGTACCCTTAGATACAACGGGAGCAGGCGACCTTTATGCATCCGGTTTCCTTTATGGATTAGCCCATGATAAACCGCTGGATGTATGTGGTTACCTGGGGACCCTGCTGGCATCTTATGTAATACAGTTTATCGGTCCCAAGATTGACTATGAAAAATGGCAGGTACTTAAAAAGAAAATTAATGAGAAAGTGGGATAAATTTTTAGCCTTTTTTGTTGCATTGCTCGTTTTATTTAATGCTCAGTCATGCAACAGGCATGAAACAGATACTATACTGGAGGTGAGAGGTAATAAATTTTATATCAACGGAGCACCTACCTACAGAGGTCTGGAGTGGAACGGAAGCACCATTGAGGGTTTGTTGATTAATTCACGTATGGTACAGGGTATATTTGATGACAGCAATGAGAAAACTGCGCAATTATGGAAATATCCTGACACAGGAGAATGGGACCCTGACCGCAATACCAACGAATTCGTAATTGCCATGGAGGAATGGTACAGTTATGGTATGAATGCCTTTACACTGAACCTCCAGGGTGGCAGCCCAACCGGCTATGGTAATAACGGCTGGATAAATACCGCATTCAATGCCGATGGATCGCTGAAGAAAAACTATTTTACCCGCCTTTACAGGATATTAGATAAATCTGATGATCTCGGAATGGTCGTAATATTGGGAATATTCTATTTTGGCCAGGATCAGAACCTGGCAAATGAACAGGCTGTAATCAATGCTGTTGATAATACCCTGGATTGGCTGAATGAGGCTGGATTCAGGAATATAATAATTGAAATATGCAATGAATGTGATGTTGAGTATGACCATGAAATCCTTCAACCTGAAAGGGTGCATGAACTGATCAAGAGGGTTAAGGAGACAGATTTCGAAGGATATTCTTACCCTGTTGGAGTAAGCTTCGGGGGTGGGACCCTGCCGGGATTGAATGTTGTAAATACCGCCGATGTACTGTTCCTGCATGGTAATGGGGTTGATGATCCGAACTATATCAGGGAAATGGTTAGGAGATTGAAGGTGATGCCGGAATATAATGCCCAACCTGTTATTTTCAATGAAGATGATAATTATGATTTCGACCAGGAGGATTATAATATGAAAGCTGCCCTGGAATCATATGCATCGTGGGGATTTTTTGATTATCGTCGTAAGGGTGAAGCATTTGAACAGGGCTTTCAGAGTGTTCCGGTAGACTGGGGGCTTAATTCTGACAGGAAGAAGGCTTTCTTTGCAAAAGTCAAAGAGATAACAGGAGGCCTTGAATGATGAATTACGAATGATGAAATATGAATGATGAAATAGAGGCGTTGCACGTGGCGCCTTTTTTATTTGCTGGTTGCTTATACCTTCCGCTGTTTAAAGGATTAAGATATAAAATAAACAAAACATGTTTCGGGGTGTTATTATTAAAAAAATAAAATAATATCATCATGATTGAACTAGGTAATGCAACTTTTGAAAATTACGTGGGTAGCCAGGAAGGTTTCAGTGAAATGGGATACCAGATTGTTGCCCATGTTTTAACATTAGGCTATGCCGTTATGCTGGCTGGCCTTCTGTACTTTATCCTCAGCATGCGTACAGTGGCACCAAAATACAGGACCTCATCCATCCTGTCAGGAGTGGTAATGGTAAGTGCTTTTCTGTTATTGTACAAGCAAGCAGGCAACTGGACTGCAGCTTTTGAATTCAACCAGGAGAGCGGACGATATTTTTTGGGTGAGGGAGCTGATCTGTTTAATAATGGGTACCGATACCTTAACTGGCTGATAGATGTGCCCATGCTTCTGTTCCAGATTCTTTTCGTGGTAAGCCTTAAGCAAAGCAAATTCAGCAGTGTCAGAAACCAGTTCTGGTTCTCGGGTGCAGCCATGATTATCACAGGATATATTGGTCAGTATTTTGAAGTAACCAATATCAAGCTTTATTTTCTGTGGGGAGCTATATCAACGGTCTTCTTTATCCATATCCTGATCCTTATGAGAAGGGTTATCAGGGAAGGAAAAGAGGGTGTTCCGGAAACCGCACGGAAAGCTCTCAGCTCTATATGGGTGTTATTTGTAATTTCATGGATGCTATATCCCGGAGCATACCTTATGCCTCATCTTCTTGGCATCGAAGGTGCCTTTTTCAGTGAGTCAGGTGTGGTGGGCAGGCAGATTACTTACACCATAGCTGATGTGGCCTCCAAAGTGATATATGGTATATTACTCACAGTAGCAGCACAATCAATGAGTAAAAGTGAAGGATACGATTATAATGCTTTAAAAGCGTAAACAAATATATAATCCATAAAAAAATGAGGCGTTCGTTATATACGGCGCCTCATTTTTATTTTCTATTCTTCAGGTTTAAATACTATATCGATAATATCGGCATCCTTAAAGAAAGTACGGGCCGCCTCTCTTATATCATCAGTTGTGAAGCTATTCAGAATATCTTCGTAGTTTGCAGGGTCATGGTAATTGATACCACTGAGGTACCAGGTATAGAGAGTTGACATCCAGTACGAATTATGTTGTTTCGACTCCTCCCTGTTCTTGAGTATATTCTTAACAGCTTTATCCAGGTATTCCCTGTCGGGGCCCTGTTCCATCAATCTTTCTATCTCGCTATATACAAGAGGTTTGAGCTCTTCAGCCCTTTCAGGATCGCAGTCGAATGTTATCATTGCGTTGGATCTCTGAGCCGGGAATTGCTGAAGAGAGATACTGGTTGATACACCGTAGGTACCACCTTCTTCTTCACGGATCTTTTCAGTATATATTATATCAAGTATGCCGCTTATAACTCTGGCTGCCTGTCTGTTGTAAGGTGTAAATTCAATATCTCCGGAATAATTGATGACCACTGTAGCTTTCGGAACTGCCATGGGCATCCCAATCACCTTCTCTGTTCGTCCTTCAGGTGGCCTTATGCCTCTGTCTATCCACTGTTCAGAGCCTTCATGGCTTGTTAATGACCCGATATACTTTGATGCCAGCTCCCTGGCATTTTCTTCTTCAACGTTTCCAACTATGAAGAATATATAATCATCGGCATCCCTGAACCTTTCTTTGTAAAGATCTTTGACTTTTTCAAATTCAATATCCTCGATAAACTCCCTGTTAAGCAGGCGTGCCCTGGGGTGATAATCCGACATTATAACAGTCAGTGAGTCCTGCATTATTTTTTGAGGATTATTATTCATTGTTTCGATCATTGCTTTGAATCTTGATGTAATAGCATCATGAGCTTCACGATCGAACCTGGGTTTTTCGAACCTAAGGTATAGCAATTGCATAAGTGTCTCAAAATCACCCGGAGTTGATGAGCCACCGATATTTTCGGTTACCTCGGCCAGGTTTACAGAGAGAGACACTTTTTTTCCTGAAAGCATTTTCTGCAGTTCAATATTATCAAATTCACCTGCTCCGTATGTCAATGCCAGGGTTGACAGCAGTGAGGCTTCGGGTATGAATTCATCTTCAATCAGCGAGGTACCGCCGAAGGAAAATGCTGATACCGATACATTGTCTTTCTCATAATCTGCCTTTTTGTAGATCACCCTGGCTCCATTTGCCAGTGTCCATTCAACTGCGCCGAACGCATCAAGAGTATTTGTTTTTACTATTTCGCTGCCCGGGAGCAACTCGTTAATAAGTGAGCCTGCAGCACCTGTATCATCGTAAGGTTCAATATCAGATTCATGAACCGACTGCATTATATCAATGGCTTTTTGTTCAGAAAGGTATTCAATAGAATCACCCACAGGTCCCTGAACATAGAGTACCCTGTTACTGTCAGTCATCCATTCAGATGCTTTCTCAGATACTTCCCCGAGGCTGATACCCGGCAGGATTTCCTTTACTTTCTGATATTCATATTCAACAGAGGGCAGGGGTTCATTTATCAGGAAATGTTGCTGGATATTTCTTGCCCATGCATCATTATCAATCTTATCTCTTTCCTTGTAATAGTTCTCCCAGTTTGAAAGCATTTCTGACTTTGCTCTCTCGAGTTCACCTTCAGTGAAGCCATGCCTTCTGACTCTCTCTGCCTCTGTATATATTGCTTTAAAAGCCTTTTCACCTTCACCCTCGCTGAAACTGGCTCCAACACTAAAAACATCATAACCACGCACAAATCCACTATAACCGATCGAGCCTGTAATAAATGGAGGAACACCTTTTTGCAGCAATTCATTAATCCTCTCAGATATCATTGAATTAAAGAGTGTTCTGATATATTGCTCGCGCAGGTAATTATTGTTTTTTTCATTCTTGCTTATTGCTTTATGTTTAATATAAAGGTCGACAGAATGTTGTTGAGCTTCGCGGTCGGTTACAAGCAAATAGCGTATTTCATCGTGCCCGGGGACCTCGAAAAAAGGTCTCTGCATTGGTTCTTCCACTGCGGGAATGCCAGAGAAGAGATCTACGATCTTATCTTCCATTATATCGGGATCAAAGTCTCCTACAACAGCTATAGCCTGCAGGTCGGTCCTGTACCAGTCGTGGTAAAAGTCGCGCAGTGTATTATAGTCAAAGTTTTGTATTATATCAAGATCACCTATTATATCCCTTTCCGCATACTTTGATCCCTGGAGCAGAACCGGAAGGAACTGCCAGGTCATTCTGAATGCGGCAGTCCGGCGGGTGCGCCATTCTTCGGATATAACGCCTCTTTCTGCATCAATTTCTTCTTCGGTAAGTAAGAGGTAATTTGACCAGTCCTTCAAAACGAGCAGGCATGTATCAATCAACCCCGGGTGATCAACAGGAATATCACTGAGGTTATAAACTGTTTCATTAAATGAGGTATAAGCATTTATGTTTCTTCCAAAAGCGACGCCATGCTTTTCCAGGGTGCTTATTATCCCGGTCTCTTTGGTCGGGAAATTTTGCGTTCCGTTGAAAGCCATATGCTCGAGGAAATGAGCAAGGCCATTCTGCTCATTTTTTTCCAGCAATGCGCCTACATTCTGAATTATGTAAAAACTAGCTCTTTTTTCCGGTTCGGTATTTTGCCTTATATAATAAGTCATACCGTTATCCAGTTTGCCTTTACGTATTTCAGGATCTATCGGAACAATATCTCCAGATGGCTGTGCAAATGCGGTGGTGCTTATTAGGCACATAATCAATACTGGCAGGATTGTTTTTCCTACGATGGTTTTCATAATATTTGTTTTAATTAGACAGTATTTTCTTAAAACAGACCGTGTAATTCGGCATCAATTTTATCTATAATCTGGCGAAGATGGTCGGTATTATCAGGAAAGTCGTATGCATCAGCTTCGATTATCAGCAATTTTCCCAGCTTATACGATTCGATCCATGCTTCATATCTTTCGTTCAATCTTTTCAGGTAGTCAATCCTTATTGAATTTTCATAATCCCGCCCCCTCTTCTGTATCTGGTTTACAAGGGTCGGAACAGAGGCCCTGAGATAAAGAAGCAGGTCGGGGGGTTCAATAAGTGAACTCATAAGGTTAAAAAGAGTAAAATAGTTTTCAAAGTCGCGGGTCGACATCAGTCCCATCGAATGGAGGTTAGGAGCAAATATATAAGCATCTTCATAAATAGTCCTGTCCTGGATAACTGTTTTATCCATGTTCTTGATATCGATGATCTGGCTGAAGCGAGAGTTAAGAAAGAATATCTGCAGGTTAAAGGACCATCTTTGCATGTCATCATAAAAATCGTTGAGATAAGGGTTTTCATCGACATCCTCATAGTGGGCTTCCCATCCATAGTGTTTTGCCAGCAAGCCGGCAAGGGTCGTTTTTCCGGAACCTATATTTCCTGCTATCGCGATATGCATATTCAATCTTTAAAAATTAATATCTAAAATTAATAAAATAATGAGTACCTGTTACATAAAATCAAGTAATTCATCCAGGTATTGCCTGTCGTTTGCCAGTCGCGGGACCTTGTTCTGTCCACCTAGCTTATTTTTCTTTTCCAGCCACCTGTAGAAGGTGCCTTTCGGAGCAACAATCACCGTAGGTTTTGTAAGGGTAAGATCCTTATACCGCTTTGCCTCGTAATCTGAGTTTAAGGATTTGAGGTTGTTATCAAGCAAGTCAACAAAATGTTCCATGTCTTCAGGCTCTTTCTCAAACTCGATAATCCACTCATGATGACCTTTGGATGTGGCGCTCATAAAATGTGGTCCGGCTGTATAATCGGTTATCATAGCCCCGGTTTTCGATGATGCTATCGCAAGTGCCTTTTCGGCATTTTCAATAATAACCTCCTCTCCGAATGCATTGATAAAATGCCTGGTGCGGCCGGTTATCTTGAATTTATGAGGATACAGGTTTGTAAACATTACAGTGTCCCCGATCATATATCTCCAAAGGCCTCCATTTGTTGATATAACAATAGCATAATTAACACCTTTCTGGACATTTGCAACTGTATATGATTCAGGATATTTATTATTTATATCCTCTGTCTTCACAAACTCGTAGAATATCCCATAATCAAGCATCAGCAGCATGTCATCGCTATCCAGGTCATCCTGGATGCCGAAATAACCCTCTGAGGCATTATATGATTCGAGGTAGTTCATCGACTCCGAAGGTATGATTTTCCTGTATTGCTCCCTGTATGGCTTGAAGCTTACTCCTCCGTGGCAGAAAAGCTCCAGATCAGGCCAAACTTCAAGAAGGTTTTTTGTTCCGGTATAATCAAGTATATATTTTATCAATACAAGGAACCATGATGGTACTCCTGCCAGGTACCTGATATTCTGGTTTACAGTACGGCGGGCTATTTTCTCCATTTTCTCCTCGAAATCTTCAATCAGGGCAATCTTTGCACGGGGCGACTTCATTAGTTCAGCCCAAAGGGGCAGGTTCTCTATCAAGATAGCTGAGAGGTCGCCGTAAAGCGAATCGTTGCTGAAATTATTTATCCTGTGACTGCCGCCAAGGGTCAGACCCCTGCCTGCAAATACTTTCGTTTCCGGCTTCATCTTCGAATATATGGCCAGCACATCTTTACCTCCCCTGAAATGACACTCTTCAAGAGCCTCCCTGGATACCGGTATGAATTTGCTCTTTGAGCTGGTTGTACCCGATGATTTAGCAAACCATTTTATTTCTCCCGGCCATAGCAGGTCCTTTTCTCCCTTGCGTAGTCTCTCTATAAATGGCTCCAGCTCTGAATAGGTACCAACAGGTACAGTCTCCTGGTATTGCTTGATCGACTCAATATTACCGTAATTATAATCCTTGCCCCAGCTTGTTTCGGATGCAGCATTTATGAGATTTACGAAGGTCTCATACTGTACCTCATATGGATAGGTCCTGAAGAGATCAATAGAGATCATCCTCTTGGTATTCAGCCAGTTAATAATTGAAGGTATTAATGCCATTTCATTATTTTAGGGAATGTAAATATAATGAAAATATAAGTTTCGGCATTCACTCTACCTGCTGAAGATCTCGGAATATATCTTGAGGGAATTGATATTTGTGAAACCCGGCAGGTGAAGGGAATAGAATCCAAGGATATCATTCAGGAATTCCCTGCGGGTATTTCCTGAGATGCGGATATTATTGCATTCGGCAATGCTGGAATTAAGGAAGTCGTTTAATAATGATGAGTACTCCTTCCCCATGTAATAGCCATGAAAGGGAAGATCATCGGTATAAAGTCCGTTTTGCATATCAAAGTACTGAAGCGTTTCACTGTAGTTATTCGATGGTGCTATACCCAGGTATTTTGTCAGGCCTATAATGAATCCGATATGAAAATTTGGTATACTATTCTTTTCATTGTCCAGGTACTCGAGTGTCTCAATAATATAATGATACATTTTTTCATCAGGTCCGGAAGGTCGCAGTGCTTTATACAGGACCTCACCAAGGAACATGATAATACTGTTACGCCTGATATCAGAATAAAGACTGGAATAATGAAATACAGGGGAGGCTTCCTTGACAATATGAAGATCTTTTTTCTCCCTGTAGTAGAACTCTATGCTAATTGGTTGCAGGGCCTGGAAATATGATCGGTGAGTATTGCTCTTCCTGCTGCTCACCCCTTTGGCTATAAAGCTCATCCTTCCATACTTCCTGGTGAAAATATGGCTTATTATTCCTGAATCGGAGTGCTTGATGGTATGCAGTACTATGCCCTCTGTCTTTTCAAGCATGCTTTATTACTTTTGTTTCAAAAATACGAAATTATGATGCTACAGGTTCCAATCAGGGCAAACTAAAAATTTGTATATTTAAAAATCTCAAGCAGTAATCATATGAGCAAGGAATCACAGGATAAATTGGTCAAGCGAATAGCGAGACTTGCAAAGCAGAACCAGGAACTGGAGGAAAGATTAAAAAAGCTGATCAGCGAAAATGAAAGGTTGATATCCGAAAACGAAAAGCAGAAAGAATTATTAGGCAGACTGTCTGCGGGTGATCTCAAAAAACCCACACCTACACTGGCTGAGCAAAGAGCCCTGAAATTCAAAATGGCCACTGTACTTTTTGCTGATGTACACGGCTTCTCAAAGGTAATGACCGACTCAGATTCCTCGGAACTCATTGACGAGCTGGACGAGATATTATATAATTTTGATACTATAGTCAACAGGTACAGGATTAAGAAAATAAAAACTATTGGAGACACTTACATGTGTGCCGGGGGTATACCGGAAAAGAATATCACCAATCCAATTGATGTTGTACTGGCAGCTCTTGAGATGCAGACTTATCTCAGGAAGCATGAAAAGAGCAGGCGGAAAGATCAAAAGCATATTTGGGATCTGAAAATAGGGATACATACGGGCCCAGTAACAGCAAGTATAGTTGGTAAAAGGAAAGTGTCGTACGACATCAAGGGCGATACAGTCAATACAGCCAGCAGGGTGGAGGGGGTGTCTGACCGGGGTAAGATACTTATTTCTGTTATGACCTACGAGCTGGTAAAGGAATTCTTCCAGTGTGAATATTATGGCAAGCTGCCTGTAAAATATAAAGGTGATCTTGATGTGTACCAGGTGATAGGCCTTAAACCACAGTTCTCAGCTAATCGCGATGGTACTATTCCGAATGAAGCCTTTAATATCAAATTTGGCCTGATACAATTTACAGATATCCAGGAAATAATTCTTGATAAATTGGAAAGGGAATTACCCGGGTACCTTTATTATCACAATGTCAAACATACCGTTGATGTTGTTACGGAGGTTGAATTAATAGGCTGGGCCGAGGGCTGCAGCGATGAAGAGATCCTTTTACTTAAGACAGCAGCTCTCTTTCATGATGCAGGTCATACAGTTGAATACGATAACCATGAACACCACGGAACACTGCTTGCCCGGAAGATATTGCCTGAGTTCAACTATTCTGATCGCCAGATTGAGACAATATGCGATATAATAATGGCAACCCAGTTACCTCCCGAACCTAAAAATATTCTTGAGGAGATAATATGCGATGCCGATCTCGATTACCTGGGACGAAGTGATTTTATACCCGTTTCGAATACTCTGTATGATGAATTGAAAGCCCAGAATAAGATAGGTAGCCTGAACGAATGGAATAAGCTGCAGGTTAAGTTTATTTCAAACCACCAGTACTTTACAAAGACGGCACGCAGCCTCAGGGAGGTTAACAAGCAAAAGCAGATTGAACGTATTGAGAACCTTATTACCTGATAATAAGTATCTTCGTTGTAGTCCTGATATTGCCATCTTCATTGGCACAAAAGACAATGTATACTCCTGTTGATACTTTTTCACCATTATATGTTTTCATGTCCCAGCTTACATCCCCTCCCGTCGACCGGGTTTCATAAACCAGGTTGCCCGATACATCAGTTATTTTGATATTCGAATTTCTTGAAAGTCCTGTTATTGTTACCTCTCCCGTGAAATCTTCCCTTACCGGGTTTGGAAAGGAATATACCCGGC
>Ga0272441_10010083_pt1 | contig 14403 bp, 15 predicted proteins | sample SSMProp6N_FD_193582 | JGI IMG/M metagenome (GOLD analysis project Ga0272441, IMG submission 193582) | Marine sediment archaeal communities from Little Sippewissett salt marsh, Falmouth, MA, United States - SSM-Prop-6N | ecosystem: Environmental > Aquatic > Marine > Wetlands > Sediment ... | reverse complement strand
ATATTTTAAAAAAAATAGATTGTGATCACATCTATTTAAGCATTGATATGGATGCTATTGACCCTTCCCATGCACCCGGTGTGTCTACACCTGAGCCCTTTGGCTTATCTGCAGTTGATGTCCTAGAAATAATTAGGGAGATTGCTCCACGGATAATTGGAATTGATGTTGTGGAAGTCTGCCCCTCATATGACACAGGAATTACAGCAATACTTGCAGCTAAATTCATAAGAGAATATATTACTTGGAACAACAAAAATTAAAGCATTTCCAAAAAATATTTATGTATCCGTACATCCTGGGAGAGTTCAGGATGGAAGGCAACCGCCAAAAAATGTTTTTCTTTTGCCATCACAATCTTATCATCAATCCAGGCAAGAGGCCGACAGTTATTCCACACCCGTCGTATTACAGGAGCACGAATGAAAACACCTGGGAAGGGCTCTCTGAATCCCTGTATTTTTAGGGAATATTGAAATGAATCTTGCTGGCGGCCAAAAGCATTTCTTTCCACCTCCATATGCATGACCCCCAGTGTCTTAATCCCCTTTTCTTGTTGAGCCAATAAAATGCATCCCGCGCATGTTCCCATAATGGGAAGACTGGAAGCCTTATCCTGAATCTCCTTTAATAGACCTGATTTTTGTAAAAGATGGGAAATAGTGGTGCTTTCACCCCCTGGTATAATGAGTCCGTCAATCACAGGAAGTTTTTTTTTAATGGTAATAACCTCTCCCTCTCGGTTAAGGTCACGTAATGCATTTTTGACAGCCTGAGCATGTTCAGTGATTGCCCCCTGTAGGGCAACTATCCCAATTTTAATCATAAGAGCTCATTTAGGTTACAATGACAGAGTTTTTCAAGCTTATTGTGCAATTTTCTCAGTCGGTCTGCCCCTTTCTCATTTCCTTTTTGTTGAAAACGATTAATAAGAACAGTAATATCATGTATACCAGAAAGATTATCGGCATGAGCCACGATTTCTTCTTCAAGTGTTTGGGGGATATACTCTTTGGGAGGAAGACCCAAAACCTGGGCTTCTTCCTTGTCTATCCCGGCACCTATATGGTGTTCAATTATGGATACCACAGCGGGGTGAAATCCCTGCTGGCGGGCAATTTCTGCTCCTTGAATTGCATGATGGATTCCATGGGTTTGACTTCGGCCAATGTCATGAAGTAGTGCGCCCATGGTCACCAAATCCTTGTTTACCGTTATTCCAGCATCCTCAAGTTTTCTTGTGATTTTCATGGCGATTTCATATACATTCTGTGAATGCATAATTACTTCTTTTGAACATCCTGCCTCATCAAGTATCCTAAGAATTTTTTTTGGGTTCATAATCTTTGGGTTATCCTATCAAGAAATATGGCCAAGGCGGCGACTTCTGAATGAGGCTGGTGGCCTATGGCAACATTAAAATCAGAAAGGTGATAAAACTCACCTGGGACTTTTTTTGACCCTACAATTACCAAGATATCTGTTGCCTTTTTAATCTTCTGGATTACCCTGTCCAGTTCTGTTCCGTACATGCTCAAATGAACAATAATCCCCTTCCAATCCTGGAAAAATTTTCTCCATTGAATACCCGTTCTAATCCTAAATTCTCCTCCGAAACGACAGACAACGTCAGTAATTGTGCCTTCAATCTCCCTGCTTTTTGTACCTATAATTATCTCTTTTGCTCCCAGGGCCCGTGCCACTAGAGCAACATGCGTGGTAATTCGTTTATCCCTGTCTGGCCGATGGCCGTATCTAAAAACAGTGATGTCTACCATGATCTTACTTAAATGATAAAGAAAAGCTCATGCATATGGACCTATATATCCATTTTCTTCCCGTATGGACAGATTCATACTTTGGGTGATATGCCTTAGCAAATATATTTTGAGTCATGATTATTTAAAAAAAATAATTTAGGGTTTTTCCAGATTTTTCTTCAGCTATATCTTTTCTATCATCATCCCCTTATAGACAAGACGATCTGACCGTTTCACAATCGCTTTGAGTTTCACTGAGGACAGATGATATTGAATCTCTACTTCCCGTCCCATTTTTCCTGTTCCAATCCAATCATAAATCTTCTTCTCGATTTCACGAAATTCTTTATCATCCATGAGTGCAATGGCAAAGGCATCACTGATTTTGTCAATGCTAGACACAATTCGGATGTGAAACGAGTTATAGTTAGCCCGGTACTCCTTTTTGGGTTTTTCATCTGCAGGCATAGCCCATCGAGTTTCAACAAGCTTGATTTTCTCAAAATAGGACAAAGCCTCGATGCCCTCGTCTCCAAATTTTTCCACTATGGAATCAACTGTTTTCCATTCTGATAAAATTTCATTAAAAACCTTCTTTTTTAAATCAGTGTCAAATCCTCTTAATAGCCATACTAAATCAGTTACTTCATTAATTAGTTTAGCATGAGCCATTATGTTGTTATCGTATATCAATTTAAAATTTTATTGGTACCCCCCCTTGCTGCATTAAAACCGTTACCGTCCCTGATTCTGGCAGATAAAAAATATATATGGAAAAAAAATGAATACAACTATGTACGAGAGCTGTAACTTCCCAAAACCATAGTCCAAATTTTTTCTATAATCAAAAAAGCCATGGTTAACCAGAAGAGACAAGGCAATAACAGGCCAATATAAAGAAGCATAGAGAACAAGTACGATCCTTTCTCAACCAAATGATTAAAAAAGTCATAAGAAAAAAATTTGTATAAATGGTTTGTTCCATTACTAAAAATAATTAAATATGGTTCCCATATAGATAATACAGGTTTTCCTATGGGAAAAGGAAATGGGTTTGGAAAAGTCATTCTATTCAATGAACATTTTGTGGTCTATGGCATACCTTCCATTGTTTCAGCAATTGATTTAGAGACAACAGCGGTGGTTACAAAACAGGAAAAAAATGGTGTTATACTTGATGATCAAAGACCTGCCACAAAAGGATACAAGGAGGAAAAAAAGAAACACCAAATAGACTCCCTCTCTCGTATATTAAAAAAAATGAAAAAAGAAAATCAGCCCCTGAAAATTACCCTGGGGGGTAAACTGGTTGCAGCCAGCGGTATTGGTGCCAGTGCAGCTTCCTGTGTTGCAATTGCCCGGGCTATCAATGAAGAATTTCATATGCAGCTTACCGAAGAAGAGATTAATGCCATAGCTTTTGAGGGAGAAAAGGGATACCATGGCTCCCCGTCAGGGGTAGATAACACAGCTGCTACCTATGGAGGCCTTATCTGGTTTAAGAAAGCTAATCCTGATGTCATAAAACGATTAAAGATACAGGCTCCCTTGGAGATTGTAATGGGGAATACCGGTATGGTTGCCAATACAAAATTAGCTGTGCAAAATGTTCGCCGATCCAAAGAGAAACATCCTCATCTCTATGCACAATTTTTTACCCAGGCAGAAGAAGTTGTTGAGAAGGCAAGGGATGCCCTCCGGTCACAAAATCTTACACAGATAGGGGAATGTATGAACGAAAATCATACTCTCCTTCAAAAGATAGCTGTTTCCAATAAAAACCTGGATTTTTTGGTACAAGTAGCCCGGGAAACAGGAGCTTTTGGAGCAAAATTAACAGGAGGAGGACTGGGGGGCTATATGGTGGCTCTCACCCCTGGAAAGGATCTTCAGGAAAAAGTAGCACGAGCCATTACTCGTGAAGGCTTTTATACCATAAAAACCCGGATTGGTGTTTAAATGAATCTACGAGAATATATTAAGGAACTAAATAAAAAAGATATGATAAAGACGATTCACAAAGAAGTGGACGTTCAATATGAAATCGCTACACTATTAAAGCAACTCGATGGTATTCCTCTTTATTTTGAAAAAGTAAAAGGTTTTTCAATGCCTGTTGTGGGAAATATATGTTCCACGCGGGAACTAGTTGCACTAGGATTGCAAATAAAAAAAGAAGACATTATCCCTCATCTTTCACAGGCGATTTCTCATCCCAAAGATCCCATTGTTTCTCAGGCAAAAAATTATCATAAGATTTCTCCAGATTTATCAAACCTTCCTATTTTAACTTATTATCCCTTTGACGGAGGACCCTATATTGCCTCTGCAGTCATTGTTGCAAATGACGCCGATTATGGGTTAAACGCCTCCTATCATCGATTAATGGTAATTGGGAACGATACAATCGTCATGAGAATTCTTCCGCGTCACTTCCATGAATATCTCGCCCGGGGATTACAGGAATTTGCCATCTGTATTGGTAATTCCATCCCGGTTTTACTGGCCTCAGCGGTATCAACATCTATTCAGGTTAGTGAACTAAGCATAGCAAATGCATTACTACAAGAACCCCTTATTGAGATCGATGGACACAGGGTTCCCCAGTCCGAGATAGTGATGATTGCTGAAATGACAGGAGAAAAACATGAAGAGGGTCCTTTCCTGGACTTAACCGAAACACCAGATATTGTCAGGCAGCAACAAGTAGCACAAATAAAAAAGATATATGTCAAGGAAAAACCGGTTTTTCATGCTCTCCTCCCCGGTGGTCTTGAGCATAAAGTATTGATGGGAATGCCGCGAGAGCCAACGATTTATAATGAAGTCAGTCAAGTGTGCCAGTGCAATGATGTATTCATAACACCCGGTGGTTGTTCTTGGCTTCATGGTGTGGTGGGTATCACCAAACGTCATCCTGAAGATGGAAAAAAGGCGATAGAGGCTGCATTCAGGGGACATAAATCAATGAAACATGTCTTTGTTGTTGATGATGATATAAATATTCATGATCCTCATGAGGTTGAATGGGCCATGGCGACTCGATTCCAGGGGGACAAAGATATGGTTATTAAAAAAGAGAAAGGTTCTTCCCTTGATCCCTCCTCAGATCTTGAAACACAACTAACTGCCAAAATCGGCTTTGATCTCACCATCCCAATGGGTCAAGATCCAAAAAAATTTAAAAAACCAGAACCACCTTTGACAATCAATGCCAATGACTATCTGGATTGATCAATCATCAGGGAGGAACCCATAATTTATTATAGGGGGCAAATGGATGACAAAATGCTATGCCGTTATTGGGGCTGGTCGTCAGGGTATTGCAGCAGCCTATGACTTAGCAAAATTTGGGAAACCCGATGGTCTTATCCTTATTGATAAAAATACGGAGAAATTACAGGGGGCCAAAGATCATCTCAATTCTTTACTGGATTCCTCACTGATCTCTTCTATTGCAGTAGATGTTTCAAATATCTCCCAGCTTACCAAAGCCCTTTCGGGAGTCACAACCTTGATAAGTGCTGTCCCCTACACCTTTAATCCAGGTATCACTGATGTTGCCCTTGCCCAGGGAATTAATATGTTTGACATGGGGGGAAATACACACATTGTTCGGCAGCAATTACAAAGAGATAAGGAAGCCAAGGATCGGGGCATCACCATTGTCCCTGATTGTGGTATGGGTCCGGGTATGAATATCTCTCTGGCCACCTATGCCATGTCATTACTTGATACCCCCACTGATGTCCTTATATGGGATGGAGGCTTACCGCAAAAACCATCCCCCCCGTGGAACTATCTTTTATCCTTTAACATTGGCGGATTAACAAATGAATATTATGGACATGCCTATTTCCTAAGAAAAGGAAAAGTGGTTGAAGTACCCTGTTTTACTGGATATGAAAAAATAGATTTCTCCCCCGTTGGACAACTGGAGGCCTTTGTGACCTCAGGGGGCTTGTCAACTATGCCCTGGACATTTCAGGGGATACTAACCACTCTTGAAAATAAAACTCTTCGATATCCTGGACACTATGCCTCCTTTAAAGCCTTTTCAGATCTTGGATTGCTAAGCCCTATCCCCATCACTATGGGGGAAAATCAAATTATTCCACGGGACCTATTCCATGCCCTACTGGAACCAAAAATTATCCAAACAGTAATCCAAGACATTGCCCTTATCAGGATACATTGCCGGGGTTTCAACAGGGAAAAACCAGCCATGGCTACTATTGAACTCATGGATTATTATGACCACCACACTGGCTTTATGGCCATGCAACGGGTCACTGGTTGGCACACGTCCATTCTAGCTATCCTTGCAGCCCAAGGAAAACTGCCATCTGGAGCTATACCTGTAGAATCAATTGTGCCAGGAAAAATCATCGTCAATGAAGCCCGTAAAAGAGGCTTCATGATACAAGAAGAAGTAACCAATTCTTCATAAAAACTCTGTTATTTTCATGTAGAAGCTTCTAGGTTCGCTTTTTTTCTCTCATATACACATTGTAAAACATATGTAATTGTAGATGTGTTTTACTGAAGCCCGGTTTCTTCCCCTGCCTGCATTATCCTGTTTGATTATTTTTTATAAAGGTTCATCTCAAGTAAACCCTGTTGGTTTTTTTTTCTTCTAATCCTAACACTATCCAGTTTTTTTAGAACTATTTCATTAACCACCATTACTTCTCCATCAATAAGATGTCCTCCCGTGAGATGATGGTTTTGGTCAGCAACAGCCACATGGAGATGGCACACCACCTCATTTGTTTTCTGCATCCGGGAAATGTTTCCTTGCAAAGAGACTAATTCTACAGGATCTTTAATCTGTTCCTTAACATAGTCCTCTCCATTAAAATAGCCAATGGTGATGTTTTTCAGCATTCCTATACCTGAAATAACAAGAGCTGAATCAAAACATCTCTTCTCCATTAAAACTGATAAATTTTTAATAATGTTTCCCTTGCTAAATTTAGCCAGTATGAAATTATTTTCTTCCTGTATTTCCATATAATCCCTCTCCATTTTCACCTAGACACACATTAATTTATACTTTTGTAGCTATATTTTTCATCTTTTGGGATGCAAAGAACTTTCCCTTTTATTCTAGTAAGGTAATGCTTGATTAAGGGCAAAGGTAATAAGTTAATATATTTATATCATTTTCAACCGAGGTAATATGTACCTAACAAGGAAACAAGAACAGATTCTTAATGGAGAAAAAGGAGAAATATTACAACGAATGTTCCGCTTACTTACCCGGTTAGGGGATATCTACAAAGCAGATAAAATGATTCCCATTGGCTCTGTTCAAGTTGCAGGTGTCTCCTATAAGTCAATTGGTGATCCCGGGTTAGAGTTTCTTGAAGATCTAGCTCGAAAGGGAGCACGGGTTCAGGTTCTCACCTTTCTTAATCCTGCAGGGATGGATCTTGAGGCATGGGATCTCTTGGGTTTCCCCCGTGATTTTTCCCAAAAGCAACTTCGAATTATTACAGCTTTCAAAGAGATGGGTATTGTTCCCACAGCAACCTGTACCCCCTATCTTATAGGCAATCTTCCCCGGTTTGGTGAGCATCTTGCATGGTCTGAGTCATCTGCTGTTTCATTTGCTAATTCTGTTATTGGAGCACGGACTAACCGAGAGGGCGGCCCTTCTGCACTAGCCGCTGCTCTTTGCGGCCTCACACCTAATTATGGTTTGCATCTTACCGACAACCGTACCCCTGAGGTGGTCATAGAGGTGAAGGCACATATTAGCACCCTTGCTGATTTTGGTGCCCTAGGACATTTAGTGGGAAAACAGGTAAAAAGCAAGGTTCCCTATTTTACTGGTGTAACTGAGGCAACGACTGATCATTTAAAATCATTGGGTGCAGCCATGGCTGCTTCTGGAGCGGTTGCTCTTTACCACATCAAAGATATTACCCCTGAATCCCCTTTCATGGATGTCAAGGGCCTGGAAAAAATATCTATTACTCAAAAAGACATAAAGGAGAGCTATGAGTTGCTTAATCAAGGCAGCAACCCAGATATCATAATTTTTGGATGTCCACATTCCTCGCTTCGGGAGATAATCGATCTGGCTGGGAAAGTTGAGGGAAAAAAATTAAAAAAACCTGTCTGGATATGTACCTCACGAGCCATGAAAGAAATCGTGGATAGGATGGGTTTGACATCCATCATTGAAAAAGCGGGCGGTAAAATTGTAGCTGATACATGCATGGTTGTCTCCCCTCTAGAAAAGATGGGGTATTCAACCACTGCCGTAAACTCGGCAAAGGCTGCACAGTACCTCCCTGGATTTTGTAAACAAAATGTTGTCTATGGGAACATAGATTCTTTGCTCAAGGAACTAATATCATGAGGGGACGAACTATTTCCCCTGGTAAAACCCAGGGATTTGCATTGGTATCCCAGGAACCTGTTAGTTTTTATGGGGGCATAGATGTCACTACCGGAATTGTCATAGAAAAAGGACATGAACTTGAAGGAAAATGTGTCAAGGACAAAATTCTAGTTTTTCCCCAGGGGAAAGGATCCACGGTGGGATCATATGTTCTTTATGGATTAAAAAAGAATGGTGTAGCACCCAAGGCAATTATTAACAGGGAAACAGAAACAATAGTGGCAACAGGCTCTATCCTCGCGGGAATACCCACAATTGACGGGATTGATATCACTGCAATAAAAACGGGTGACAGGCTCATTGTTGATGCTGATAAAGGAACAGTAGAATTTGGTGGGAAAACCTTTTAATTCCGGTGTTAATTCCCTGACAGTGAAGACCGTTATCATAAAATTAGGGGGTTCCGTTATTACCAACAAGGCTATTCCTTATCATTTTAATGCAGAGATAACTAGAAACTTATGTCAAGATCTGGTTACCGCAGGGGATCGATACGTATTGGTCCATGGAGCCGGTTCCTTTGGCCATCCTCTGGCAAAAAAATACCATTTAGACCAGGGTTTTTCTGGAGGCACAAAGGATGAAAAAGTGAAGGGAGCCGCCCAGACCCATCAATCTGTACGGGATCTTAATGGTATGGTGATACACACATTGCTTGATGTAGGTATTCCTGCTGTTTCCCTTTCTCCATTCCTCTTTTTTAATTCATTTTTTGGTACAGATCTCTTTAGCCGAATTGTGGAATTTGGTTTCACTCCCGTAACTTTTGGGGATGTTGTTTTAAGAGACAATAATATCACTATTTATTCCGGTGATTTCCTCATGAAAAAAATAGCCCTTGAATTAAACCCAAAGAAAGCAATATTTGTTACTGATGTCGATGGTATTTTTCCAGATCCCGGGGACACGACAAAAATTCTTACAGATACCACATTAAAGGAAGTAGAAAAAGTTGCTCTAAGAGGCAGTTCCCATACAGATGTCACCCAGGGTATGGCTGGCAAAATCAAGGAAATAAAGGACATGGTCAAAAGAGGAATAGAGGTAGACATCATCAATGGTCGAAAGCCGCAATGCCTGCTGAATGCCATCAAGGGAAATGCAGCAGGAACACGTATCAGGGGGTAAAGATATGACAACCATGCAAAAAAGAAAAAAGGATCACTTGGAAATTGTTCTGGAGGAGCAAACTGAGTCTAGTTATAATCACTGGGATGATTTCCATTTTATTCATAACGCTTTACCCAATGTCAATATTGATGATATTGATCTTTCAATACGACTATTTGGCAAAAAAATGGATGCACCCGTAATCATGGCGGGAATGACAGGAGGGTTCTCAAAGGCAAAAAAAATCAATGAAAAGTTTGCCCAGGTGGCAGAAAAATATCATATTGGGATGGGTGTCGGCTCACAACGGGCAGGACTTGAGGACCCCTCACTTGTGGATACCTATTCAGTTATTAAAAACTATGATATCCCCTTAAAGATAGCGAATCTTGGTGCCCCTCAGCTCATTGAATGGAAAGACCCGCTTGAGAAAGCAGAAAAGGCAGTGGAAATGATAGATGCCGATGTGTTAGCCATCCATCTAAATTTTCTCCAGGAATCTGTCCAAGTGGAAGGAGAAAGAAATGCTCATGGATGCCTAGAGGGAATAAAAAAAATCTGTACGTCTCTTTCCACACCTGTCATTGTCAAAGAAACCGGGGCGGGAATATCCTCTGAAGTAGCTAAAAAAATCTGTTCTATTGGCATCAAGGGAATTGATGTTGGTGGACGGGGTGGAGCATCTTTTGCAGCCATTGAGGCCTACCGGGCACAAAAGAGAGGGGATGCGGTACAGAGTCGTCTGGGCCATACCTTTTGGGACTGGGGTATACCCACACCCTTTTCCCTTCTTGATGTATACGAGGTCTGTGGTGATACACTCCCTGTTATTGCAACAGGGGGTGTCCGGAATGGATTGGATGTTGCAAAGGCTCTAGCGTTGGGTGCCTCAGCAGCAGGGATGGCTTCTGTCTTGCTTAAAAATGATGTCGATCAAGAAATCGCCATATGTCTCAAAGAGCTTAAAACAGCCATGTTTTTAACCGGGTCAAAAAATATAGAAATTCTTAAAGAACAAGAACTATGGATATAAAAAAATGGATAAAGACAGAAGCAAAATGCTTCACGGATTCCCTATTAACGTATCTACCAGATGGCAAACCTAAAAAATTATATCAGGCAATCAACCATCTTCCCTCAGCCGGTGGGAAACGCCTCCGTCCCCTGTTATCATCTCTTTCTTGTGAAGCCGTAGGGGGTGCCCCCAGTGATACGGTTCCCTATGGTATCGCATTGGAACTTATACATACCTTCACCCTTATACATGATGATCTTATGGATCATGACGAGGAACGCCGGGGGCTCCCGGCTGTGCATGCCCTCTTTGGAGAGGATACCGCCATCCTTGCAGGAGATGCATTGTTTGCTAAGGCATTCGAGGTAGCATCCCAAACACCGGTTACAGATTCAATCCTCACTATCCTTACCCGTAATCTTTCATGCATGACACAAGAAATATGTGAGGGTCAACAACTCGATATGGATTTTGAATATAGAGATGATGTCAGTGAAAACGATTTTATGGAAATGATTGAAAAAAAAACTGCGAAAATGTTTGAGTATGCCACCTATGGAGGTGCTCTTATTGGCGGGGCAGACAAGATAGAAGCAGATGCATTACGTCACTACGGGAAAAACCTAGGTTTAGCTTTTCAAATTTGGGATGATTGCCTGGATCTAGTAGGAGATGATACTCTCGGTAAGCCCCTTGGAAGTGATATACGGGAAGGAAAAAAAACCCTGGTATATATTCATGCTCTCCCTTATCTTACAAGTAAGGATAAAAAAATATTTTCTCGTATCTTTGGAAATAAATCAGCTAACAAAAAAGATATTCAATCTGTTATCTCTCTTCTGAAAAAAACAGGGTCTATTGAATATGCCAGCTCACAGGCTTCTACATTTGTATCCCAGGCATGTGCCTCACTTGACATTTTGCAGGAAAGCACAGCTAAAAATAGATTATCCACAATTGCATCATATGCAATTGAGAGAACAAAATAATAAGTGTCTCTTTTTTAGATTTTGCAATACCTGTGGTATGGTAAGTAATTGTTGCCACGCATTCTTTTCCAAAATTCCATAGATTCTCATTCTGTTTGTGTTCACATCATTTTTCTAAAGATTTTTTCATCACCTAGAGACCCCTTAAAAAAAATTTGTACAGATGTTCATCTTCATAAGATATACATCCTTTCAGCATGATTACTGTCCCCACAATTTAAACTATTGGTGTAATACAGTTTTCACACCATTTTTTTCTTTTTGTTGTTGTATACATTAGTATGTTCCTTCTGGTGTACTCTACTTTTTTGATTTCATATGACTATAATGCTTTTCTTTCCATCTTTCCTATTGTTCCTTCTATCTTTCGATATTTATCATATTTTAGCAGTTTTTATTTCTCTTAGCTGCATGTGATTATTGTTTTTTGGCAAATTGCTGATTTATCGAAGTTTCCGCAATATCTAAGGCATAGGAACGTATTCGTTCAAGACTATCAATTATATAAGCAAATGATACAGTTTCCAATGTATCTTCTTTAATTTCCATTAGGGCATGCCTGATTTTATCTATGTTCCTAGATATTTTCTTTGCCGCGTTTACAACCTCATTTGCCTCTTCAAATCTTTTAGCATAGAATGCATTCATGGCGGCATCAAGAATAGCACCAATTTTTGTACTGACTTCAACAATATTATAAATGATTTTATTGTTTGTGTGAATATTTTCTACATTAGATGCCAGTTTTTTTGCATGATCCGCGATTCTTTCAATTGCACGGGCAATAAGTAGATAACTCAAGGCGCCGACAGGTGTAAATCCCATTTTTTCTGCGAAAAAAACGTCTTGAATGATGAGATTATATTGTTTTGCAATCATCCAGTACAATTTATCAACCTCGTCATCTCGAGACTCCACATCCTTTGCAAGTTGTTTGTCTTTTTCTTTTAGGGAGGTAATGGCATCATTATACATCTCTCTTGTTATGATATGCATGCGGCGCAACCCCTTTTTTAGGGAAAATTCACCGGCATCAATGAGATCTTGCACCGTCATACTAGTCATGGTTTCATCAATAATTTCTGGTCCAATGACATAATGTGATAGATCCCTGATTCTTTGTCTTACAGGTGGCGTAAGACGATTTTTTGATCGAAATTCGATAATGTCATAGCCTGAAAGATATGCAGCAATAAATTTCCTGGTCATTTTTTCAGTTTCATCATATTCAATATTAATTGATTTTTTGGGTTTCTCACTTCCATTTTTTAGTTTTGGATTAATGAGAAGTGTACCATCTGCCTGGGGGTTAAGGATGATATAATCTCCGTTTTTAATTCCTGCTTTTTTGACCCATTTTTTGGGAAGTGAAACGATATAGGTTGACCCACCAGTTATCTGAATCTTACGTGTTTCCATTAATTTAGGCAATTCATTCATTCTATTTATATTTATTTTTTCTATATATATTTATTTTTTTTTATATAGTATCTTTTTAGTGTCAAGGCTTTTACTTTTGGTGATGCCATTATTATCTAAAACCAGGGTAAGCTTCATATCTTCACTGATTTGTATTTTTTTTTGCAGTTTGATAGAGTGGATTTATTGTGCTACTTATATGAAGAGTCTGCAAAAATCATCCTTTTTATTTGATCTCAATTCTTTCACCTGTTATCATATAATGTATTTTTTCAGCCATTTTGCATGCATGATCAGCACATCTTTCCAAATAACGGGCTATCATCATATAATGTGCACATCTGTTTATTTTTTTGGGATCCTCCATCATATAAGTGAGACACTCCCTAAATATTGAATATCTTAGAGAGTCAATGTCATCGTCTCTGTCTGATAAATTCTTTATAAGGGATGAATCCTCTTTTTTAAAAGCGTTTAATGTATCAGATATCATGCCGCACACGAGATCATTCATATAAGGGATGCTTACCAATTTTGCAACAGGTTTATCTGGTGCAATCTCTATTGCCACATTTGCGATATCTTTTCCATAACGTCCTATACGGGCAAGATATGTAATCATTTTTAGGCAACATGCAATTGTCCTCATGTCCTTGGCCATTGGTTGATAAAGAGCAATAAGACGCATTGCCTTTTCCTCATTTTTTTCATCCATTTCAGCTATTTTGTTTTTCTGAGTGTTCACCCACTCCGCTTTTTTAAAATCCTGGTTTTTTAACCCCTCTATAGATGTCTTTAGCATTTTTGTGGCGAGCTGCCCCATTTTCAAAACATCTTTTTTTAAATCTTCTAACTCCTCATGAAACTTTTCAACCATTTTTTTTCACCTATCCAAACCTACCAGTCAAATAGTTCTCGGTTAATTCCTCAGTTGGGTTCTCAAATATTTGTTTTGTTTTCCCCATTTCAATTAATTTTCCTAAATACATAAATCCCGTATAATCACTTACCCGTGCTGCCTGTTGCATATTATGAGTGACAATAAGCACCGTATATCTCAACTTCAGTTCATTGATAAGATCCTCAATCTTTGCTGTTGCAATTGGATCAAGTGCTGAACAAGGCTCATCCATAAGAATAATCTCCGGCTCAATGGCTAAAGCACGAGCAATACATAACCGTTGTTGCTGCCCACCTGAAAGCCCCATAGCTGATTCATCTAATCTATCTGAGACCTCTTCCCAGATAGCTGCTTTTTTTAAACTATTTTCCACTATCTCTTTTAATTCCCCTTTGCTCCTGATGCCATGTATCTTTGGGCCATAAGCAATATTTTCAAAAATAGATTTTGGGAAAGGATTCGGTTTCTGAAACACCATACCTACCTTACTACGAAGGGCCACAGGGTCAACTTTTTTATCAAGTATATCAACCCCATTTAGTATAATTGATCCCTCTGTTCGACAACCAATAATCTCATCATTCATCCGATTAAAAACCCGTAGAAGAGTCGTTTTTCCGCAACCACTAGGACCTATAAAGGCAGTTACGCTCCTTTTTTTAATATCCATTGATATATCCTTAACCGCATGATTAGAACCATAAAACACGTTCACATTTCTTACCGATATGTCATCTCCATTAGTTTTTTTAGTTAACATTTCATTCCTCAACACAACTTTCACGTCTTCCTTCTTT
>Ga0272441_10010079_pt1 | contig 14407 bp, 7 predicted proteins | sample SSMProp6N_FD_193582 | JGI IMG/M metagenome (GOLD analysis project Ga0272441, IMG submission 193582) | Marine sediment archaeal communities from Little Sippewissett salt marsh, Falmouth, MA, United States - SSM-Prop-6N | ecosystem: Environmental > Aquatic > Marine > Wetlands > Sediment ... | reverse complement strand
ACCAGCGGCCGCTCGTCCGACAGGTCGCCGTCGGAGTTGCCGTCGATGTAAAGCTTCGACGCCGAGCGGGAGTACTCCATCACCATCACGAGAGTCGTTCCGGCCACCTGGACCCTGAAGTACGTTGCCTGCCTGGAAATGCCCTTGGGCGGGACGCGCACCGCCGGATTGCCCCCCATCTGGCCCGGGACACTCCGAACGGCCAACCGGGCCATCGCATTGGTCGAGTCAGGGATCTCCATCGGCTTCAGGGGCACACTCACCGTGTCGGCCCACAGCGGAGCCCCGGCGACACAGAGAGCCGCCACGAGCGCCGCCGCGCGAAGGATCCGTCCATGCATGGGTAGTCTCCTCAGATGCCCGCCAGTCAGCCGATGTGTGATGGGCATGTTGCCCACAGTGAACCGCAGTGCCACAACAGGAAGTATATTCCGGCTTCCTGCGGTCTGCAAGTCAAAAAGACACCGTAACCACGCCTGGCACCCGTGGTTCGGCCGCTCGCCATGCCAACCACCGAACGCCCGGTGCCGGGATGCCTCCCGGGCCGCCCCGCCGGCGCAGACCGCGAAACGGCGGCGCGCTCAGAGTATATAACGGCTGTGCACCCGAATGGATTCCACGAAAAACCCCTCGGCGGAGCCCGGACGCGGCACGTCGGCCGTGCCATCGCCGATCATCCGTCTGCCGTCGGCCAGGCGTAGGCGTGGCCCTTGGTCTTCTGGTAGTTCTTGTCGAGGGCGGGTTGCAGCAGCACGATAGCCGCCAGGCGACGGGCCGTGGCTGTCACTTCGCGGGCTTCTTCGCTCCGCAGTGGCCGGCCCAACAATTCCTGTTCGCGGTAGGAGAGCCACTTCTTGATCACCTGGTAGCCGCCGATGTAATAGCCCCACACGTTGGCAGGCACGTTCTTCCAGTAGGCCCTGTCGTTCAGGTACACGTCGCGCGTGTCGCTTCCGAGAAGGGCCAGGGCCGCCTTGCGCGACAGGCCGCGCGCCTTGGCCGCCTCGGCAATCGCCCCCAGTTCGCGCTTGTCATAGGGCCGCTCGACGATGCGGCCCTTGCCCGGCATCGTCACGCCGCCCTTGCCGGCATGGCCCCAACCGGCCGTAACCGCCATGTCGCCGGCGTTGGCGTCCCAACCCCCGCCGCCGACCTTTGTGGGCACGGCCACGGTCCTGAAAAAGGCTTCCATCTTCCCCGCAGTGACGCCGGAGACTTCGGTTTCGGTGTCCAGCAGCGCCGCCACGCGGCGGCCAAGCTCAGCCGAGGCGTCCAAAGCTTTGCGCTTGTCGGGCAACGGAATGCGCGGCCAGTCGCGGCGGATACCGTCGGCGTTCTCGGCCAAGTACACCGGGCTGTAGCCGATTGCCAGGGCGTGCATCCAGACCAGCGCGGCCGCTTCCGCGTCCGCGTCGGGGTCTGCAGCGCCAAGGGCGGCCAGATACTTCCGGGCCGCCGCCGACAGGTTCGCCGTCGGTTCGCCTTGGAACATCGCCCCATGCTTAGCGGTGCTTCCCGTCGCCGGCGATTGCAGGGCGAAACAGGCAGCGTCGGGCGAAAGCAGATGGTCGTCCGAAAGCCCCCGGCAGAAGTACATCGGCGCGCCTTCGGGATCTTTGCCGGGTTTCATCCGGCTCAGCACAAACGCGTTGCCGTCAAAGCATTGTTCCCACAGCGCAGGTCGCGGCTCATTCCAAACTGGCCTTACGCCGGTGTAGTAGCACCAGCGGGTTTCAAAGGGGCGAAGGGCGTAGCGAAGAAGTCGCTTGGGGTCAAACCCTTCGGCGGCCAGGGCCTTCTTGCGGGCGGCCGCCGGGGCAAAGCGGGCCTGCTCCCCGACAAGGGCCGTCTGCCGTGCCTTGTATTCTTCCCATGAAAGATCGGGGTCGAAGTAGTCCTTGATTCGCGCCGCCAAGGCGTCCTTGTCAATGTCAATCAAGGCCCCGCCGCGCTTCTCCATGAGGCCGTTGCTGGGCGGCGTGCCGCACAGGTCCGGCAGCTTCGGCCAAGCGTTGTACGCGGCCGACACGTTCTCGGGCCGGAAGGAATGGCGGCTTTCCTTGATCGGGTTTGCCTGACTCGGGCGGCGGTCCTCTTGTTCGAGACTCGCGAGAAGGTCTTGCCGCTTGTTGACACCCCAGAATTCCCGAAAGAGAACGGTCGGTTTCGGATCCCGTCTTTCCTTGCGGACCATGACACAAATGGCCGTTCCGACGCGAATGCCTTCCCGATTGTACTCCGTCGAGAAAACGGACGGGTCCGGTTTGCCGTCGGGCGTCAGCTTTCCGGTTTCGCGGCTGTCGCCGTTCATGCAATCGAACCACAGCCGGTCAAACTCGGCCAGGAACCGTTCCCGCATGACCACAAAAGACGGGTCGCTGAGGTATGAGGAATTCGAGATGAACGACACAACGCCTTTGCCCGTCATTTCGGCGATGCGCCGCTCGGCCAGACGGAAGAAGCGGACATAGAGGTCGTCGAGGTTGAATTTTTTGATGCCCCACCCGCCGTCTCGCACCGGCCTGTTGAGCCCCTCCTTGTAGGGCTCCACCAGCGCCTGTTCCTCGTCGGAAGGTTCCTGCGCGAAGGCGTTGTAGGGCGGATTGCCCAGGACAACCAGCACCCTGGCTTCGCGCTTGACCTTCTCGGCGGCGTCGCGCTCGGCCGCCAGATCGGGGAAATTGAGCGTTAGTTGCCGCATTCGTTGCTTGCCCTCTTCGGTGGGCGGCTCCCAGCCGGTCAGGGCGTTGGTCAGATAGACGCCGACGCGCTCGTTGCGTTTGGCGCTCAACGGCACCCCAAGCTCCTGCAACGTCAGGCCGAGTTGAAGGTGCGAGACGACAAACGGGGCGGGCAGAATCTCGAAGCCGAAGACGCGCGTCATGGCGGCCTTCTTCACGTCGGCGGCAACCAGGGCGTCGCCGCCCCTGGCCTTCAGCGTCTCGGCGATGCGGTTGAGCACTTCCACCAGGTAAGCCCCGGTGCCGCAGCAGGGGTCGAGCACCACGACGTTGGGGTCGGCCAGCCCGTCAGCCAGGCCGAGTTCCTCGCGGAGAACCGTATCGACGCGGGCGACCTGGTAGCGAACGATCTCCGGCGGCGTGTACCAGACGCCCAACTGCTTTCGCAACTCGGGGTCGAATTCCTCAAGGAAGGGTTCGTAAAAATATTGAACCGCGTGTTCGCTCTGGAACTTCTCGAAGAAGGCCGGGCGAGTGACGCGGTTCAGCGCCCCGGCGGTCCAGTCCAGCACTTCAACGAGGCGGAGCGGGCCGAGCTTGCTGGGCGTGGCGATCTCGTCGTACAGGGTGCGAATGAAGGGCACGCGCAGCGACCATTGGGCTTTGCGCCAGTCGAAGGCGTCGGTTCGGTCGGGGCGTTCCCGGTGCCACAGCACCCACGCGGAGAAGACGCCATAGAAGATCGTTTGCACCAGCGTTGAGCGGAAGAAGTGTTCGCCTTTCTTGCCGACAAAGGTCATGCCCAGGGCTTCTTCCAAACCCTTGCGCACCGTGGCCAGGGCGGGAAGGTCCACCGCTCCCACGCGATCCCTGGCGTCGCGGGCGTAGCTGGCCAGAAACCACGCCAGGTCCTTCGGGGCCGCGAGCGGCACACCTGCCAGCATGGCGCGCTTCAGGTACTCCGTAAGGCGTGCCTCGTGCTCCTTGGCCGTCTTCTGCGGATGCGCGGCAGCGGCCCAAAACGCGGCTTCGTCCGGGGCCAGGGTGTACCGCTCCATCGGCACGAACCGGCCGTGAGCATCGGGGCCTACTATCAGGAATTCGCGGTAGGTCGTGACCAGCACCACACCGTATTCGGCGACATACCGTTGGACTTGTTCCGTCCGTGCGATGGCCTGCACGTCCTCGGCCGGGCCTTTGACTTCCATCGCGCCGCGGGACGGAAGCTGGCCCTTCCTCGGAGCCGTGGCCGAAGCCTTCTGAAACTGGTCCGGCGTGAACAGCCCGCCGTCGGGCAACCCCGCGCCGCGGTCGGCCAGGTTGATGACGCAGCGGACCTTGGGCTTGAGGGTCTTGCCGATTTCGTTGAGTAGCGTTGACAGCGCTGGGTAGAAGGACGTTTCGGCGACGGCGGCCCCGGTGGCCCGGATGTCCCGCATCTCTTTGAGGTAGGCTTCAAGTGGATTCATGCGGACAGGGTATCCGCTGCGCGCCGATATGTCAATTCTCTTTGCCCGGCGCCGCGAGCGCGCCGTTTGATGCCGGCACGGTCCCGGTGTAGAGGCATCGGGACCGGGCGGACACAAGGCCCGCCCCTACAACAGCCCAAACGGCCAACCGCCAAGAACACCGCGCAGACCCGTGTCGGCCGGGGGCGGTGGAGGGTCACCAGGTGAACATCAGCTCGTAGCGGAAGAACAGGGCCGGCTCGTTGGCGGCGCTGGAGTAGAAGTTGCCGGGAAAGAACGCCTCGCCCACGAGGTGCCCCGAGACGCGCTCGCAGAACTTGTAGCTGAGCTTGCCTTCGAGCAACTGGCCGCGGAACGACCCGCCGCGGGTGAAACGGGCGTTGGCCCGGTTGGTGTTCTCATCGGACCACAGCAGGTGGTAGCGGGTGCGGAACGTCAGCGGATCGGCGGGCTTGCACTGCCAGCCGAAGGCCAGGCGGTGCAGGTTGGTCACCTCGCCGGGACGGCCGCGCTCCATGGCCACGGTGTAGAAGTACAGCTCGCTCCACTGCGGATACCGGCCCCACAGGGGATCGAAGCTCTGGATGGACCCCGCGCTGTCGGGGTCGTCGCCCGAGAGGAACTCGTAGTCCACGTGGAACCGGTTGTCGAGCGGGTCCTTGCAGGCGTAGGTGACGCGGTTGTTGACGGCGAAGGCCCGCAGGCTCATGTTGTTCTGCTCGCCCCACTGGTAGGCCCCTTCGCCGCGCCACGTCAGGTTGTCGGTCAGTTGGGTGACCGTGCGTCCGCCGACGGTGTGGAGTTCGGAGTCGTTGCCCCTGGCGGCGCGCGGCGTGTCGTGCTTGTAGATGTAGAAGCCCTCGATCGTGGCCTTCTCGAGCGACGTGTTGGTCACATAGAAGATCAATCCGCGTTCATCCTGTTCCATGACCGTCTGGCCGGTCTGGTTGAACGGCCTGACCCAGCGGTCGTTGTCGTCGTCGTTGTCGATGTAGATGACGTCGAACTTCGTGTCGATGTCCCGAGCGTCCCACGTGGCGCGGACGGCGTCGAAGAAGAGCGTCCGGGTGCCCTCCAGGGGCGTGCCGTCGATGACCAGCCAGCCGTTGCCCAGGAGGATGTCCTGCCGGCCCAGGACCAGCGTCAGCGGCAGGTCGGCCACGTTGCGCAGCGTCACGTTGAACCGGTCGAAGACGACCTCGTCCCAGATGTAGCGGCTGTTGACCGGGCCGTTCGGGCGGGGCCCCTTCTGGATGACGCGCGGCTCCCAGACGAAGCGGACGTTGACGTCGATGTCCTCGGTCGGCTTGAGGGTGCCCCAGACGCGCGAGCGGTAGCGCTGGAAGTGCCGCTCGTGGTTCGGCGTCTCGTCGTCCAGTGTGGTCATGTTGTCCGACCAGATGGTCCGCGCGCGGAAGTCGGCGCCCCAGGAGAACCACGGCGCTGGCTGCTTGGTCCGCTTGATAAACTCGTCCATGCGTTTGCAGAAGTCGGGGTCGAACAGCAGAAAGGCGCCGCCGGACTTCTCCGGAGCGGCCGTCTCCTGCCCCGCCGCCGGGGCCGCCGCGACCGCGCCGGCTCCGGACGTGCCCTGAGCCAGGGCAACGGTCGTCGTCCCCGCCAGCACCGTAAGGACCACCGCCAGGATCATCGCCATGTTCCACTGTGCTCGCTTCACTGGGTGACGCTCCTTTCTGACCCGCACGGGAGAGACCGCTCGCAGCGCTTCCGAGACGGCCGTAGCAGGCAACGTGCCGACGCTTCTAGCAAATCATCCCAACCGAATCAAGGACTAACACGATTTCGGCGCCGGGAGGAACCAGACGCAACCACCCTTGCCGACAGGCTACCGGGCCACTACAATAACCCGCCTTTGACCTTCGCATCAGGATACAGCACCGGAGGAACCTTGAGAATGGAGACGCCCCTGCTTGCCGACGTCATCCCGACGCCGCACGAGTGCCGCTTCACAGCCGGGGCGTTCCCCTGCCGGCCCGGCATCCGGATTCACCTTCCCCTCGGGGCATGCGAGTCCGACGTCCGCGCCGCCAGCCTGCTGGCCGACGCGCTCAAGCAGGCCACCGGCCTGCGGCCGCGCGTCGCGGCGACCACGCGCTACGTCAACCACCACGTGCTGTACGTCGGCCGCGACGACGGGTTCGACGTGCCCCCGGACTTCGTGCCGCCGCACCACGAGGGCTATGGCCTCCGCGTCGACCGCCGCGGCATCCTGCTGGCCGGCACCGACGCGGCAGGCCTCTTCTACGCGGTGCAGACGCTCGCCCAGGTGCTCCGGCTGAGGCGGCGCGGCGGCCGCGCGGTCCCCGCCATGACCATCCGCGATTGGCCGGCCCTGCGGCACCGGGGCGTGATGCTCGACGCCGCGCGGCAGGTCGAGCGGGCGGATTACCTCGAGACGTTCATCCGCCACATCGCCGCCTACAAGAAGAACATGTTCGTCCTCTACCTCGAGGACAAGTTCCGCTGGCGGCGGCACCCAGGCATCTCGCACCCCCTGGGATACACGCACGCGGAGTTCCGGCGCATGGCCCGCGCCGCTGAGGAGCACCACGTCGAGTTCGTCCCGGCCCTGGCGACGCTCGGGCACTGCGAGGGCATCCTTCAGCACGACGAGCTCGCCCACCTTCGGACCGACGGGGCCATCTACCAACTGTCGCTCCGCCACCCGGGCACGCGCAGGCTGCTCGCCGAGCAAATCGAGGAGATGGTCCCCCTCTATCGCGGCCGGTACTTCCACGTCAACTGCGACGAGTCGCCGCTGCTGGCCGGGCCGCCCGGCTCGCCGAAGAGCTACCTGCGGGAGAGCGTGCGGCTGTTCGCCGATCACCTGGTCTTCCTGCACGACCTGCTGGCCCGCCACGGCCGCGAGATGATGGTCTGGGGCGACATGCTCCTCAGCCACCCGGAGATCGCCGACCGCCTGCCGCGCGACATCATCATCGTCGACTGGGATTACGGCTCCATGGCGTCGCGCCGGCGAGAGGCCCCCGCGCGGTTCCGCAAGCTCGGATTCCCCGTGATGGTTGCCCCGGCCGCCTGCCGGTCGGCCGAGGTGTTCTATCCACCCCCGATGCAGATGGCCGACAACGTGCCCAACTTCATCCGTCACGGCTGGCAGGCCGGCGCCGTCGGCGAGATGACCACCCTGTGGGAAATGCAGTCGACCAACCCCATCGTGGCCTGGCCCGGCGTGGTCGCCAGCGCCCAGGCCGCGTGGAATCCCGAGGCGATTGCCACGTCGCAGATCGCGCGCCGCGTGGCGGCCCATCTCCACGGTCCCGAGGCGGCCGCCCACGTTGCCAAGGCATATCGCGACCTCGGTGGCGACGGGTTCCAGAGGCGATACGGCCGCGAGGCCGCCACGCCGGCGATCCGGGGCCGGCGAACCTATCACCTGGACTTCCATGAGTTTCTGGCCACGGACCCGATGCTGCTGCTGACCTATCGCCGCCCCGCCTGGGCGGCGCGCGTCTCGGCGTCGGTTGCGCGCGGCGTGGCCGACGTCATCGCGGCCCGGAAGCAGGCACGGTGGGGACAAGACGACCTCGACGTGCTCCAGCTCGCCGGCATGCAGCAGGCGTTTCAGGCCGACCGGCGCCGGGCGATCAACGAGGCCGGCCGGTTCGTCCTCGACGCCGAACGCCTTCGCCGCAAGGGGCAACTCAAGACCGCCGCCCGAAAGCTCGCCGACGCCCTCGCCGAACTGTCGGCCCAGGTGGACCTCGCCGAGGCCCTCATCCCCGCCTCGCGGGACCTCTGGCGGCGCACGCGGCACGCGGACGACCCGCAGCTCGACAACGTGTACCTGCGGCGGCTCACGCTCGACCGGACGTCGCTGCGGCGGCACGCTGCGCTGCTCGACCGGGCGCGCCGGCGGCTCGCGCGCGGCCAGGACGCCGACCTGGGGCGCATCGTCGGAGGCCAGCCGGTCCTGGTGATCGAGGCCCATAACCCCTCCGGGGACCTTATCGACATCCTGCACGCCACGGTCACCGTCTCCGACGACGCCCGCGCGTGGCGAACCCTCTCCGACAAGGGCTGGTACGCCCAGACGCGGCAGACCTACACCGTGCCGGTCATCGTCGGGCCGCGGCTGCCGAAGCGCGTGCGGCTGCACGTCAAGCGGACGCACATCAACCCCACGCGGTTCCCCCTGGCCGACCGCATCCGCCTCTCGACCGCGCGCACGTTGACGCCGGCCGAGATTCTCGACGGCCCGCCCAGGGCCGACCTCGAGACCATCGACTGGCGGCTTGTCCTCACGCCCGAGCCGGCCTATCGCCTGCGAAGAAAGAGGAAGTGGGTGCTGGAGTTCGAGCTGGTCCGCCCCGCACGGGACTGAACGGAGTCAGGCAACCGGATGCTGCGGCCAGGCCCCGAAGAGACTGGCCGCGCGAAAGACCGGGCACCCGCGACGCGTTCACTTGGCGCTCAGCGCCGTCTGAACTTCTCCCGCCACGGTGTAGAGCTGCGCGGTGCGGCCCTGCCAGCCGGAGCCCAGGAACCACGTGTTGCCCGCCGCGCCGTTCCAGTCCTTCCACATGCCGTACATGTCCCTGTAGCGCTCGACGAGGCCGTGCTGGAGGTCGGCCTCGGTCGCGCCCCGGGCTTTCCACATCGAGACGTGCCGCTCATCGAGCACGTCCTGCGCCCGCTTGGCCAGGCGTGGTCCGAGCCTCGCCTTCAAGGCGTCGTCGGTCAGGGCGGTCTCGATGGCGATGCGGGCCTCGCACTCCTGGACGCCCTCGCGGAACACCTCGAGTCGCGCCGTGCCCGCCGGCCCGTCAGGGCCCGGCCCGAGGAGCCAGCCGCCGATGTTCAGGCTGTGCCAGTAGCTCTGGGGATAGCGCTCCGCGACGGTCCCTCTCCTGCGGCCCTGCTTGTCCTTCATGGCAAACCAGAAGTCGGCGCCGATGTGCGCCAGGCCTCTCTGGTTGCCGGTGATGTTGCACTCGGCCTCGTGCCGGATCTTGCTGTGCGTGGAGTTGTTGAAGTAGCTGAACCGCCAGTACTGCCCGTGAAGCGCGGGTTTCTTCCACCCGTAGGTGCGGCCCTTGGCCGGGTTGAGCGTGTACTGGAAGTCCAGCGCAACGGCCGTGTAGCCGATCGAGGCCAGGCCGTAGAGTTCTCCCTTGGTATTCGTGGGCCCGAAGAGCCACCTGGCGTGGTGCGAGCACGACGCCCACGGCAGGCCGCCCGACACGTCGTTCAGAAACGCCACCTCCTCCTGCGTCGGCCGCAGGTCGGAGACGACGCCCAGCATCATGGTTCCGTCCAGGCTGCGCTTCTGCATCCGCTTGCGCAGTTCCGTCCACAGGGGCTGCCAGAGCGCCTTGCTCGATGGGTCCGCATAGGGCGGCAGATACATCGTGTCGGTGCTGTTCGTGGCCGAGTCCAGCGTCGTGACGGCCGGTCCCTTGCCGCGCAGTTCCCACCGCGCCGCCGCCTTCGACTTCTCCATGCGGACGTACTTGCTGTCGTCGTCCTTGACCACGACCTCGCCTTTCGGCGGCTTGAGGTAAACCTCCCACGCGTAGAACACGACGATCTTCGGTTTGCCCATGTGCTTCTCGGCGAGGTCGAGGTACCGTTCCATGACGGAGAAGTCGTACTCGTACCGGCCCTCGCCCTTGGGGATCCAGCGGACCATCGACTGTTCGTTGCCGTAGTTCGTGTGGCAGATCAGCGGGACGTGCACCACGCGGCTGCCCGTCCGGCCGATGAGTTCCATGCTCCGCGCGATCATCTTCCAATGCGCGTCCGACCAGAGAGGAATGCCATACTCCACCGCGAGGGTGTCCGGCGACTGGATCAGCTCGACCCAGGTGCGCCACTGCTGCGCGTCGGGCAGCGCCCAGTCCTGCACGTCGACCTTCACGGGCACGGCGGCGGCCTTGCCGCCCGCGACCTCGACCGAAATAGTGCCCGTGTAGGCGCCGGGGCGGGCGTCCTTCGGCACCGCCACGGTCGCCCAGATCGGCATCGCGGCTTTGCCGCCGCCACCCACGGGGAGTTCCGCCGGAGGCGAATCAAGAAGGATGTCGCACCCGCGGGGACGCTGATTGGCGCCGATGCTCTTGTCCCACGGCACGCCATATCGGATGCTGATCCGCGACGCGGGAATCGTCGCGCCTGCGCACCCGAGGTCGCCGGCCGCCGCCTTGAGGCCCTGGATGGGTTGCGACGAGCTGACCACCACCTTGCCCGAGAACGATCCGTTCCGCGTGCCGACAATCGCTATCGCCGGCGGTCCGCCGCCCCGCTCGGCCTCGGCGGCGTCGTGGATGTCACTGCCGGACACCCTGAGATCCACCACGTCCGCGACGGCCTGGTGCTGCGCCGCCGTCGCCACGGCCAGAAGCGCCGCCAGAAGGTGCAGTATCACGACCTTCCCCATATCGTTTCTCCTTCCCACGACGCCGTCCCGTGCTGTGAGACAAGCGGCGAGTTCGGTCCGTCTGCCGCAATCACTGCCGCCCCTAGTCGTCGCCGGCGCCTCCCTTGGCCTTCTTCCACCCGTCGGTGGGGCCATCGACCGTCGGGCGGTACTTCTTCCACATCTCGGTGACGAACTTTTCCCAGGCCTGGCCCTGGCAAGCCCATTTCTGGTCGTCCGTGATGTTCAGTTTCGGGAAGTACTTGCCGATGACGGGGCGGAACTCCTTGTCGTCCTCGTACATCCAGCGGTCGCAGTAGTCGAAGAACGCGTCGTGGTTCCATTGCTTCTCGGCCTTGAGCATGCGGATCACCAGGGCCTGCCCCGGCCAGGAACTGGAGGAGTTGGCCCGGCGGTAGGCCTCGCTCTGCATGTTCATCTGGCCGGGCTCGTTCTTCCACTCGGACGGGTGCAGGTGCTCGTAGGGGCCCCACTTGGGCCGTGGGATCTTGTTCTCGCCATGATGAATGCCCGAATGACCCGCGAAACAGACCCTGGCCCCGGTCCAGCAGTCGCCGTACACGGTCTGGTTGTCCTCGCCGAAGTTGCACTTCGGGAACGCCCGTGTCGGCGCGGCCATCTGGTCGTCGCCGAGGAGGACGCCGGCGAAGACAATGGGGAACTTCCGCCCGCTGCCGTGGCCGCCCCAGCCCTGCCAGCCGGGATGCCCGCCGCGCACCACGCCCCAGTAGTCGATGCCCACCTGGACGACGTTGACCAGCAGCCGTTCCTTCTCCTCGGGCGGGAAATCGAGCATCAGCATCAGGCCCGCCATCGACTGCGCCTGGCCGACCCACTGGCCGTAGTGCGGCATGTTGTCCATCGGCTGGTCGAAGCCGAAGAAGCCCGTGTTGACCCACGGCCGCTGGAAGACGCGGATCCACGTGTCGAGCTTCGGCGCGTTCTCGGGGCGCGGCAGCGTGCGGAGAAGCTCCCGCTTCAGGTTCCGGGCCAGGTAGACCTTGTTCGACGTGTCGCAGTACGACGGGCGGAAGGCGTCGGCCGGCTGCGGCTCGGCCATGCAGGTAAGCACCGCCGCCGTCTTGACGGGACTGGCGTCGCCGCTGGCCCGTTTGCCTCCGGCGTGATAGGGGAACTCGACCTTATCGTCCAGCGTGCGGCTGATGGTCGAGACGAGCGAGTCTCCCGGTTTCATCTGGATGGGCGGCACCGAGAGCAGTTCACGCTTGAAGTAGCTGCGAATCCCGCTGTCGTAGGCCACCTCCTGCCGCGCGGGTGGATTCAGCATCGACCCGTTGCGGACGCGGTCCGACTCCTTGACCTTGAGGCGGCCCTCCTTGGTCAGACTCTTCTCGCGGCTGTCGAGTTCCTCCTCGCGGACCTCGGCCCCAGCCCGCGGCTTCGGGTCGATGGCCGTGACCGTCACGGGGCCGACGACGTAGTAGTCGCCACCCACGAACTGCCCCACGCGAGCCGGCTCGGCGAACGTCCACGTGATGCCGTACTGCGAGACGCTCTCCTTGAGCGGCAGGTCCTGCAGCTCCGGCGCCGGCGGCGCATTGTCCGCGGTATAGATCGTCACGCCCTCCGCCCCGGCAGACAAGGCGCATGCGCCGATCGCGACGGCAACAACCAGCAGGCTCAAGACGGTTCTGCACAGTCTCGAACGTTTCATGGCATGGCTCCTCACAAGAGAACGCAACGGTCCGGCCTGGGACCACCGCCGGGTGCACCCGGAGACATCCGGTGCCGCCTGCCGCGGGGCCCGGCAGGCCCTTCCTACGCTACATACCGGCGCCGCCCAGGGCGAACGCGGGCAGTCCGAGTCTTCACGTTGAACACCCGCGCGGCCCGGGCAGACCGCCGGAAAGCACCTCCGCCCGCGGCTTGAGCGCATCCGGGAGACCTACTTCGGTGATGAGAGCTGAAGCAGCCGCACGCTGTGGCCCGGCATCTCGACGTCCAGCGTGAGGCCCCCGTCACCGACGGGGACGGCGACGTTCTCTTTCGTCATGGGCATGGCGGCAAGTCGGGCGTACTTGTCGGCGTTGCGGCGAAAGACCTCGCGGCCCGGTTCGCCATACAGCCGCATGGGACTGCCCTCGTAGCGGCCGGCGCGCGGGAGCGGCTTGACGCCGGCCGCCTCGCAGTCGGCCTCGAAGGCGTAGGCCCAGACGCCGTGCTGCCGGTCGATCATCCACTCCGAGAGCCGCCAGGCGTCGCCCGCCTTCATCCGCGCGTCCTGCACCGCCAGGTGGACGTTCTCGCGAACGGTGTCCTCTCGCCGCGGCCGGTGGTTGTAGAGCAGGACAAACAGGTCGTCGCCCTTGCGGCAGGCGATGGCTGCGCAGTTGGCAGCGGACTCGGCCTCGACCGTCACGGCCACCCTGCGGCCGCCCGCCATGCGCGCGAGCATCTCGATCACCCGGCCGCGCGGATGAAACACGCCGCCCGTGGCGTGGTCCCACTCGTAGAGCTGCTGGACGCCCTGGGCATAGACGCGGTCGGCCAGTGCGGCGTAGAAGCTGGCGGACCATTCGGTGGTGTCGCCGGCCCACAGGCGCCGGCCGCGCTCGTCGTGGAGGACCGCGAACTCGCCGACCTCGACCGGCACGTCCGCGAACTGCCGGTAGCGGCCCAGCCGGTCTCGCATCGCCCTCATGGCCTCGTCGAACCTGGCGACCGGCCTGCCGACGCGCGCGTACCAGGAGCACGAGAAGATGGTCATCCGCGTGCCGGTCTTGCCGGTGCAGGCATTGGTGCCCGCCCCGGCGTGGTCGATGATGTCGAGTCCCCACCGGCCGCGCGAGCGAGCGCCGCGGCCGCTGCCAGGGTTGAGGATGTTCCCCGGGCCGATGATCGCCTCGGGCAGCACGCGGGTGACGGCGTCCACGGTGTAGTCGTAGTGCGCGAAGTACTGCTCCCGGGTGCCCGCCCAGTGGCCCGGTCGGAGGTCGGGCTCGGTGCCGACGCGGAACCGCCACCGGCTGACCGTCTCGCGGCCGAACGCCTTGACCATCGCCCGCACGGCCGCCTCGACGTACTGGTGCCAGAGGCGTTCGTCTTTCGGCGGGGCCGTGTTGCCGTAGAAGTTGGGCTGCGGCGGATCGCTCATGGCGTGCGGCACGTTGTCGAGGACGATCCGCGGGGTGTAGCCGGCGTCGAGCGCCGCCTTGAGCTGGGCGATCATGCCGGCGAAGTCCGTGCGGACCTTGCCGTCGGGACCGACGCCGAGGAACCAGCGGTTGTGCTCCTCGTCGCGCCCGCCCAGGAAGTACACCAGGTTGAGCTCGGTCACCAGGGGAACCGCGTTGCGGTATTCCTTCATGCTCTTGGCATCGAGGACAAGGTACGGCTTGTTGAAGTTGCCGACCGCCCAGAAGCTGTAGCAGGTGCCGACCGCCCGGTCGGCGTCCACGGTGATGGTTCGCTCGCCCGGCACGAGGTCCGGCGCTGCGGGCGCCTCGGCCCTGGCGGCAGGGGCAGGCGCGCCCGCCGGCGGCGCCTCATCGGCATACGCCGGCAGCGCAAGCGCCGCCACGAGCATCAGCAGGAACAGCACGGCTGGTCTCCTCATCGGCTTCATGGAGCGGCCTCCACAACGGATGCAGCCGGACCTGGAGCGATGTTGACAGAGGCCCCCGCCCCATGACCTCCGGGGGCCGCCTGTGGCGTCACTGAGCGTCGAGCTTCTTCGCCACGTCGCCCGCGGTGGCATAGAGCTTCTCGCTGCGCTCCTGCCAGCCGGAGCCCAGGAACCACTTGTAGCCGGTCACGCCCGTGAAAGCGCATCCCCGCCAACCGGCAAAAGCATGTTCGGGCAGCGGGCCCACCTGGAG
>Ga0272441_10010078_pt1 | contig 14408 bp, 8 predicted proteins | sample SSMProp6N_FD_193582 | JGI IMG/M metagenome (GOLD analysis project Ga0272441, IMG submission 193582) | Marine sediment archaeal communities from Little Sippewissett salt marsh, Falmouth, MA, United States - SSM-Prop-6N | ecosystem: Environmental > Aquatic > Marine > Wetlands > Sediment ... | reverse complement strand
TCCTGAATATGCCGACAGAAAATCTGCCTTGGCCTCCATAATCAGCTGCCCTATACAGGCTTCGGGGTGTTTCCGAAAAGCACTATACAAAGAATTGAGCATATAGTAATCATTCCATACCCAACCCACGCCGCTGGCCCCCCAGAATGCTGCTGCACCGCCGTCTTCCTTAAGAAGCAGGCTCTGTCCAAGGCACGTACGCTGACGGCTGAAATCGGCTGTAAAGCAGGTCATGCTGGAAATAAAGGGATATCTCCCTGTATTGCGCAGCAGAGGGACATCTTCAAGAGTAAACATGCCGTTGTCGGCCCATACAGCACCGCCGCCGTGCCCCCGGTAATTTATGTAGGAAACGCCATTGTTTATTACGGATATAAGATCATCGGTTGACCCAAGGTATTTGTCTCCCATGGCATCAGTCAAATAGAGCCGCTTGGGGCTCAGTCCGGGATTGATTCCCCTGGTGATAAATTCTTCACTCTGCTGCAGGAATACATTACCGTGTCCACCCGCTGCAATTATACAGTATTTATTCTGCCAGGGCTGTTTCGGCGCGTTATCAAATGCTATGGTTTTAGTCACGACTCGTTCAAGCTCCAATACAGAAACCACTGGAAACCGCCCCACACCAATATCAGGAATAATATCATTACCCTGAAGCAGTGCATAAAAGTGATCAGCTGCGCACACTCCGAACTTGGTTGAATGATACAGAGGAACCGGAATGAGGTTTTTGTCAGCGTAGGGTTCCAACGTTCCGACAAAAGTACCGCTGCCAAGAAGCAGTACTGTTCTGGGCTGCGGACGCCAGGTTTCAAAGGCCCACTGGAGAAAAGCCCGTACAGGTTCAGCTCCGGGAATACCGTATCCGAATTCATTGTATATGTCATCTAGCATAACCGCTGCGCTGGACCGGCCCATAGTGTTCCGGTGCTGCACAAGTCGCTCGGCTTCGGTTAAAAATGTATCGGCCGGGACAATTATAATATGCTCACCGCGGTTACTGGAAAGCAGGGATACCGGTGTTTCAATAGCTGCCATGCTGTCAGGACTGCTTATTGACGGCATTGATACTGCTATATACTCAGTATTGCCCGAAGCAGTGCTGTCTTCAAAACACAGTGAAAATGTCCTGTTTCCAAGAGAATCGGTAACGCTTTTTACTGCTGTACCCACAAGACGGCTCACATCCTTCTTGAAAAGCAGAATATCAGGATCGGTAAAATTTTCAATAGTATAATTCACACTGGAGCCGGCTGAATTCTCCGGCACGCGGAACCGCAGATAATCGTCCTGGGCACGGAACAGTCGCGGATATGTGATTTCAAACCAGTCAATGTACATGGGGGCAAGCTCGCCGTCTTCGGCCCGGTTGATAACCATGAGCGTATTGGGCGTATCTTCATACAGGTGAGTCGGGCTGAATTCACTGCCCTGTATAACTGAAAGCTCAGACCCGTTCCAGAATCCCGTTGCAATGCGGTACCGGTTAAGGTACACATCAACGGGATACTGCTTATTGTAGTCTGAAGCGTCACCGCGGATGCCCATTTTCAGGCTCACATACCGTGTTGACCACAGATCGGGGTCCGGAAGCGTTACAGACCATGACCAGTTGACACCGCCGTATATTGATGATGAAAACACATAATGGTCTTCCGGATCGGCATATACAGCGTTACGCAGATGAACCAGCTGTCTGTTATCATCCTTCACAACACAACAGGGAGATGAAAAGGGGCTCATTCTTTCCTGACGCACATACCCCTGTTCCTGGGCATACCGAAGGCCAGGAGATTCCGATTGTTCAAGAATGTAAACATTTGTGGAGCTGTACATGCTTAAATTACGTTTATATTCCCGGTCTTTCTGAAGAACCGATTCACCGAAAAAAATTATCCGGTCTTCGGCCCTCATCTTGTCCCGCACTCCTGATTCGATACAAAGAGGGACTTCATGTCCCGCATTGAACAGCCTGAGATACTGCGGATTAATCGATGAACAGTCCCACCCTGCCTGTTTCAGGTCATCCCCTGTTATTTCATACACACCTTCTTCAGCCACATAAATCTTGACACGTTCCCTGAATTGACTTAAGTTATGCAAATGCCGCTGACCAGCACCATTCCTGGACGCAGCTGTTACGGCAGACATGTGTTCATAATCGTCGTTATTGGACATTTCCGTTATATCGGATCCGTGTATTTCAATTGAGAAGTTGTTTTGTGATACTTGCCTGGCTATGGGCCCTGTCAGTATTCTATACATTGTTCGCGACGCTGTCCTGCCTGCCCGCTGCACTGCGGGTATTGCGACCTGTGAATCCTTTGCGCCGGGAATGTCTTTATACCCAACAGCAGTATCGTACACAAATCCGTCAAATAGAAGGTCCTTGCCCGATTCATCACGGATAACAACATACACACTGTCGCCGGCGGTGCTCACAAGAACCGCTCCTGGAACGGCAGTCCCGGAAACACCCGCACTGCCGTCCATGTCTACAGCAGGGCCCCTGGCTACAGCATACTCGATCTTTTCTTTGTCACCGTTATATTGTGAATCAGCATGTACCGGTAAACAGCAGAGAATCCCTGCACATAAAGCCGGAATAAAGAAAGTATGTATACAGCCTGGTTTTAATATCTGGATTCTGTTCATAATCTGCATTTCTTTTTATCTATCACACAACATAGTTAATTACCGGTGAAGTCAATCAGCCTGCAATCGCATGTTATTCAGAGGCTTTTTCAATTCGCAGTGCCTGTTTTAACCGGGCCTGCAGTTCTTCAGGTGTCAGGTCATAACGCATCTCACTGTTTTCGGCTATTGATATCTTTCCTGTTTCTTCAGATACGACAACGACTACTGCATCGGTCTCTTCTGAAATCCCCAGAGCCGCTCTGTGCCTGGTTCCCCAGCGGTGCTCGGCTGCCGGATTACGTGTGAGAGGAAGGATACATTTGGCGGCTTTTATCACATCATTACTTATTACAATTGCGCCGTCATGCAGGGGAGAACGGGGGTTGAACACCGATACAATCAATGAGGAACTGACAATTGAATCCATCTGAATGCCGCTCTCTATAATCGTTCGGAGTCCTGTATCCCGGGCAAACACCATCAATGCGCCGTATCCCCTTCGTGTCAGTTCTACAGTGCCGTTCACTATCTCATCGACAATATGACTGCCCTGTTCTTTGGTGAAAAACCTGACCAGTTTGCTCTGTCCTATGAGAGTCAGAACACGGCGCAGTTCCGGCTGAAACAGTATCACAAAAGCGATAATCCAGACTGTGCGCAGATTATGAAATATCCAGGTTGTCTCCTGCATATTCAGGGCTTCTGCAATAAAAGAAATTACGAAAATTATTATAACTCCAAAAAACATCTGTACGGCCCTGGTCCGGTGCATGATAAAATAGAGTTTAAACAAAATCAGCGCGACCAGTGCTATATCTAATACATCGATAAATGTAACCGGAAGAAATCCGATGTGAAACAACAAAAAATCCACGCTATTCTCCCTTTCTTATACCCACTGTACCAGGATTCTTTACTGCATCTGCAACAGCAGCAGCCTGCTTCATTTCGGGCACGTCGTGTACACGGATAATGTTCGCTCCATTGAGTATGGCAGCACTGGCTGCGGCAGCGCTTCCCGGCAGGCGCTCCCGGGCCGGAACATTGACCAGTTTTCCAATGAATGATTTCCGTGACACACCGATAAGCAGCGGGCGTCCAAGGGATGCAAACTCCTGGAGCCTGTTGATAATATAATAATTATCTGCGACGCTTTTACCGAACCCGATACCCGGATCAATAATCACATTCTCTTTTGGTATACCTGCAGCAACAGCCTTTTCAATGCTGTTACGAAGATACTCCATAATCTCATGAATGAGGTCTGTGTATACCGGGTTTTTCTGCATGTCCTTTGGTGTGCCTTTTATATGCATGGCAATGACAGGAACTGATAATTCCGCTGCGGTACGTGCCATATCAGCATCAAAATTAAGGCCGCTTATGTCATTAATTATACCGGCCCCTGCCTGCACCGCGTATTTTGCGGTTTTCGATTTATAGGTATCCACAGACACAATAACAGAAGAATGACGCTTGATCTGCTCGATTACCGGAACGACCCGATCGATCTCTTCTTGTGTGGACACAGCTCCAGCGCCCGGACGGGTCGATTCTCCCCCTATATCAATGATATCAGCGCCCTGTTCTGCCATTGCCAGGCCGTGCTCAACAGCCGATTCCGTTGAATAATACCTTCCTCCGTCGGAAAAACTGTCGGGAGTCACATTGACAACACCCATCACATACGTTCGCAGGGAAAAATCAATCCACTGTTGACCGATATGTACACGTAGCTCATTTTTATGTAAATCCAACTGTCAGTTTTCTCCTAAAAACAGTCTGAGTTTTTCAGCGCTCTTTTCAGCAAAACGGTCACCGGGCCCGGTACGCAAGGTTATCCGTTTTCTGAAAAATGCTTCAGCACTGGCTGTGTCTCCTTTTTCCGCGGCTATCAGTCCGAGATAGAAATAACTGTTCCTGTGCCTGCCCAGATTCAGGGCTCTGTTGAAAAATGCTTCCGCTTCATCAGCCTGCCCTGTTTTCCAGTACAGTACCCCCAGATTATAATATGCAGGGCTGTACCCGGGTAAAATGCTGATCAGTCTCTTATAGGTGCTGAACACTTTTTCAATGTCATTTCTGGTGCCTGCCACTTTTGCAAGCCCGAGATACGCATCAGCACATAACCGGTTTACGGCAATCAGCTGTTCATAGGTTTTCTCAGCCTTTGTATAATATCCTTTTGATGTATAGAGTTCTGCCAGTAACAGCTGCGCTTCCATATATGCCGGATTGATTGACACTGCTTTCCTTAGCATATTTACATTATTTTTAAACCCGAGTTTCCTAATCCTGGAACCATGCATCCGCGATGCGAAAAAATAGGCTTCAGGTATTTTCTGATCTTCTGAAAACACCTTTTTATATTCCCAAAACGCCTTGTTCCACATCTCCTTAAAAATAAATATCCGTGCCCGCAGCTCCCTAATATCTCCGTTTGTTTCTCGGCTTTCAAGCAGATCCAGCTCTTTCTTAGCCAGCAGAAAAAGATAATCTCCGCTGTTTCCGGTTTTAATCCTGGTGAATCCCGAATCTACAAGCACACGTATATAATTTATCTTCCAAAACAGCGGTCTGTTGTCACAACTGGTTTTACTGTACCATTGGAATGCATCAGCATTATCGTTTTTCATCTGGGCATACCGGGCCTGTGCATAGCCGGTTATGCCCCCGGGTTCGGGGCCTTCCATTTCTGTTTCCTTTGTGTCGTGCATGCTCACCGGCAAACCGCAAATATTCAGCACCTTTTCAGTGCACATTTGTGCGTTGAAGTTTTTTACCGGCATTTCAACCGTTCCGGCTTTTGACTTTTCCGGCACTGAGTAAACAGTCACCTGCACAACATTGTCAGGCCCGCCAGGCAGGCTCACAACAGAAATAAAAGTTATTCCTGCTGCTTCAGCTCTTTCCAGCAGGTATGAAACATGTTTGGCGGAATCGGGCATAACCAGAGGTACAAGCCAGTCTGACCGGTATATCACTGTTTGTGCGTCAGCCGTATTCCGCGCGCATTCCTGTAATGCGTCAGAATAAAAGACCGACAAACCGGGTTTTGAATTCAGAAGTGCCTTTGGGAAAAAACCTACACGGGTGACCGCCTCAGCTGATTTTTTACAAATGACGGTTCCGGCAATCAGCGCAGCATACAACCCCGCAACAGCCAGGACATACAGCCGTATACGGCCCGGCGGGCGCTTAAACAGCCGGCAAAGAACAATCACAATTAACGTCAAAAGCAGGGCTGCAGCAGTCAGCGCAATCCCTGTTTCAGAATAATCAAACACCACGGCTCCATATCCCGGACACGGTATACTTCACTACCGGAACGTCCTTTGTCCTATTTTCCTTCGGTCTTTTTGGGTGTTTTCTTTGCTTCCTTTTTATTCGGGGAAGGAGTTTTTTTAGCAGCCGGTTTACGGGTCGTCTTTTTTACGGTTGAACGGGTGCTCTTCTTGCTTTCCTTTTCCGGCAGGTTCTTTCCTGCTATCACCATATCTATCTCATCGCCGTCCAGGGTTTCCCTTTCAAGGAGTTCTCCTGCCAGCCTGTGCAGAATTTTTTCATTTTTCTTCAAAATTGTATAGGATTTATCAGCAGCTTTCTGAACAATATCACGGATTTCCTGGTCTATAAGAATGGCAGTCTGCTCACTGTAATCCCGGTGCTGAGAAATTTCCCGGCCGAGAAAGATCTCTTCCGATTTTTTACCAAAGGTTATCGGCCCCAGTTTTTCACTCATCCCCCATTCACACACCATTTTTCTGGCTATCTCTGTAGCCTTTTCTATATCATTTCCCGCGCCTGTACTCAGCTCGTCAAGAATGAGAAGCTCAGCTGCCCGGCCGCCAAGTATATGGGCCAGCAGAGCTTCGCAGTAGGTCTTTGTATAATTATGTTTCTCGTCAATAGGCAGAAATGATGTAAGGCCCAGAGCGCGCCCCCGGGGTATTATGGTTACTTTATGAACAGGGTCGGCTCCCTCTACAAATTTTGATACAAGGACATGTCCCGACTCATGATACGCAGTGCTGTTCTTTTCTTTCTCACTGATCAACATACTTTTACGCTCGACACCCATCATAACCTTGTCTTTTGCCTCATCAAAGTCGTGCATATATACCTTCTTCTGGTTACGCCGTGCAGCGAGCAGCGCTGCTTCATTTACCAGATTTGAAAGGTCTGCTCCGGAAAAGCCGGGAGTTCCTTTTGCGATTATATCAAGTTTCACATCCTTGGACAGGGGTATCTTTCTTGTATGTACCTTTAATATGCCTTCGCGCCCGCGCATGTCCGGCCTGTCTACTACTACCTGGCGATCAAACCGGCCCGGACGAAGCAGTGCGTTATCAAGCACATCAGGCCTGTTGGTTGCCGCAATAAGGATTACACCTTCATTTGTCTCAAATCCGTCCATTTCCACCAGAAGCTGGTTCAATGTCTGTTCCCGCTCGTCATGCCCGCCGCCAAGTCCTGCGCCGCGGTGCCTTCCCACAGCGTCAATCTCATCGATAAAAATGATGCATGGTGCGTTTTTCTTCCCCTGTTCGAACAGGTCGCGGACCCTGGAAGCGCCCACACCCACAAACATCTCCACAAAATCAGCTCCTGACAGACTGAAAAACGGTACACCCGCTTCCCCTGCAACAGCCCTGGCCAGCAGAGTCTTGCCGGTCCCCGGAGGCCCCAGAAGCAGAACACCTTTGGGTATACGTCCTCCCAAAGTCTGAAATTTTTCCGGGCTCTTAAGAAAATCTATGACCTCCTGAAGTTCCTGCTTGGCTTCATCGGCTCCGGCTACATCCTTGAATGTAACCTTTGTGGTATCAACAGAAAGCATCTTTGCGCGGCTCTTGCCGAAATTAAAAATACCTTTTGAGCCCCCCCCTGTCTGCATACGCTTGAGGAAAAATACAAATCCGAAAATCAAAAGCAGCCACGGAATCATGGGTATGATAAAACTCCATATCTCAGCAGGCTTCTGTTTAAATTCATACTGTACCCCGTATTTATTCCATTCGTCCACCATATCCCGGTCTATAAAAGGAAGATTAGTCTGAAAGTTCTTGAACTTCTCTACATTGTTTCCCCGGACAAGGCTTTCCTCATACTTGAGCTGGCCGTGGAAAATACCGCTCTCAATATAGGCTTTTTCAATGGCTCCGCTTGTAAGGAACTGCTGGTATTCTGAATAGGTCACTTCAGCTTCACTGGGCTTTTGTGAACTGAAAAGCTGGAATATATATGCAGCACCCAGGAAAAGTATTATCCAGAAAAACAGCGTTCTGGTTGCCTTTTTCCATTGAAAGTTGTTATTTGGATCTGTATTGTTATCTTTTTTCTGTTCAGCCATTTTGCGTGTATCCTGTTTTATTTTTTCTGTAAAAGTTCCAGTCTCAGTACTCTCGTCGTGTTTTCGGTGACAGCGCAGCGATTATCCAAGCGCATTCCGCATACCCACACTATCTTTGTTGAATCGGTCAGCACCGGCACTTGACTTCTCCTGTATACAGGCACCTTTTCATCAATAAAAAAATCCTTCAGTTTCTTTGATCTCATCATCCCCACAGGAACAAACCGGTCTCCGGGTTTAGGTCCCCGTAGGGCAAGCCCGCCTTTAATAGTGCTGTAATCGGTGAATTCAACCATGGGGTTCTGTGAAAACACCGGTTCGGCTGTATGAAGTTCTAACAGAGAAAGAGCGTATCGGGTTCCCGGAATCGTGACAGTGCACCCTGCTTCAACTGGAATTTCAGTCAAAGGTTCGTAATTTTCAACAAACGCAACATGTGTGTCGAATTTATACGCACGTGCGCTGGTTCCTATTTCAGTAACCGATCCTTTTTTTCCGCTATGTATCTGGTAAATAAGCCGGTCAATAAGCGCAGAACCGATGCCATGTTTCTGGGGAAAACACTCTTCCAGAAGTTTAACCAGCACCAATTCCTGCACTATTCTAAAATAGGTTATAAATCCATGAATATCAAGAACAATTTCATCATTTTCGCCGCATCGTACGCACGCACTGTAAGCGCGGTCCCTTTCATGGCTAAGAAAATCAAGGGCTTTTCTGTTAATGCCGGCATTCCGGACAACCGCATCTACTACACTATGGCCCGATGCCTGCTCCATGGCAGGAATTACTGTATATCTGAAACGGTTCCGGGTGTACTCATGCTCCAAATTTGACGAGTCCGTCACATAGGGTATACGGTGTTCCCCGGCATATGATTCAATTTCGTCCCTCATTGCAAATAAGAGCGGCCGAATTATGTTGCCTCTTCTGGGACGCATGCCCCCTGCTCCCCTAATACCGGCCCCCCTCGCAAGGTTCATAAGCACAGTTTCCGCCTGGTCGTTTTTATTATGCCCGGTGGCGATACTATCAGATTCTGTGGATTTCCGTGCCGATTCAAGAAAGCTGTATCTCTTGATTCTTGCAGCCTCTTCAATGGAGAGACGTTCCGTATCGGCATACTCCTGAACCGTGGCATTGCCGATAACACATTCAAGACCGAGGTTTTTGGCCAGGTTTCCCACGAATTCCTGGTCTCTGAGCGATTCTTCGTCCCTCAGATTATGATTAAGGTGCGCGACAGCCAGGCTGCCGTTGTAGAGGTGTATAACAGTGTGCAGTAAATGGAGGAGTACTACTGAATCCGGGCCGCCGGAGACAGCAACCAAAATACGCTGTCCCGGCAAAACAAGGTGTTCTGCTTCAATATACTCGATAAACCGGTTTTGTAAATTTGCTGTGCCCATTATAAAAAAGTGGCCCTTTTTGTATAAAAAGTGCCACGTAAAAATACCGCAATACATCTTTTGGTTTGTAGCGGTGCAGGGATTCGAACCCCGGACACGCGGATTATGATTCCGCTGCTCTGACCAGCTGAGCTACACCGCCGCGAGACATAATTGTAATTATTTTTTTTTATAAAGTCAAGATATTTTACGAAAAAATTCATCAAATTATCGCTTAAGGATTCTGTCATCTCCCCTCGCTGAACTCCAGTGTCACCTTATCAATAAAGGGCACTTTTTGACGTTTATTTATTTCCCTGTTAAAGTCCCACAACCGCTTTTCAATACGGTCAACCGAATATATGCCGAGAATTTCCCGTGCAAGCTCCTCGCACTCCTCTACTGTCAGGAACAGTATCCGCTCTTTTACTTCAGGAAGGGTCAGAGGGCTCATACTGAACTTCCTCAGGCCAAATCCTATGAGCATCGGTGTGTACAGAGGATTACCTGCCATCTCACCGCACACAGAAACCTCCTTGCCCCGCTCTACCGCTTTACGTATGGAGTGGTGGACCAGGTACAGAACCGATGGATTGAGGGGCTGGTAGAAACGGGCCACTTTCTCATTGTTACGGTCAACAGCCAGTGTATACTGGATCAGATCATTGGTACCGATACTGATAAAATCAAAATAGTCAAGAAACGTATCGACCATAATTGCAGCGCTGGGCACCTCGATCATAGCCCCCCGCTTCATATTCCTGTCGAAAGGCACACCCTCGGCTGTCAGTTCTTCTACTACCTCATCGACAATTTTGTGTGCATTCTCAATCTCTTCCAGGCTGGAAATCATAGGAAACAGTATCTTGACGCTTCCAAACGCACTTGCCCTCAGTATGGCACGGAGCTGAACTTTGAATATATCGAGTTCCTGCAGGGAAATTCGAATTGACCGCCACCCCATAAAGGGATTATTCTCTTTTTCAACACTCTGAAACGGAAGGAACTTATCTCCGCCAAGATCCAGTGTACGAATAGTAACGTCCTCGCCGTTCATCGATTCAACTACTGTCTTGTAAATAGTAAACTGCTCCTCTTCATCGAGAAGGCGCCCGGCAATAAGGAAAGGCAGTTCTGTACGGAACAGGCCGATGCCCTGTGCCTTGTACCGTACAGCCAGGCTCAGGTCCGCGGTCATGGATATGTTTGCCTGCAGTGTAATGGGCGTTCTGTCTGCAGTAACCGACGGCAGCTCAATATCTTTTGAAAGCCGTTCCCAGTAGACATCAAACTGCTTTTTCCGCTTCTTATATCCTTTAAGTACCCGCTCATGGGGATTGATGAATACAATACCGGAATTGCCGTCAACAATTACAGTATCACCGGTTTTGGCATTTTTTAGTATCTTTTCAACACCTACTACTGCAGGAAGTCCCATGGAACGGGCGATAATAGATGTATGGGAGGTCATGCCGCCGACTTCAGTTACAAAACCAAGCACGTGGGCTGATGACACGCGAACCGTTTCCGACGGCGAAAGGGTGTGGGAAACAAGTATGGCGTCTTCAACTCCGCTGAGGCGGTCTTCTTCAGTACGGAGCAGTATCCTCACGAGACGTTCCGCCACATCACGGATATCATCAAGCCTGCTCCGGAAGAATTCGTTCTCCATATTGTCGAAAGTCTTTGACACCTCTTCCAGCTTCAGTTTCAAAACAGATTCGGCATTTATCCGTTTTTCCCGTATCAGCCCCGGAACATCCTCGGTAAGCAGCGGGTCTTCCAGCATAGCCAGATGCGCCTCAAAAATCTGCGCTTCATCATGACCTATCTCCGATTTTACCCTGTTCTGGCATTCACCCAGCTGTTTTCTGACTTCGCCGCATGCTCCCCTGAACCGCTCAATTTCACGGTCTACACCGGATCTGGATATGGAGAATTCCTGCACCTCATCCCAAGTGCTCTTAAGGAGCCACACTTTTCCTATAGCAATACCTTCAGATACAGGAATCCCCTGAAACAGGCCTTTTGTCAGCTTTCCGTTTTTATCTGTCACATTTCCCCCGCAGGAACTTATCTATTCTCTTTTTCCAGTTTACGCAATTTGGACCTGAGAAGAGCCCGCTGGGTCGAAGACGCGTGATCAATTATCAGGATACCGTTAAGGTGGTCGACTTCATGCTGAAAAGCCCGTGCACCCAGGCCGTCCAGTTCTTTTTGAACGGTCTTGCCGTTTTCATTTGTATAGGTTACTGATATCTGTACCGGCCTTTTGACCCGCACACTGAACCCCGGCAGGCTGAGGCACCCCTCTTCAACGATTTCTTCATCATTGCCGGTTTTCACTATTTCCGGATTAATAATTTTTACCGGGCCGTCACCTGCATCAATAACCACGATACGGCGTGAATCCCCAATCTGCGGTGCTGCGAGGCCGACACCGTCGGCTTCATACATGAATTCAACCATACGGTCAAGATATTCGCGCATTTCATCACTGATTTCATCCACTGTTTCAGCTTTCAGCCTGAGCACTTGTTCTGGATATGTATAAATTCTAAACTGTTCTCCACTCATACCTGTTTCCTGAAATTTATTTTATTTACATATTATATCTTATCTTTCCGCAGCAGTTCGCTTACCAGCCGAACGGCGCAGTATTCCCCGCACATGGAACATACGTCATTCTGCTCAGGTTTACCTTCTTCCCTCAGTTTCCTGGCAGTGTCGGGATCAATGGATATGGCAATCTGTTGATCCCAGTCAAGATTCTTGCGTGCCCGCGACATTCTGTTGTCCCATTCAGCGGCTCCTGGAACACCCTTGGCTATATCTGCTGCATGAGCGGCAATCCTCGTTGCAATCACCCCTTCCCTTACTTCATTTACATCAGGAAGCCGAAGGTGCTCTCCCGCAGTAACATAGCATAGGAAATCGGCTCCCGCCTCAGCAGCAATAGCTCCGCCGATTGCTGAAGTAATATGATCATATCCCGGGGCCACATCAGTGACAATCGGTCCCAATACATAAAACGGCGCATTGCAGCAGAGCCGCTTCTCTATCTGCATATTAGTCCGTATCTGATTCATAGGAACATGGCCCGGTCCCTCTATCATGACCTGGACATCCTGCTCCCACGCCCGTTTCGTAAGTTCTCCCAGGGTAATGAGTTCTTCAATCTGAGCCCTGTCTGTAGCATCGGCAATAGCTCCGGGCCTGAGTCCGTCGCCAAGGCTCAGCGTCACATCATACTCCCGGCATATTTCTAGAAGGCGGTCGAATTCTTCATACAGCGGATTCTCGCGTTCATTGGCCACCATCCATGTGGTCGTGAATGAACCGCCTCTGCTTACAATGTCCATGACTCTTCCCTGGTTCTTGAGGCGCTCGAACGCTGCTCTGGTCAGGCCGCAGTGCACGGTAAAAAAGTCTATCCCTTCTTTCGCCTGATCTTCGAGAACAGTAAAAAGGTCATCGGATGTCATATGAATAAGGGCGCCTTTTGATTAGGCCACAGCAATAGCTGCTTCATAGATAGGGACAGTACCTATAATTGCCGGCACCTCTGTCATTATGCGGAGTCGGTTCCCTTTTATATCACCGCCGGTTGACAGATCCATAATAGCGTCAGCTCCGGCCTCTACAGCGGCCCGGGCCTTGGCAACTTCCTTGTCAGCCGATGCGTAATCGGTTGATGTGCCTATATTTGCATTTACTTTTGTGCGCAAACCAGAACCAATACCCACAGGATGGACATCATGTGTCCTGTTTTTGGGAATAATCACCTCACCGGCGGCGATTTTCCCCTGCAGCACTGATAGTTCAATTCCTTCGTCCCGGGCGACTGTTTCCATTTCCGGTGTACAATTACCTTTTCTGGCCTGGTACATCTGCGTCATTAATCGGACTCCTTTATAATTCTCTACTGTCGTTTCCAGCGGTTAAATATACGAAATAAAAGATACAAAATCCAATAAAATCATTGAAATATACATCCTTGATACATATATTACGAGATAATATTAATCCGGTTTTCATTCATGTTCCATGTAAAACAGGATTTATAAACATGCTACAGCATTTTTTGTGGATTTAACCGTAAAACCTGCCGGGGGCCTTCGGGGAAAAAACTATAAGCAGGGTCTATGTTTTTATTGACAATGTTGTGAACAATGATTATATTTTTTCTAAATGGAATACAAGCATTGATGTCATACCCGACTTTTCCTGAAACCAATACAAACGACTCCGGAACAATACTACGGGAGAAGAGGGTTTTTTTGTGTCAAGATTAGGTTACGGCACATACGCAAGGCTACAGAGTCTGTACAAACAAGAGGAGTAGACTGTGGATATTTTTTCCAAATGTTATAATTTCACAAGAGCGAAAGAAGCCATGGAAGCCGGGTATTACCCCTATTTCCAGCCCATTGCATCGGGCCCCGGCTCCGAAGTAATAATCAACAACAAAACAATGATCATGATCGGGTCCAACAATTACCTGGGCCTTACCGGACATCCCAAAGTAATCGAAGCGGCTGTGGATGCAACCAGAAAATACGGAAGCGGGTGTACAGGATCCCGGTTTCTCAACGGCACTCTGGATATACACCAGGAACTTGAAGAAAGACTTGCGGTTTTCATGAAAAGAGACGCGTCTCTATGCTTCAGTACCGGTTTTCAGACAAACCAGGGAGCAATTTCCACTATTGTCGGGAAAAACGACATTGTATTCACTGACCGTGCCGATCATGCATCTATTGTTGACGGATGCAGGCTCGCCTTTGGTAAAGTTGTCAAATACCGCCACAATGACATGGACGACCTGGAAAAAGTTCTCAAGCTAAACCAGGAAGCTGAAAAAGGGCGGCTTATTGTAACAGACGGTGTGTTCAGTATGGAGGGAGATATTGCAAATCTTCCCAGGATCGTGGAACTGGCCGAACATTACAAAGCCCGTATCTATGTTGATGATGCCCATTCTGTCGGTGTTCTGGGCAAACACGGACGGGGAACCGCAGAGCACT
>Ga0272441_10010077_pt1 | contig 14408 bp, 6 predicted proteins | sample SSMProp6N_FD_193582 | JGI IMG/M metagenome (GOLD analysis project Ga0272441, IMG submission 193582) | Marine sediment archaeal communities from Little Sippewissett salt marsh, Falmouth, MA, United States - SSM-Prop-6N | ecosystem: Environmental > Aquatic > Marine > Wetlands > Sediment ... | reverse complement strand
AATCTGTATCGGGGCAATCAGAAGAAACAAATAATCTAGCTTTAATAGGTCCAGTTGCATCTACAGATTCTATTAAGGTATGGCTTGTGAAAATAATAACACCATCTCCATTTTCTATAGGTCTCTGATCATAAAGCCCTCTTTCAATATATAAATTTTGACCACCTAAAGTTCGTACATAATTCTGAGGATTATATGAATAAGTGATTGGATCATTTTTATGTTTTTTAACATTTTATGTAAGTAATTTTATCAATTTATAATACGTGCTTACATCGGTTTTTTTAGGTGAAACTGCATATTCTAAAGGAATTGTTTTTAACTTTCCATGTTTTAAGTTTACACAATGATTTGTAAAACCATCAATCAATACATTGACAGCATAGTTACCAAGACGAGCAGCCATAATCCTATCAATAGATGTAGGATGGCCCCCACGTTGAATATGTCCTAGTACAACTACACGAGTTTCTAAATTTGTTTTTTGTGTGATTATGTTTGCAATATCCAGACCCTTTGCTTTTCCCTCTGCAACAATAACTATCCAACTTTCTTTTCCTGTTGAACATCCGGTTTTAATTTCTTTGCACATTGTATCTATATTATAGTTTTTTTCTGGAATCAAAACTTCTTCGCATCCACCAGCTAATGCAACTTGCAAAGCAATATATCCACATTCTCGTCCCATTACTTCCACAACAAATATTCTCTCAAGACTAGTAGCTGTATCTCTTATTTTATCAAGAGCATCAAGGGCAACATTAACCGCAGTATCAACACCAATAGCCAAATCTACACCATTTATATCATTATCAATTGTTGCAGGGATACCAACAACTGGAATATTATATTTAGTCGCCAGAAGATGAGCTCCTCTTAGAGAGCCGTCACCGCCTATAACAATGAGGCCTTTGATTTGATTGTCTTTTATATTTTGAACAGCCTTTTTTTGTTCAGACTCAATAAAAAATCTTTTAGAACGAGCAGCTTTTAGAATTGTTCCACCCTGATTTATTATACCAGATACAGAACGTCTTTCTAATGAAATGAATTTATTATCTATTAAGCCATCAAAACCTTTCAAAAAACCTAATACTTCAATATTATATTTATTGGCAGTACGCACTATAGACCTAATAGTAGCATTTACACCTGCACAATCTCTTGTTAAAAGGGCTATTTTTTTCATAGATACTAAGAAATCAAATTATTTTTTAGATTTCTTGTTTTTTTTAATCTTATTACCACATTCAATGCAAAATTTAGAATCACCAACTATTGCGTATCCGCACTCATAGCAATGTTCTGATTGTACCTTATTATCTTTACCATTCTTTAAATTAGTACCGCAATGTTTACAAAAATTTGAATCTACATCATTCTCGTTTCCACAATTTTTACAATACATAATATCACTTCAGACCTACAATTTCAATAATAGAATTTATTTTAAAAACATATCTTAAAATAACACTGTTTTATTAATGATGAGATTATACGAAACTATACACAAGAGGGAAGAACATGTCACTTATTCCAGCTTTTGAAATAGGTTTATGGAATGCTTGGATTCTTATTATTCCATTTATAATCTATTGGTTTGTTGGTATTAAGTTTCTTTTTTCTAAAAGAATGCCTGAAAGTCCTTCGTTAAAAAGGAGAAAAATTGAAGTTATCTCAAATATTTTGGTAATAACTATGTTCGGATCATTTATCTATAGTATTTTTGTACCATTCAAACTTGGAACAATTTGGTTCTATATTGGATTTCTTGTTTACCTTATGGGCATGTTTTTAATTAATATGTCGATGATAGATTTTGCAACTACTCAATTGAATAAACCAGTTACTAAAGGTGTTTATCATTACTCAAGAAATCCTATGTTTATCGGTTTCTTTTTGGTCTATTTTGGTATTGCTATTGCTTGTATTTCTTGGGTATATCTATTGATAACAGTATTTTTTATCTTATCCATGCATTATCTATCTCCTTTTGAAGAAGCAATAACTTTAGGACATTACGGAAAAGCCTATAAGGAATACATGAAAAGAACGCCAAGATGGATAGGAATACCAAAATCAGGTAAAAGGGAAAAATTCAATCCTTTTAACATACATTGGTATTATAATCAGCAAGTAATGATGTAAAAATATTATGATTATTCTATTCCCGGTTTTTTTATTATACTTTGATCTTTTTACGACTTTACTAATCCTTTTTCTACGTGTAATATCCGTCTTAGCGTTTTTTATCCATCCAATATACATATTTCTATAACTATTTGCAAAATTTTTAAATTATTCCATGCAATCTTGTCAACAATGAGCGCTTTCTTTAAATCAGAAGGCAATTTTTCCTTAACTTTATTCGTATAAGCAGTTTTCCAAAGACCATGTTTCTTTGCCAAATTTATTTTAACTAATCCAGATTCTGTCATTTTGCCTTGCAATATCATTTTTTCTGCTGTTTCTTTATTTATTTTTGACCAGACACTTTTTCTCTTTCTAGGAGTATACCTCAAAATGTATCTTTCTTCATCAATTTTTTTAAGCGTACTATCAATCCAACCAAAACATAATGCTTCTTCAACAGCATCATAGTGATTTATACTTTTTTTATTGGATGATTTTTTGTAATGTATTAACCAGATTTCATTTAATTTAGCATGGTTTTTCTCTAGCCATTTTCGCCATTCCTTTTTATTTTCAAAGAGTAATGGGTCATTCAAACGAATATTAATCATATATCATTCAAAAATATTAATGTTGTATTATGGATTTAATTTTATTCATAATTTAAAATGTGATTTGTAGGATTTTGAACAAGCAAATGTGAGGGATTTTCGGCAACAGAATCCGTTTTTCGGCTCTGTTGGTTTTTCAGGGAAATAATATCTATCTTACTAAACAAAATTTTTTTTTATGATAAAAAATCATGGAAGAAAAACTTGTTTCTATTAATAATTATATAATTAAATATTTACTTAATATAATATTATTTTATTATAGCAAGCTTTATATTATTTAATTTAATACCCATATTACTGGATTTAATAATTTCTGTTTTTAGATGGGATGGAGCAGAACAGGGGAGGTAATGTAACATGAAAAAAAATCTATATAAAAAAGCATTATTTTTAGTTTTTATAGTATTGTTTGTTGGGTCTATTGTTGTGTTAAGTTTTAGAGCTAATGGTGAATTTTCTTTAGATATTGATTTTGAAGGTGGTTCCTTAGGAAGCCAAAATATTACTGAAGATGGTGTACATGTATATAGAATATCAGGAAATTGTTATATTGATGATGATTTTACGAGAAGCGGTAATAGATCTTGGAGATCTGATATAAATACTGGTGCTACTAATATAACGTTAGAGTACAGTTCTAATGGTTTTGGTATTTGGTTTTTTATGGATAGAATCGGTGGCGATTGGATTGTAAATTATTTCAATGATGAACATGTTAGACTTGCAGGAATATCTATGTGGTCGCATATGGCAGGTGATAGTAAGACTACATATATTGACAATGAAAGTGTTGGTCAACAATGGACAACTGATATATGGAATGAAGATCGTTGGGAATATCTGTATATTCAGATAAATGCTTCAGATGAGGCATATTATTGTCTACAATCTCAAGGAAGTTGGTATAATGAAACTGGTTTTCCAAATAATGTGGTAGAAAATTGTGAGATTTCTTATGTACGTATAGAGCATGATGATGTTAGTGTTTGGGAAATATGGATAGATGATCTTTATTCAAAATTTGATAATCTAGAAAATGGCCTTGTAAATTATTGGAATTTTGAAGAAGGATCAGATAATGTTACTTATGATCAAGTTGGGAACATAACTGGAAGTATCTATGGTGCAACATGGGTGATTAATGATGGAGCTTTGGGTAATAGTCTATCTTTTGATGGATCGGATGATTTTATAACTTTTGGAGATTTAAATACTAATTTATCATGTTATAATCTATGGGTTAAACCAAATAATACAATTACAAAAGAGTCTGGAGCTCCAACTTCAGGATCGTCATTGCTTTTGGCAACGTTTTCAAATGATAATATGTTTGCTTTAGGTAATTTTACCGATCAATTAGATGATGAAACAATAGGTTTACATGGAGCTGCTCCTGGTAATCGTAGGACTGGTGTTCAAAATGTGAATATATCTTCAGATAAGTGGCATATGATTTCTTTAAATTGGAATTGGAATCTTAGTAGATATGACATATATCTGGATGGTGTTTTACAAACTGTTGTTTCAAGTCCTGATGGTCACGCTTTGTTTATGCCATGTACTAATTTTGCAATTAGTCGTAATGATTCAGTTTATGTTGGTAAGATCGATGAAGTTAGAATTTATAATAGATCATTGAATGAATCTGAGATTGAATTATTATATAATCAATATGTACCTGTTGTATCAACTTATGATTCCACTGGTGTTGAGGAAACTAATGTAACGCTTAAAGGCTATCTTAATAGTGATGGAGGAAATCCATGTTATACTTCATTTGAATATGGCACTGACACTAACTATGGTAATACAGTAGGTATCTGGGGTGAAAGAGTAGATTACTTCGATTTTGAGACTGAGCAATCAGGTGATGGTTTGGATGCTAATGATGAATATATCGTTTACACTGACTATATACATACTGAATGTTATGTTCACTGGAGAAGTAATTATACATTAAGAAATCATTTTGATTTTAGCGCACAACAAAGTTATGCATGGGGTGTAGCTTTAAATGAGTCAAATATATTTATGGCAGATTGGACGACTGGACATGAGAAGGTATATAGGTATACTTTAGATGGAACATATCTTGATAGTTTTGATGTATCCGCCCAATCTGACAATGCTGTTGGTGCTACATCAGATGGTAATAATATTTGGATTATAGATCTCTACCATGATGAAGTATATAAATATACAATGACTGGGACATATGTAAATAGTTTTAATATTTCATCTCAACTTACTGGTGGACGTGGCCTTGGTTGCGATGATATGTATATTTATGTTGGTAAAAGTGGTAAAGTTTGGAGATATTTGCACGATGGAACATATGTTGATAATAAGACAATGGAGAGAACTGGCGAAGGTTATGGTTTAGGAGTGGCTGACAATTATCTTTATGAATCCAGTAGAGGAGGAACGCCTTTACCAGCTGAGTATGGATGTGTTATTTTATCACTTAAATATGATTCTAATACTGCTTTTCATTATGATATAACCGGATTAGATGAAGGAACTTTATATCATTTTCGAGCTATTGCGAATAATAGTATTGGAACAAGTTATGGTATTGATAAAATATTTCTTACAAAACCAATGGAACCAACAAGTTTCATAGTAACAAATTATAGTAGGACTAAATTAGATTTAACTTGGACAAAAGGTTTAGGTTCAAATAGTACATATATCGAGAGAAATGCAACAAATGTTACAAGTTGGAATCGTGGTGAAGGAATTTTAATATATAACGGTACAGGTACATTTACTACAGATACTGGTTTAAATCCATTGACAACTTATTATTATCAAGCGTGGAGTTATTCAGAATGGACATATAATCCAACAGTTCATCAATGGTCTGATGATTATGTCTCCTCAAGTAATACTACTCTAAATATGAGCATTGAAGATGGTTTAGTTGGTTATTGGAGTTTTGATAATTCATCAAATCCAGGTTATGATGATTCGGGGACAGGAAATAACGGAACGGTTAATGGTGCAACATGGACTTCAAACGGTACTTCTGGAGGTGCTTTGAGTTTTGATGGTGATGGTGATTTTGTGATGACTCCATTGAATCAATTAGGTACACAGACGATTTCCCTATGGTTTAAAGTTGATGATATTGAAGAGGGAAAAGGTACGGTTATGAGCACACATATTAAAGATGACAATACTGGAAATTTTGCAATGGCAATTGCTACATATAATTGTGGAGTAGGAGTTGTCTGTATCGATCATGCCAGCAATACCAGTTGGTGGGACCCACCAAGATTATGTACTGGCCCAATGTATGAATATAATAACAATAATTGGCATCATTTAGCTTTTACACATGATGGGGCAGGTAACTATGAACTATTTATTGATGGAATATTAAAGGATACGTATTCAGGTTCTGCTCTCACAGATAATAGACCATATGTGATGGGAAGACATGAACCTACTGCTGATTCATATTGGCTTGATGGAGTGTTGGATGAGATCCGAATTTATAATAGGTCATTGAATGAATCTGAGATTGAATTGTTATATAATCAATATTTACCTGTTGTATCAACTTTTGATGCTACTGGTGTTGAAGAAAATAATGCTACTCTAAATGGTTTTCTTGATTATGATGGTGGAGAAAATTGTACTGTTTGGTTTGAATGTGGAAAGGATACAACTTATGGTTATGAAACAATTATTTCTGAAATATCGTCATTGAGTGATTTTAGTTATAATTTACTTGCATTAGACACTGCATGGGAGAATGACACAGGTGTTAATGCTTATGTTGCTGCTTGCACAGAAAATTATACAAAGGTAGCACATAAATATAATTCTTTTTCTGGTAAACCAGAACAGGTTACTTTTTACATTTACAGGGGCGGTCTTCCAAATGGAACAATTTATTGTAGGGTACGTTATGTATCTAATGATACAATATGTGCTGAAGATACTAAAGATGCAAGCACTTTGTTACCTGGAGACCAATATTATACATTTGTTTTTAGTGATTGTCCAATAATGGATAACGAAGATATATTTGTATCAGTTGAGTATTATAATGCTACTTCTGTTGATATTCTTAGTTTTCTAGGTCATACTGGAGGTTCTCTTTGGAGGTACCCATTCTTTTCTGATTGGTATGAGTTTCCTAATACATTATATCATCAATTTAAATATACTACTCTATCTCCTGGAACTCTTTATCATTATCGTGCTATAGCAAATAATAGTATTGGAACGAGTTATGGTGATGATAAAGCGTTTCTAACGAAACCATATCCACCTACAGATTTAATAGTAAGCAATACAAGTGTTTATTATGAACTCAATATTTCTTGGGACGAGGGAATAGGATCAAACAATACTATTGTTGAAAGGAATTCAAGTGGTATGACTTCTTGGTCAAGAGGGGAAGGAATAGAAGTATATAATGGCTCGGGAGCATCCTTTGATGATACAGGTCTTTCTGATGGAGTAACATATTATTATCAAGCGTGGAGTTATTCAGAATGGACATATAATCCTACAGTCCATCAATGGTCTGATGATTACGTCTCCTCAAATAATACAACTCTAAATGTGGACATAGAAAATGGTTTAGTAGGGTATTGGAGTTTTGACAATACATCAAATCCAGGTTATGATGATTCAGGGACAGGTAATAACGGAACGGTTAATGGTGCAACATGGATAATCAATGGAAAATTAAATGGAGCATTAGATTTTGATGGAGTAAATGATTATGTAGAGGTACCAGATGATGATAGTTTGGATTTAACAGATTCATTTACGGTTGTAGCGTGGTTTAAGGCATATGGTGAACCTAATGCAAGTTGTGGTCATTTAGTAACCAGAAGGACTCCAGGATATCAATACTCGCTATCTATTTATGACCATAATGACACTGGGGATTATTGTTTATATTCACTGACTGAGACAAATGATGGAATGAATACCATTACATTATTTTCAGAGCCAGAATATATAGAGTTTAATAAATGGTATTTTGGAGTGTATTCATATGATGGGATTAATTATAGATTATTTTTTGGAGATGAAAATGATGTAAATGAGGTTGATAATGAACTTAATAGTTCGATAGCACCTCCTTCGTTAGATTTTCCATTATTTTTTGGACAGAATGCTTATGCAACTGGTAATTTTGATGGTATAATAGATGAGATCCGAATTTATAATAGGACATTAAATGAAACAGAGATTCAGTACCTTTATGATAAAGATGTTGGAAACCAGACGATATACGTCGACGATGATTATAATGTATCAACACCAGGCTGGAATGTCACACATTTTAATATCATACAAGAGGGCATTAATGCGGTAGCAGAAAATGGAACTGTTTATGTTTATGATGGTACATATTATGAAAATGTATTTGTGAATAATACAATTAATCTAATTGGAGAGAATAGAAATACAACAATTATTGACGGGTCTGGAAATGGAGATGTAGTATTTGTCTCATCAGATTTTGTGAATATTACAGGTTTTATGATACAAAATAGCGGAGGTAATACTAATGATGCAGGAATCGATATACGATCAAATAACAACATTATAAATAATAATAATATCGCCTCAAACAATTATGATGGCATATACTTTTATTCTTCCAGTAACAATACTATAACTGGCAACACTATCTCAAACAATTATTTTGGTATATGGTTCTATTCTTCCAGTAATGACAATAACATAACAAATAATAATATCACATCAAACAACCAAACTGGAATACTTTCTTCTCAATCATGTAATAATAACATTTTTACTAGTAATAACATCTTAAATAATGATAGGGATGGAATATCAATTAGATATTCCAGCAACAACAACATCATAACAGGTAACAACATTACTTCAAACAATCATGAAGGTATATACCTCTATAATTCTAGTGATAACAATACAATAACAGGCAATAACATTACTTTAAACGACTATAATGGGATAATTTTCTGGTCTTCTGGCAACAACACTATAGCAAGTAATAATATCACCTCTAACAATGGTGATGGCATATACATATATTCTTCAAGCGACAACAACACAATACTAGAAAATAATATCATAAATAACGGTAACGGTGTTTTTATACATGAGAGTAGTAGTAATAATATTGATAATAACACGGTTTCATCAAATGATCTTAGCGGAATAGCTGTCCTAGCTTATAGTAATTTTAATAATGTGACTAATAACACAATAGATGGACTAGGTAATTATGGAATACGAGTCTATCAATCAAATAACAATAAAATTAATGATAATAATATTACGAATCGTCTAAATGGTATTTATTTATATGGTGGTAGTATTAACAACCTTATCTATCATAATACTTTAATAGATAATGCAGAAAATGGTTATGATAATAGCATCAATAACAACTGGGATAACGGATATCCTTCCGGAGGTAACTATTGGGATGACTATTCAGGAATTGACATCTATCATGGTCCAAATCAAGATATATCTGGTAGTGATGGTATTGGAGATACACCGTACAATATTTCTGGTGGAAGCAACCAAGACTTTTATCCATTAATGGGTGAGCCCATAAAAATTGTATATGTAGATGATGATTATAATCCTTCAACACCAGGATGGAACACCACTCATTTCAATCATATCCAAAACGGCCTCAATGCTGTATGGTTTTATGGAAATGTCTACGTCCACCCAGGAATCTACTATGAAAGCATCATCATCAATAAAACAATGAATCTTATCGGAGAAGATGCAGCTACAACAATAATCGACGGCGGTGGCAATCCCTATGTTATACTAATAAATGCTCCAGGTGTCACCATCACTGGATTTACTATTAGAAACAGTGCAAGCAGTGGCTTTAAAAGTTTAGATGGTGGAATAATCGTTCAATCCCAGTATAACAATATCACAGGGAATATCCTCCGATATCATGACCATGCTATCTATATTGAAAATACCTATAATAACAACAACATTTCTCTTAACACAATCATATATAACACTGTAGGGGTTGAGGCTGACAGCAGTTATAACAATATTTCAGATAATACTATTTCTGCTAACAGTTTTGGTGTTCAACTTAATGGTTTAAACAACAACGTCTCCCAAAACCAAATAATATCGAATACTAACTCTGGTATTTTAGTTTCAAGTGCTCAGAATAACATTTCAGCGAATAACATCCTTCTGAATAAGAAGGGCATCAGTCTTTCAAGTAGTAGTTCAATGAATAATATATCAGGGAACAACATCAATTTGAACACGCAGCATGGTGTCTATCTATCAGGATCATCTAATATGGTTACTCAGAATAACATAAGCTCTAATCAGATTTCAGGTTTAGAGCTTTCTGGAAGTCTAAATAATATCTCATCTAACGTGTTTTCTAATGATGGACTCCATGTCACGTATTCCAATCAAAATACGGTAGTTGGAAATACAGTTAATGGAAATAATCTGATATTTCAGGAAAACATATCAAACAGTGATGTCAGTGGAGCTGCAGGGCAGATCATTATTGCTAATAGCTATAACATCACAGTTGATAATTATAATATCAGCGGGGCAAGTGTTGCTATCCAGCTGTGGAATTCTAATAATTGTAACCTCTCGCAGAATAACATCTCCCAGAATCAAGTTGGCATTGAGCTCTCGGGTGGCAGCAGCTTTAACACTCTTGAGGTGAATAACATCAGTGATAATGAGATGTTTGGGATGCAGCTGTTTAATCAGAGTAACGACAACGTGGTGCTTGCGAATGTATTTGCTGATGATGGTTTACATATCACTGATTCATATAATAATACTGTACTAAATAACACTGTTAACACCAAACTGTTGATGTATTTAGAGGATGAATCTGATGTTACAGTGGATTATGAAACCGGGCAGATAATTACCGTACGTTGTAATAACTTAAACATCAGTCATCAGAATATCAGTATGGTTGATGCAGGTATACAACTATGGGAAACCTATAACTGTAATATCAGCGGGTGCAACATCTCATCTTGTAACTATGGGGTACTACTTGAGGCATCTGCATCTCAGACAAATAATATTTCTGGGAACACATTTGCTTTTAATGACTATGGAATTTATGATACCTATTCATCGTCTTCACCTTTATCACCTTCAAAAGGACAAACATCGGATAATATCATTATCAATAACAAGATATTTGAGAATAACATCAGCGGTATATATCTAACAAATGATGAGTACCTGATATATGGCAATAACATCACTGAGAACACTATTGGAGTTTCTCTTGGGGGATCCAGTTGGAATGATATCATCGGTAACAACATCAGCGGAAATCAGATCGGTGTCCACGTGAATATATCCAGTCAACATAATACCATCTCTGGTAATATCATAAACTCGAGTAATATCTCAGGTACAGACATCTTAGGATACTATAATACCATCTCTGGCAATAACATAAGTTCAAGTAATATCACAGGTATAAACATCTTAGGATACAATAATAATATCTCAGGAAATATCATCAACAGCTGTTATGTTGGTTTGAATATCAGTGGATATTTAAATGATATCTCCAGCAATAATATTAGCCTGAGTCCTGTGGGATTAAATATCAATATATCAGGTTATCAGAACACTGTTCAAAACAACAATATTAGCGGATGTAATATTTCTGGAATAAACGTTATCGGATATGGTAATAATATACTTTATAACAATATCAGTAACTGTAATATCAGCGCGCTAAACATCAGCGGTTACCATAACAACATCTCTGGAAACATCATAGCTACTATTCTTTTTAAAAGTGTTTCACAAATTGGAATGGAAATCCCTGGTGCTTATAATAACATCTCAGGGAACGATATCTCTGATGCAGAGGTAGGTATCCAACTGTTAGGATATTTGAATAATATTTCAGATAACAATATTAGTGGAAATATTGTCGGTGTGAACATCAGTGGATATAACAATAACATATCGAGTAATAACATCAGCGGGTCTAACATCTACGGTATACAAATTGATGGTTACATGAATAACATTTACCATAATAACATTAGTGGAAATTATATCGGTTTAAACATCAGCGGTTACCATAACAACATCTCTGGTAACAACATTACATCTCCTCTTATGAAAGCTGAGCCACATTTTGGTATGGAAATCCCTGGTGCTTATAACAATATTTCAGGGAACGATATCTCTGATGCAGAGGTAGGTATCCAACTGTTAGGATATTTGAATAATATTTCAGATAACAATATTAGTGGAAATATTGTCGGTGTGAATATCAGTGGATATAACAATAACATATCGAGTAATAACATCAGTTACAATAGCATCGGTTTGAATATTAGCGGATATAATAACAACATTTCAGGTAACATCATCATCGGGAATATTTTGAAATCAGAGTCATTGTATGGCATATGGGTTTTTGGATCTCATAATAACATTTCAGAAAACAACATTTCTAGATCCCAATTTGGCTTGGGTCTTTATGGGTTAAACAACAATATCTACTGGAATAATATCAGTATGAATGAATATGGAGTATACAGTTCGTCCTCCGGGAATCTGATCTACAGGAACAGTTTTAACATGAACACGCAACAAGCCTATGACTCTGGAAGCAATCAGTGGGATAACGGTTACCCAACAGGTGGTAACCAATGGGGTGATCATATTGGCTTCGATGATTTCTGTGGAATTAACCAAGATATCACTGGTAAAGATGGAATATATGATACACAAAATCCTATAACCGGTGGAGCTAACATTGATAGATACCCATTGGTGTACAGTTATGATTTAACATATATTTCATCATATAATCTTGTCTGGAACTTTATGTCACTTCCTTTCAATAAATCAATTCCAAAAAATGATCTGGTGGTCCTGTGGGATAACTCTTATTATGATTGGGGTGATGCTGTAGATTCAGATATTGTTCTTAACTTTATTTATGAGTGGAATAGAAGCAGTCAGAACTATGAAACCATGGAAACAAATCAACCTGGGTATGGCTACTGGCTTTATAACTATGAAGAATGTATTTTATTAGCAAAAGGTATAAGATGGCTTGTTGAGGATGATTACATCACTGAATTAAATGTAGAATGGAACACAGTCGGTGTATCGTTTTATGAATTTGTTGAAAAGGAGAATCTAACTGTGACGTTATCTAATGGAACAATTTATACCTGGCAGGAAGCAGTTGACAGTAATATCATCCTTGGTTTTATCTATGGTTGGAATGTAACCAATCAGAACTATGAAACCTGTGACGTGTTGTTGTCTGGGAGGTCATATTGGATGTATGCCTATGAAGAGTGTACCTTGACACGGAAAAACTAATTTTTTTCCATTTTTTTTTATTTTATTATGTTACATATGTTGCATTAAATTATAATAGAAAGATTTATATTATTAAAATTGATGTATATTTTTGAATTTCTGTTTTTTGATGGGATAGAACAGAATGGGAGAGGAAAAGAATGGAAAAAAAAATAATAGGTATATTTATGTTTATGCTGCTATTCGCGCAATTCCTTGCAGTCCCGTCAACAGCTTTTGATCAAGAACCAAGTACACCAATTATTGAAGGACCATGTACTGCAGAAATTGGGGAAAACTGTTTTTATACAGTTATTAGTACAGATCCACAAGGAGATGATTTGTACTACGAATTTAGATATTCAGATGATCCATCATTAGATTTTAAAGGTGGACCTTTTAAGTCTGGAAAAAAAATAACATTTAATCATTGTTGGGATGATTTTTATCAAGATACAAATCCATTTTTTATTAGAGTTATGGCAGTTGATGAGTATGATCACGAAAGCAGCTGGGGAAAGTTTGAGGTAAATGTTACTAATGCTAAAATTGGTAAATTAAATAACAATAATTGTGAAATTAACATGCTTATAAATCCCCTATTAATTACATTCCTAGAAAACCACCATTATCTATTCCCACTTATAAGAAAAATATTGGGACTAATGTAGAGGTTTAAATCTATATCTTTCTTTTCTTATTTATAAATAAAATCTCAAAACCTCTCTTATTTAGTTATAACTAGAATGACTCAAAAGTCGATTTTTTAATATACTTTTAGGTCAAGGATTTTTAAGGAAATAATTAAATAATATAACTACATAATAATTTTACGGGAAGGAAGAAAGAATTCTAATTGCAAATTAATCTAAATCCTTGATTATTGATAATTTTTCATTCTCCTTCTTATATATGATATGCGGAGGGAAGTGATTTAATGTATCACGAAAAATTGATAGGGTATGTATTATGGAAAATACTACATTTTAAAGTTAATTTGTAGAAATTACATAATGAGTAATGAAGATTCATTTACCTAATTAATAAAAATATTAATATGTTTTCAACATGTGTTCCATATTTTATAGGAAGATTTATATTATTATAATTGATACCATATATTGGATTTTGTTTTTCAAAATGAGGAACAGAATGGGAGGAAAAATATGAAAAAGAATATTATAAGTGTTGTAATTATTATTACACTTTTAATGCTGATTCCATTGGCTATATCAATAAAAACAGATGATCCACCAGAGAATGTAACAATAAATATTCCAGATGCAGTAATTGCGTCCCAAATTTTAATTGAGTTTGTCA
>Ga0272441_10010076_pt1 | contig 14409 bp, 12 predicted proteins | sample SSMProp6N_FD_193582 | JGI IMG/M metagenome (GOLD analysis project Ga0272441, IMG submission 193582) | Marine sediment archaeal communities from Little Sippewissett salt marsh, Falmouth, MA, United States - SSM-Prop-6N | ecosystem: Environmental > Aquatic > Marine > Wetlands > Sediment ... | reverse complement strand
GACTCCATTGAAGACGCGGTGTGTGGGATGAAGCATCTTCATAATTTCCAAGGGTTAAGACAAAAAGCTGAGCGCTGGAAAGAACCCTGCGGAACCGACAGCCGGAGCCCTTTCCAATTCCAAAAAGAACTTCCCGCGGATTTGGAAGGGTTTCGATTGCTTTCAGAGTATAACATTGCCTGCGAACCGCCTTTTTCCGCCAAAAACCATGGTGAGATCATAAGGAAGGCTGGAAAAATGGGGTACCCATTGGCGTTAAAAGCGCTTTCCCCTGATTTCACGCATAAACAGGCCCATGGCGCGGTAACGCTTCATATTGCTGATCAACAATCGTTAAAAACCGCTCTTTATAAAATGGAAAAGGCTATAATCGAGAGTGGAGCTCGAATTGAAACTTTTTTGCTTCAAAAAATGGCCCTTCCCGGCCCGGAACTTTTTTTCGGGGGCAAGCACGATCCTCACTATGGCCCGGTTGTTCTTTTCGGGCGGGGGGGAAGTGATGTTGAACAGCAAGAAGACCTTGTCTGTTATCTTGCCCCGCTCTCTCAAGGAATGGCGGAAGATCTGCTGAACAGCAGACACAAAGCGTTCATAACCGGCAATTCGTTTTGCCCCGTATTAAGAAACTACCTTGTCCGTTTTTCTCAACTCCTTTTAGACAATCCTCACATTCTGGAAATCGACCTGAATCCGGTCCGGCTCATCCCCGAAACGGGAGAGATTACGGTCCTCGATGTTCGAATAAAGCTTGATACGTAAGCTTGTCAGTATGACCATCCTTTGTCTCTGCCACGAAACAAGCAAAACAGAAAAGAGATAATCCTTTTTTTTCGGTTTTGTTAATGGTATTCTCTCGGAGAGAGGGGATGAAACACTCTGCATTTGCGGCTTAACCCTCTAAAAATCCAAAGATTTTTAATCTTAGAAAGTTCAGAATAAAACGTAAAACATTAAAAATAAGCACGTTACCTTTCTTGCTTCATTTTTTTTGAATTGTTTGTTCAGGTCTTTGTGATTTATGCAATCTTTTGGACTGAGTGTTTAGCTGCTATAAGCTCAAGCGCGTTCTAATAACCTTCTTCTAAAAAGGAGGGCGAAAAATGATGACTTCAGAAATATCCGAAAAAAATGTCCGACAGCCCGTCGTAGCGGGATCATTTTACCCTGCCGACCCCAAAACCCTGTCATCAGAGATTAGAATATATCTTGGCAACGCGACTTCGGAAGACTTCGGGAAAAAACCGATGGGCTTGATTTCCCCGCACGCTGGGTATATTTACTCCGGACAGGTGGCTGCTTACGCTTATAAACAGGTTGAGGGAATCAGCTATGATGCTGTGATTGTTATCGCGCCCAGTCACCAGGCATATTTCCCCGGAGCCTCGGTGGACCGCGTGGCATCGTACCGGACCCCCCTAGGATTGGTGCCGGTCGATACTGAACTGTCTGAGCAGATTATCAAAGAGTCGGACAGGATTTCGCACTATCCCCAGGCCCATGCCCAGGAACACTCGCTCGAAGTTCAGCTTCCCTTTCTCCAGGAAGTTCTTCCGGAATTTAAACTCGTGCCGGTCATAATGGGGGATCAAGACATAACCAACTGCGAAAAAATCGCCGAAGCAATAAGTCATGTTATAAAAAAACGTGACATTCTTGTTGTTGCCAGCTCTGATCTTTCTCACTACCACCAGTATGATGAAGCGAAATTATTGGACCAGAAGGTGATAGACCGGATCAACAGTTATGACCCTCACGGATTAGGATCGGATTTGAGCTCTCATAAGAACGAAGCCTGCGGAGGAGGACCGATTATGACCGCTATGCTTATCGGCCGGCATCTGGGGGCCAACCGTGCAACTGTTATTCACTACGCGAACTCCGGAGATGTAACCGGAGATTACAGCGGGGTGGTAGGTTACGCCGCCGGGGTTATCTATAACGACAAAGCAACAGAAAACTCAATGCAGAAAAGCAGAAAAGCCGGTGTTGACCTGGGCTTGAATGATGATGAAAAAAAACTTCTTCATAAGATTGCCAAAGAGAGCATAAAAAGCACCTTGGAAAAAAAGCCGCTTCCCGATTACAGGATAGAATCCGGAACGTTAAATGAATTACGCGGCGCCTTTGTTTCCCTCCACAAACAAGGGATGCTGCGGGGCTGTATCGGTCATATCCGAAGCGATAAACCGCTCCATGAGACGGTCAAAGATATGGCCGCTGCCGCGGCTTTTGAAGATCCCCGGTTTCCGTCGCTCAGCCGGAAAGAGTTCGACCAGGTGGCTATTGAAATTTCCGTCCTGACGCCTTTTCGAAAAATTACCGATATTAATGAGATCGAGGTGGGCAAACATGGTATCTACATGGTAAAGGGATTTTATTCCGGGCTATTGCTTCCTCAGGTTGCCACTGAGTATGGGTGGGACCGCATCACCTTTCTGGAGCATACCTGTAACAAGTCGGGGCTTCGGAAAGACGAATGGAAAGAGAAGGATACCGAGATATACATTTTTTCGGCTGATGTTTTTTAAATCGAAAGTTTGAAACTGAACGATAAATAACGGTGTAACGGTTATTGTCAACTATGGAAAAATCCAAAAACAGCGGAGAAGGCCACCGCAAGAGGTTGCGAGAGAAATTTGTAAAGTCGGGCATTGCCGGTTTTCATGATTATGAAATCGTCGAATTGTTATTAACGCTGGGAACCCCGCGAAAAGACTGCAAGGATCAGGCAAAGGCGGCGATAAAAAAGTTTAAAACCCTTCGGGGAGTTCTCGAAGCTCCGATGGAAGAGCTTCAGGAAATCCACGGAATCGGCCTTCACAATTCATTCGGCATAACGCTGGTTCAGGAGGTAGCGCGGGAGTTTCTTAAGGAAAGGATTCTTGAAAAGCCGATCTGTAAATCGTCAAAAGAAGTCTTCGATTACCTGTATCACTCCATGCGCGGCCTGAAAAAGGAGGTCTTCAAAGTCCTTTTCCTGGACGGAAAGAATCAGATTATCGCGGTGGAAGATCTGTTTGAAGGAACGCTCAACACCTCCCCGGTCTATCCTCGCGAAATAATCAAGCGGGCCATCAGAAACAACGCTTTAAATCTCATCTTTGCGCATAACCACCCGTCCGGAAGTCCCGAGCCTTCTCAAACCGACAAAGATATCACCAGAGACCTGATTTTTACCGCCAACACCATGCAGATAAAAGTTCTAGATCATCTTATCATCGGAGACAACCGATACTTTAGCTTCGCGGATGAGGGATTGATCGAACAATACAATCAAAGCTTCCGGGATCTGAAAAAGCACAGAAGTGTCTAAAACCGGCATGGAGTAAAAATGCTCAAATCATATCTAAAACTATAATTCCGTAATAATTAAAGCGGAAGGATAGAAACAAAATAAGGATGGAGGAATGAAAAAAATTTTTGTGGCTTTTGTTATTGTGTCCATCACTTTTTTTATGGCCTGTGGAAAGAGCACGGAACAGTCCGACAATCCCCAGGAAGAAACCCGGCAGATAGCCCCCGGACCTCCCGCCCACGGCGACATGATCGTCCAAGGCTCCATTGGCGACGCGAGCAACCTTATCGCCATGCTGGCTTCCGACAGCGCTTCTCATGAAGTAGCTTCTTTAAATTATAACGGACTCGTAAAATATGACAAGGATCTCAACCTTGTCGGCGATTTGGCTGAGTCCTGGGAGGTTTCCGAGGACAAACTTACGATTACCTTCCATCTGCGGAAAGGCGTAAAATGGCAGGATGGGGTGGAATGTACCGCCGAAGACGTGCTGTTCGGATATCAGACCATCATTGCTCCGAACACTCCCACCGCCTATGCCGGAGATTTTATGGAGGTGGAAAAAGCCGAGGTGCCGGATAGATATACCTTTCAGGTTACCTATAAAAAACCTTTTGCTCCCGGACTGGCTTCCTGGAACTATCTTGTGGTTCTGCCCAAACATATCCTGGCGGGAAAAGACATTACCAAATCTGAGCTGGTGAGACATCCGATGGGCAATGGCGCCTACAAATTGAAGAAATGGAAAGCCGGCGAAAAGATTGTGCTCGTTTCCAACCACGATTATTTCGAAGGCCGGCCCTATATCGATGGCGTCATGTACCGGATAATTCCTGATCTGGCTACCATGTTTTTGGAGTTAAAAGCCGGCAATATCGACTATATGGGACTGACCCCGCTACAGTTTCTCCGCCAAACCGATACGGCACGATTTAACAAGGATTATCGCAAATATCAATATCTGGCCTTTGCCTACACCTATTTGGGCTATAACCTTTTGAGCCCCAAGTTTCAGGACAAACGGGTGCGGCAGGCCATCAGCTATGCCATCAATAAGCAGGAGCTTATCGACGGGGTTCTGCTCGGTCTGGGAGAAATTGCCACCGGACCATACAAGCCCGGAACCTGGCAGCACAATCCGAAAACAAAACGCTATTCGTATGATCCGGAAAAAGCGAAGAAATTGTTACAAGAAGCCGGATGGCTGGATGAGGATGGAGACGGTATCATCGAAAAAGATGGCGAGCCGTTTGAATTCATGGTTATTACCAACCAGGGAAACAGCCAGAGGACCAAGGCGGCGGAAATAATTCAGCGCCGCCTTTCGGAAGTGGGAATAAAAATGAAGATCCGGGTCCTCGAGTGGGCCACGTTTATCAACGAATATATCGATAAAAAAAAGTTCGAAGCCACCATCCTGGGCTGGACATTGAGCCAGGACCCCGACCTTTTCGATGTCTGGCATTCCAGCAAAACCCATTTTAAAGAGCTCAACTTTGTTTCCTACAAAAATGAAGAGGTGGACAGACTGATCATGGAGGGTCGTCATACCTTCGATAAGGAAAAGCGGAAAAAAGCCTACTTCCGGATTCAGGAAATGTTAGCGGAAGACCAGCCGTATACGTTTCTCTACGTCCCCTATTCCCTTCCGGTTGTCCACAAACGATTTCAGGGAATCGAACCGGCGCCGGCGGGAATCAGCTATAACTTTACTGAATGGTACGTTCCCAAACCCGAGCAGAAGTATACGATTCAACCATAACGAAACATTCTTATGGAACATCTTAGAAGAATCTCCAATTTTTATAAATCATAGATAGAATCGTTCGATAACCGGAAACAGGCTTATTTCCTTGACTTTTCAGGTATTCTGATTGATAAGCAATATAGTATTGCTTCTATCCAATCAAGATATTACAAGAATCAACTGAGAGGAGGGTTAATCATGGAAAGAAAAACTTTACATACATTAAAATTTTTTTTTATTCTAACCGCGTTATTGTTGGTTTTTGCCGTCAATGTCTCAAATAGCTTCGCGGAGTTTTATGTGATAGCCGGAAGCAGAGGGGCCGGAACCGAGATAAAAGCCCTCCCGTACACCATATCATCTTCCGGTTTCTACTACGTCACCAAAGATTTAACCTGTCAAAGCAAAATTGAGCACGGCATTACGATTACCGCAGACAACGTAACCCTGGACCTCATGGGATTCAGCCTGATCGGTCCCGGAGGTAAAGGAACTTACGACGGGATTTACATGAACGGACAATCCAATGTCGAAATCAGAAACGGGACGGTAAGAAATTTTCGCAGGCATGGTATCCATGAGTTTAATACTGCAGGAACCAGTCACCGGACAATCAATATCCGGGCAAGGGGCAATGGCTATAGGGGCATCTCTCTTCTCGGCAAAGGCAATCTTGTTGAAAGGTGTGCCGCGGTGGGGAACGGTTATTACGGGATTTATACCGGCATAGGTTCAACGGTTACCGGTAACATCTGCTATGATAACGTGAATAACGGCATTCATACCAACAATGGCTCAACCATTACCGGCAATACCTGCTATTCTAACTCCGGTCGCGGCATTTCTGCCGCCAGTGGCTCAACGGTTACCAACAATACCTGCTACGATAACGATTACGGGATATATCTATCTGGAGTCAATCTCGTTGACCAAAACACCTGCTCTTCCAATAGTACTAATATGAATAGTTACTCAAGCTGTGTGTATGGTGACAACTGTGCGCCTGAATAATGGTCTGTCACCGGCTGCGAGGTGCCACTTTTGCTCTGACTGACAATCAATGAGCATCCTCAGAGGCGTATTTGCGCTTAATTTTAAAGTATTAAAGAGAAAACCAACGAAGAGGTTTGTTCTCTCCCGGCTTGGAGAAAAATTTCGTTCTGGATCATCGTCGCTTGACTTCTCCTGTCTCTTTGTTATAAAAAGATATCATTAAGCTATAACTTTCAATATCTTATCTGATTTATCTCAAAGGAGGCTCCCCCATGAAAAAGGGAACGACAATATCATTAAAGGGTTTTTTCATCTTAATCGCTTTAATCCTGATTTTTGATTTTAATGCCTCTCATGCTTTGGCGGAGTTTTATGTGATAGCCGGAAGCAGAGGAGTGGGAACCGAGATAAAGTCCCTCCCCTACACCATTTCATCTGCCGGCTTCTATTACATCAAAAAAGACTTATCCTGCGCGGCCGGAAGTAACGGCATCACGATTACCGCAGACAACGCAACCCTCGATCTCATGGGCTTCAGTCTGATTGGGCCCGGAGGAGGGTTGGATTATCACGGGATTTACATGAGTGAACGAAGCAATGTGGAAATAAGAAACGGAACGGTAACAAATTTTCCCCAAAGCGGTATTTATGAGGATGATGCTTATGGAACAGGTCACCGGATAATCGATATCCGCGCGAGGGACAATGGAGACAGAGGCATCTATCTTCTCGGCAAAAACCATATCATTGAAAGGTGTTCAGTAATCGGAAACGATAATCACGGCATTCAGGTCTCCTATGGCGCAACTATTACCGGGAACACCTGTTATGATAACGTTAATGACGGAATTAATGCCAGCGATGGCTCAACTATCAATGGCAACACCTGCTATGATAACAATGATAACGGCATTTCTGTCGGAACCGGCTCAACCGTTATTGGCAATACCTCCCGTGATAACGATGACTACGGGATATCTTTAGGCGGGGACAACCTGGTTGACCAGAACACGGCAACCGGTAATGGTCTCCATAAGGATATAAGTTATTGCGCAAGCTGCACATTTGGGGCAAACCACGCGCCTGACCCTGAGCCTGCTCCTTAACAACCTTCCCCCTACCGCGGGCTGTGACCGATTCCTCCGCTCATACTTTCTGGGGGTAGGTAAAGCCAAGATATAATATAGCTTAATGCTCTATGAAACATGGCTTTTTGGCTCCCTGTCAGCCAAAATGGGTACAACAAGGGATTAAGTGCTCTCGAAGCTCTGAAAGCACTCTTATATTTCAAAAAATATTATTGCAGTTTAATAATAATTGGTCCCGTTAGGAATGACATTGATTCTCCCCAAAAGCGTTCAACCCCCGGAACATTAAATGCGGGACAACTGGCTAATCCCTAAGAGCTGGAAAGCCACTTTTTTTACTTATTTCTGTCTGAAATATTGTTATCCCTGCCATGGTGCTGCAACCCTGGATCAACGACCTGCTTTGCGATGTGTTCCAAATTGGTTTGAATATGAAGAAATCGGGACAGCTCTTCGAGTAATTCCGGGCGATTGGCTAAGAAAAGATCCTCATATTTCATAGAAAAAACAGGATAAGATTTTGAGTATCTGGAAGCCCTTTCGGTATAGATTCCCCAAAGAGCGAGACTTTCTTGTTGTGATAATCCGTCCCTCTTCATAAGAGAAGCAACAACGGCTTCCGGTTGCCGGTTTACTCTTATAATTCGGGCATTATCGCCCAGCACCCTTTGCCAGACCGGAAAAGTCAGGCACAGCCTCGGATCTTTCATTACCGATCTCTGGTGTCCCTTATAAACCTTAATGAGGGTTTCAATTTTGGGATCTATCTTTATCTGTCGAATGTCGCTTTCTTTCGGAGGATTTCGCCAGGTCCCTTCGCAAAGATAAAGAATAATGTTGTTTGCATTATAAACTGACCAGCGTTCAAAATATCCATCCCGGTTCCATTGGTCTCCTTTCATCAGGTCCGGCCCCTCCCCCACAAAAAAGCCGGCCTCACATAATATCTTCGTAATGGCTGAAGTGCCACTCCGATGCATCCCCAGGACTACTACCAGGAGAGGCGATTGTCCCACAGGTTGGGTATCTGAAACATGTTCAACTGATTGCATCTAATCTCTCCGGTTTCGAGATTTGGTTGACGGCTGAAACAGAACGATTAAACTCAAAAACCATTAGAGCGCAGGTAAAGACCTGACCAGGATCAACTGCACGGCTCAAAGTAATAAGAGAGGAACCATTCAGAGTGCCGGGGCTCGGGTCGGATATTTTTCGGCGATAACAAGCGGATTCCTATCTCTTCTGTCATTCCAGAAGTAACATAAATGGAGGAAGGACAGGAGCCAAAGAAAAAGCAGTGCTTTCATTGCTCCCGAATTGCCCCCCCGAATCAATATACACTCTTCCGTTTGATAAATTTGTTAAAGAATAATGTCCGTTTCCATAGGCACAACAAATTCCGTCCCCCCAGGAATCATAAATGGTAAAGGTATACTTTCCATAGGGCAAACGGAATTCTTCAACAATATTTTGTTGGCTCCCAAACGCATAAGGACCGCCTGAATATAAAACAGTACTGCCGAAATCTTTCACATCCCAGGTTGTTTCATAAGCATATCCATCGGTTGTCAAATCAAGCTTAACAGTTTGGCAGGAATTGTTGATTGTAATATATCCTGATTTGGTCGTTGTATCGTTGCCGTATGAATTCGCGACATAAAGGGAAACCGAATAACTGCAGGCCGCGTGAAATTGAACCTGAGGATTTCGGGAATTATTGTCCGTCCCATTGACATATGTTACGGTAGCCGGCGAAAATGTCCATTGCCATATATTGGGAGCGTTGATAGACAAGTCATGAAATGTGACCGTTGATTCGGTGCAGCAGTTTGTTTTGTTACTATTGAATTCAGCAACCGGGGGTAAGGTAGAAGCCGTATAGGCTAAATAAGTGCAGGCGCATGCCACCCGGGCGGATGTAATCCCAATTCTCATATACCCGTTTTCCCCCCAGGATGATCCCCAGGAATTACGCAATATCCAGTAATCTCCTTCAGCTTCATCTTCTCCCCAGCCCACCAGAGAAACCGCGTGGTTTGTCGCGGTATATTCATCATCCGGGCACGTCGTGTCGGAATTAATAAAAATGCCACTCGTGTAGTTCGAAAAATCAGTTGTGGCATAAACAGCGACATCTAATACGCCATAGGTGCTGAGCGCCGTTTTAATCGCATCGATATCAAGGCTGTCTATCCTGTTCCAGAGATCAAAAACGGTAACCGGATCACTCCAGTGCGTGCAACCACCCGGATCAACTTCTGTGTATGGATAATCAGTTTCCCAAGCAATTCCCTCATCAGTTAGCGCTTCAAGCTCTTGATACTCGTAATCAGCGCCATCACAGCCATAAAAATGAGAGTTGTACGCCGGGAGGCTTCCCAGACACCAGATGATAAAAGACTCGGAAAAATCAGCGCAATTGGCGTCATAATTTCCGGTCGCGTAATTATAGGTGCATTCTGCCGCTGCCGCAGCGCCGAAAGAATAACATGAACCGCAGGATCCCTGATCCCGCACCGGCCCTATATACGAGTGACCATCCTTGGCTCGCCAGTCAAAAGAAGGGGAAAGATTTTTATTGATCGTTTTAAATTTATTGAGACTTTTTTCTTTTGGTATTCGCGGTGCTTTTTTTGGTGGAGGAATCATTTTTTCTGCAATCGGATCCTGATCCCGTTTCATTAACTCAAGCATAGGAATTTTTTCTTTTTTTCCGTTTGCTCGGTTTCTGGAAACACATACGGCGCATTCAGTAAAATAGGTTCCGTTATCCTTTTTTTCTGTTTCAGTGTCATACCCCTTTTTTGCGCAATATGAGAAAGCTTTACCGGCTTTGCCTTTCAAAAAAGCCCAGGCATCACAATCGCTTCCATCAGGGAAGATACAGACACCATATTCGTTTCCTGAATAATCCTTTCTGACTTCATACGCATATCCCATTCCGACAGAGTAGATTGCCGCCGGATTGCTGATCGTTCTTTTCTCCTGCGCATGGATTAAAGCAGGACAAAAAACCAGAACGATAAAAACAAAAAGAATATTTTTTTTCATTATTAAAATACCTTTGCTTCGAACCACCGCTACAATCTTCGTTTTTTTTCTTTAAAAAGTTAGAAAGCCCCTGAACAGAACTGAATGTATCCGAAGAGGGGCTTTCTTCTCCGCTTATGCCGTCCTTTCGCGCTGGCTGAAAACTCTTTTTTTTAATATGATCCTACGAGGGGTTGCAGTAACCAAAGGACCTTCTTTGTTGAGTGTTAGATTTCGCCAACGTAACCAAGTAACAAACACAGCAGATTTTTTTAATTATTTCAGTATAACAAAACAGCATTTTCCGTGCCAGATAAAAAAGAAAGCACCGGAGGCCAATTTTTCTTAACCCCCCCAAAGAAAAGGGAATGTTCGCAGAAAATCATTCCCCAAAAAAATTTGTATCCCGTTCAAAAAACAGGCGGTATTATTTTCCCAATAACAGCCCGTAACAGCAAAAATATCAGGTGTTTTTATCTCTCCGGATCTATTTTTTTATATAGAAATAATCGTTGGTCTTTTTATGGCGGTGGTAAAACTTTTCGCAGACAGCTATTAATCTAAATTTAAAACACGAAGTCCAAATTCAAATATTTTAATTCTTTAACCTCCTCGAGGAGGCCCGAATCGTCCTTTTCGTTTTTATCAGTTTGAATTTATGCTTTTATTATTTGAAATTATTTGGAATTTTCGATATGTTATTATCTTCAGGACGATAAGAAACTTTCCGACCCAATTACTATTATCAACTACGAATGGCAACCTATATCTTTAAACGTTTATTCACCATGGTGCCGCTCTTTTTCGGGATTACCATTGTCTCGTTTTTGGTAATTCACCTGGCTCCCGGTTCCCCTATCTCCATCCAGAGTGATCTGAACCCCAAGATGACGGCTGAGGCCCGTGAACGCCTCCGGACGTTCTACGGTCTGGACAAACCGCTTCCGATTCAATACTGCAACTGGCTGAAACATCTCATCACCCTTGATTTGGGACGTTCTTTTTCCACCGATAACCGCTTGGTGATTCATAAGATCAAAGACGCCCTACCAATTACCATTTTAATTAATATACTCGCGCTACTCTTAATTATGATTGTGGCAATTCCCCTCGGGGTATTGTCGGCGGTTCACCAGGATTCGCTTTTTGATCGTTCCGCCACTGTGTTTGTCTTTATCGGTTTCGCTTTGCCGACCTTCTGGCTAGCCTTGCTGCTGATGATTCTGTTCGGCGTTTATCTGGATTGGCTTCCGATCTCCGGGCTTAAGTCGATAAATTATGACTGTCTTGGCCCCTTCGGTCAGATAAAAGATCGGGTTTTTCATCTGCTCATGCCGGTACTGGTATCCGCGTTTGGCGGTCTGGCCGGGCTTTCCCGTTACTCCCGTTCGAACATGCTGGAAGTTGTTCGGCAGGATTACATCACTACCGCCCGGGCAAAAGGGCTACCTGAATCAAAAGTTGTTTATAAACACGCGCTCCGCAACGCTCTTCTGCCGGTGGTAACTATTTTGGGGCTTTCAATTCCCGGCCTTATCGGCGGAAGCGTTATCTTTGAAACAATCTATGCTATTCCCGGAATGGGACAATTGTTTTATGCGGGAGTTATGATGCGGGACTATCCGGTTATTATGGGGATACTGGTTATTGGCGCGGTCCTGACTATGTTCGGCAATCTGCTTGCGGATATATCCTATGCGCTGGTGGATCCCCGGATAAGGATGGGCTGAAATATGGCAGGTGTAATTTGAAATTTAATTTTAAAAAAATGGAACGCGAAGCGATAAACAAATCTCCCTGGAAACTTTTCTGGAACAGGTTCCTGAAAAATAAACTGGCTCTGGGAGGCAGCGTTATTATTATCGCTTTGTTTGTTGTGTCTGCGTTTGCTCCGCTTATTGCTCCCTATGATCCGGGTGAATACGACATCAAAAAAATTCTGTATCCTCCGGACAAAAACCATATCATGGGCACGGATGAAATCGGCCGTGATGTTTTCAGCCGAATTATCTGGGGAGCTCGCGTTTCCCTGCTGGTTGGGTTTGTTGCGGTGGGAATTGCCACGGCCATCGGCATCATTTTAGGGTCTCTGGCGGGGTATTACGGGGGCGGGGTTGACAGTTTTATCATGCGTTTTGTGGATATCATGCTCTGCTTTCCGACCTTCTTTCTTATTTTAGCGGTAATCGCGTTCTGGGAGCCAAGTATCTGGAAGATCATGCTCGTCATCGGTATCACCGGCTGGATGGGAGTAACCCGACTGGTGCGGGCTGAGTTTTTAACCTTAAAAGAAAGAGATTTTGTCCAGGCAGCGAGAATTGTGGGGGGGAAGGATCTGCGCATTATCTTCCGGCATATTTTGCCCAATAGCCTGGCTCCGGTACTGGTGAATGCCACGCTGGGAATTTCAGGAGCTATCCTCACTGAATCCGCTTTAAGTTTTTTAGGAATAGGAATCCAGCCCCCTGATCCCAGCTGGGGAAATATGCTTACCGCGGGAAAGGATACCCTTGAAATCGCCTGGTGGCTTTCTTTTTTCCCCGGCTTCGCTATCTTTATTACGGTGATGGGATATAACATGTTGGGGGAAGGAATTCGGGATGCGATAGACCCCCGCTTGAGGCAGTAAAAAAGATGGGGCCAGGGGTTGGGGATCAATGGTCAGGACCGGGGGAAAATGAAGGGTACGATAGGATCGTTTAATCAATCCAAAAATGTAGAGCAATGATTTATGACTATAGAATATGAGCAATAACAATTTTCTCTTAGAAATTAAGAACCTCAAGACCCGCTTCTTCACCGAATATGGAGTCGTCAAGGCGGTGGACGGTATCAATTTAACGGTCGGTCGGGGTGAAACGCTTGGGATCGTTGGGGAATCCGGCTGCGGAAAAAGCGTTACCGCTCTTTCGGTGCTTCGCCTTCTCCCTGTTCCGCCGGCAAAGATTACGGATGGAGAAATTCTTTTTCAAGGCAAAAATCTTCTTGGGTTGAGCGAAAAAAAGATGCGAAACATCCGCGGTAATAACATTTCTATGATCTTTCAAGAACCTATGACCTCGCTCAATCCGGTTTTCACGGTGGGAAACCAGATAGCTGAGGCACTGACGCTTCACCAAGGGCTTAAGAAGAAAGATGCTCTGCTTAAAACGGTTGATACCCTGCGCTTGGTTGGAATGCCGGCACCGGAAGCCCGGATTAAAGATTATCCCCACCAGATGAGTGGGGGAATGCGCCAGAGGGTGATGATCGCCATGGCGGTTTCCTGCCAGCCGAATCTCCTCATTGCTGATGAACCAACCACCGCCCTTGATGTGACCATTCAGACCCAGATTTTGGATCTGCTGCGTGACTTAAGACAAAAATTGGAGATGTCTCTCATTCTCATCAGCCATGATTTAGGTGTCATCGCCGAGATGGCGGACCGGATCGCGGTAATGTATGCCGGTGTGATAATGGAATATGCCAAAGCTCGGGATCTTTTTAAGTCCCCAAAAAATCCATATACCCGCGGCCTTTTGCGATCGCTCCCCTGGCATCAAAAGCGAAAGCAAAGGTTTAAGGTGATTGCAGGCCAGGTTCCTGATCCGATTAACCTTCCTCCGGGGTGTAAATTTTATCCGCGCTGTGACCTCGCCATGGAACGATGCCGGAAAGAAGAGCCTGTTCTCGAACAGATAGTTCCCGGACATTGGTCGCGCTGCCACCGAAGCCGCGAGATATAGCTATATTGCGAGTTGGAGTTGAATAGATAGGATTGCGAAAAAATATCAAAAAGCTGATTGCACTCGGCTGAATACTGACGAGTTATTTAATAATGAATGAGCAAAAAATTTTAAAAGTTATTAATGCGAAGAAACACTTCCAGGCTCAGAGAGGCAGGCTGTCAAAGAAAAGAGGCCCTGTTAGAGCCGTCGACGGGGTTAGCTTTGCCATGGATCGGGAAGAAACTCTTGGGCTGGTGGGAGAAAGCGGGTGTGGGAAAACAACGCTGGGAAGATTGATTCTCGCTCTTTTAAAACCGACTGACGGCGAGATCTTTTTTGAGAGCAAGAGTATTTTTAAATTAAAGAAAAAGGAACTTCGCAACCTTCGCAAAGACATGCAGATTATTTTTCAGGATCCCTATGGCTCGCTTAATCCCAGAATGAAGGCCGGAAGGATCATTGAAGAACCGCTCACCATTCACCAAAAGATCGATGCACGGGAAAGGGGGAAAAAAGTTTCCGAATTATTGGAAATGGTCGGGCTTCGTC
>Ga0272441_10010075_pt1 | contig 14411 bp, 10 predicted proteins | sample SSMProp6N_FD_193582 | JGI IMG/M metagenome (GOLD analysis project Ga0272441, IMG submission 193582) | Marine sediment archaeal communities from Little Sippewissett salt marsh, Falmouth, MA, United States - SSM-Prop-6N | ecosystem: Environmental > Aquatic > Marine > Wetlands > Sediment ... | reverse complement strand
AAAAATCATACTTACAAAAAAAAGCGGTAGCTTTTCAAAAATACTTCTCAGGCTCAGCCTCCGTAAAGGCCAGTAGTCAAGTAAAACCATCGCCGCCGGCAAAAATAAACTCGTAGGCTTGGACATCAAAGCAAGCACGTACATCAATAAACAACCAACATAGAATTTCAAATTGTTTTTGTCGCTGTACTTTATATAAAAAATCAGCGACCAAAACGCAAAAAACGCTGCTAATAGGGTCTTACGGTCGCAAAGCCAGCAAATCGACTCGACCGTCATAGGATGAAGGCCAAATAACCCCCCTACTGCTGCTGCAATCCAGATTTGGCCGAAAAGCAGGTAAAGAACCACAATTATCAGTCCGGTGTTCCCTATATGCAGACTCAGGCTGGTAAGGCGGAATTGACGAAGATTCTCGCTTCGGCCTCCTAAAGCATAATCCACCATCAGTGAAATCATCGTTAGAGGCTGATAGTATCCCTCAACTGTGGACGGTTCCAAAACCTCGCTTAGAAAACGACTGGTCGATGCCCATCCGGGGTTTTTAACCAGAGGATTATCAACCATATACTGGTGGTCATCGAAACATAATGCCTCGGCCGATAATGCCGGCCAATGTACCGCTCCAACGACGACACAAACAATTATAATTGACGCCGCTAAAACTGTTTTTCCCCCCGGACATTTCAAGGAAGCTTTATCATGCCTATTGATAGCTTCTTGCGCCGACCGGCTGGTTTTTTGTACTGCCTTTTGTCGAATCCTCCGGCGTTTTTTACTCATAGGCCAGTTATATTAGCACCAAAATCATCTAAAAGCAATAAATGGGCTAATTTTTACCAATGAAAAAACTGTTTATTAGTCATAAATTTGAGACTTTTTTCTCTTCGATGCCGTTCCATTGCAGCCCGCCGATTACCGCCTGTGCAATATTGGTAAGGTGGTCGCCGATTTTTTCTACATTGTCAACTAAATCTATGAATATCAATCCTGCCTCCGCCGAGCAGACTCCCTCGGTCATACGCTGGACATGGCTACGCCTGAATTCCAACTGCATCCTGTTAAGGTTGGCCTCATTTACTAAAGCCGACTGCGCCACTGCGATATCGTTATCTTTCAAAGCTGTTATTATATACTCTACCATCTCCACCGCTTCTTTTTTTAATTTCTCCGTTTCTGAAAGTGCCCATTCACTGAAAGATACTTTTTGTTCGATTTTCCGCTCCGCGATCTCAACGATATTTACCGCATGGTCGCCCACACGCTCCAGGTCGTTTACCGTATGCAAAAGCACCGGCAGTTCCGTAGAAACCTCATCGGATAATTGCCTCCGTGATAATGCCGAAAGATAAGAAGTGATTTCATACTGCATTTCATCGATAAAATCTTCTGTTTGCAATACGCTCGCAAGTTCTTTTCTGTCGTCGTTAACAAGACCGCTGACAGACTGTTCGACCGCTTGTTTTGCGGTTTTAGCCATACGGAGAATCTCACGTTTTGTCTGGTCGAGTGCTATAACAGGTGTATTAAGCAGATGTTTTTCCAGTACTACCGGCTTGTACGCCAGTTCCTCCGATGTCACAGGAAGAATCTTCATTACTATTTTTTCAAGACCACGGATAATCGGAAGAAAAACAATCGTGTTAAATATATTAAATACACTGTGAGAAACTGCTATGTGTACCATTATCGTACCCTGAGAGAGCTTGAAAGGTGTTATCCATTCGACTGCGCCGCCAAACCATCCCGTCCACACCAATGGCAGCATATAAGCCACTCCTATGGAATTGAATAACGTATGGCCCATTGCTGTCCGCTTCGCATTCCGTGATGTCCGAAGAGCAGCAATTTGGGCAGTTATTGTTGTGCCGATGTTATCGCCGAGAATAAACGGTATAGCAACACGAAGAGCCAAATCCCACTCCGTCCCGAATGCACCCTGCAAAGCCAGCATTTGCACAATCGCTATTGAAGCAGAACTGCTTTGCAGCAGCATTGTTATAACCGCCCCTGCCAACACCGCAAGAAGCGGATTGCCGCCAAGCCATATTAAAGCATCATTAACTTCCTGATTGTTCTGCAGCGGCGCAAAGCCCTCTTTCATAAAGTGAATCCCAAGGAACAATATACCGAACCCGAGCATGACCTCACCGACACTTTTCCTCCTTTGAGTTTTCCCAAGTAGATTAATCAATAAGCCAATACCAATGGTAGGAAGTGCGTAATTTGTTATCTTAAAAAGTGCGAATGCTGAGACCAGCCACGCCGTAAATGTCGTACCGACGTTTGCACCGAGAACAACACATAAAGCCTGCCGCAAAGTCAGAAGGCCGGCGTTCACAAAACCGACGGTCATAACGGTCGTAGCTGAGCTTGACTGAATCAGGCACGTCGTCAATGCACCGATTAAAATCGCGATAATTCGATGTCTTGTAAGGGCTGCAAGCAATTGTTTCAGCTTTTCACCAGCTACCTTTTTAAGGCCGTTCGACATCAGCCCCATACCAAACAAAAACAGCCCCAGCCCCCCTACCGTGCTGAATATCATCTCTTTAAGCAAACTTGTTCCTCCCATAAATGTTAAACCGCTTAAAAGCTTTAGTTACCGGCTGGCAGTTTTAGTCTTTTCAAACCTTCTGGTCAAGAAGCTTTTCATCTATTTATCTGAAAAGGGTGCTTTTTAATCTTCCCTATACTCCAATCACCGCAAATATTGCTCGGTTGCCTTATTTCTCACCCGTCAGGGCCTCGGCAATGTTAAGGCCATGGTCCTTTATGCGCCTGTAGGAATTCAGCATATCGGTGAAAATGAGGCTTTTCAATGGTGATGTATACTCTGTACCGACACGCTCAAGATGTTTTCTCCGGTATTCCTTTACAAAGTGTGTTATGCCTCTGCTTCGTTTATTGGCCTCTCTCAGAATCTCCTTATTATCTTCTTTGACGCTGTTGTTTATGAAATTGACGTACGTCAAAACACGGTTGTGAAGGTCGAGAATTTCTCTCCTCGCATCATCGGTCATATGAAGGTCGGTCTTGCGCATCTTCAAATTCAGTTTAAGAATATTGGTAATATAGTCGCTTATGGACTCGTATTCGTCGGCCATTCGAAGCTGTATCCGCCCGTTATTCATAACCTTGTGAGGAACGTTGCCCGAAAGAAGACTGCTCAGAAATTCTGTTATTTCCTTTTGAGTAATGTCCAGTTCCTCTTCCTGCCGGAAGATTTTTTCCTCCACGGCCTTCTTGTTGGTCTTGTTTTCAATAACAACTTTTAGTTGCTCGAGCATCTCAAGAACTATCTGGCTCATACGAATAATTTCATTTCTTGATTGTTGGATACTTATCGCCGGCGTGTCTAACATTCGAATGTCTATGAATTTAAGGTGCGGTTCTTCCTTGCGCACCTTATCTGGCATAATCCGTGGAAGCGCTTTAGCTAAAACTCGTGTGAACGGAAGAAATAGAAGAACATTAGCTACGTTAAATCCGGTATGAGAAAGTGCTATCGCTCTCATAGCATGAATAAATATCATTTTACCATTCACAAGTTCCGCTATCGTTATAAGTTCAGCCCCGAAAATACTTTTTACCAGGCCGATATAAACAGGGAAAATAACGGTTATCCAACCTACTCCGATTACCTTGATTACTACATGGGCAACAGCGGCACGTTTTGCATTTGTTGAAGCTCCTATGGATGCCAGGCAGGCCGTAATGGTCGTGCCGATATTCTGCCCGAGAACAAGTGCCGCTCCGGTCTCGAAATTTATCACTCCCGTACCCACAAGCCCAATCGTGATGCCAAGCGTCGCCGAAGATGATTGTACAATTGCGGTCACTAACGACCCTACAAGACAGCATCGTAAAATACCGAAATATGTATCCGGTGTAAATTTTGAAAACCAATCGACAAATTCCGGCATCTCTCTGAGAGGGTAAAAGCCCTCTTTCATCAGTTGAAGACCAAAAAATACCATCCCAAGACCAAGTACCATCAAAGCGCTGTAACGAATTCGCTCGCTCTTGGAAAACAGAAAAAAAAATGCCGAAAATCCCATAATCGGAAGACCGTATTTTGCTATCTGCAGTACAAGTATCCATCCCGTAATCGTTGTGCCTATATCTGCCCCCAGTACAACACCTATCCCCTGTCTTAGGCTCATCAGTCCGGCATTTACCATCCCAACAACCATCACTGACGTCACAGAGCTTGACTGAATCAGGCAGGTTACGCTTATCCCGACTCCGCAAGCGATAAAACGATTATTAGTGACAGCGTTGATGAGTTTGCGCATCCGCGATCCCGCTACCGCCTGCATACCCTCGGACATATTCTTCATACCTAAAAGAAATATGCCCAGACCGCCGATTACGCTGAATAATATTTTTATTATAAAACTGACGCTCAAAAACTGCCTCCTGAAATACCTCTCTCCGCCTGACAGATTAAATACCTGATTCGTAACCCGGTTTATTTAAAAAATCACCATCATTAAACTAATCCACACAAAACCTCCGCTCCCTCTTTGATTTTCTCATCACTGGTTGCATAGCTAATTCGAAAATGCGTATCTTTTTCGCTGAACACGTTCCCCGGTATCACAAGCACATTATTGGCAATTGCCTTTTCCACGAATTCTGTCGCGCTGCTCCCACCCGGTGCCTTAACAAAAGCATAAAACGCCCCGCCCGGCCGAACAAGATCGAACTTCTCACACAATCCCTCGTAAATCAGGTCGCGTTTACGCCGATAGGCTTCCACAAAATCACTCACATCGTAATCCAAAGCCGCTATCGCCGCCTGCTGAAAAGGCGTCGGAGCACAAACAAAAGTATATTGCTGAATCTTCGTCATTGCCTCGACAACCTCTCGAAGACACTCGTTGGCCGCCACATAACCCAGACGCCATCCCGTCATCGCATAGGCCTTGCTGAATCCCCCTAACAAAAGCGTTTTCTCATAATATTCGGCTATACTCGCACATTCTCCGTCATAGCAAAATCTCTCATATATCTCGTCGCTCATAACCAGTATATCTTTCGCAGCCGCAACCTCTGCCAACCCTTTTATCTGCTCCCGAGAATACACCACACCCGTCGGATTGCATGGCGAGTTGATTATTATCATCTTGGTTTTCTCGGTTATCGCATCTGATATCTTTTCCAATGGCAGCTCAAAATCCGGATAACAGTCGATAAATACACATTTCCCGCCTAACAGGTTGATTATATGCTTATAAATCACAAAGTAAGGATCCGGGATAATCACCTCATCACCGGGATTAATAACAGCCATAAATGCAAGCAGCAACCCCCCGCTCACTCCGCTCGATACAAGTATGGAAGGTTCCTCCCATCCGAACCGCTCGTTCACCTGTGCGGCTATTTTCTCTTTCAAAATGTTGTCGCCAGCCGTCTGGGAATATTTATTCTGGCCCGTCTCAATTGCCTCTATAGCCGCCTTTTTTAGCTTTTCCGGTACATCGAAATCTGGCTGACCTATAGAAAAATTTATCGGATCGCTAAGTGTCGCCCCCAGCGCAAAAACCTTGCGTATCCCGCTTGAGTCGATTCTATCTGTCCTGTCTGCAAGAATATCTTTCATAATGATGCGTATAATAGCTGAATGTTCGCAATAAGCAACCTAAAACTACTTTTACAGCCGTCAGCATCGAAAAAATTTCACAGAAACGCAAAAAATGCTTACCCCCCTTCTCAAATATATAAAATCAGGGCTGGACAAAAGCGAGAGAGGAAAATCTGCATTTTTTAACAAAAATCTCCTACCCCCCTGCCCCATTAAAAAAACCTCTCCTTTATCCTGGCACCTGTCTTACAGCCATCACCCCTGTCACAGCCCGGCTTGATAAAGTGCCCAAATTTCCCCCGCTGACAGTGCTCTGTTATACACACGAACATCATCGATTCTGCCGTCAAAATAAAAACCATCGGTCTGGTCGTAACCGATATAACAATTGTGTTCTACACCATTGCCCCCGATCGCTAAAAACGTATTTTTCAAATCTCCATTGATATAGATTTTAAGAGTATTATTATCATACGTACCGGCAATATGGTACCACTGACCTGTACTAATAGCACTCGTCGAAACTACTTCCACACCGCTAAGAAACAATGCAGGTTTATCACTGCTGCCTCGCACATAGAGATAGTAACCTTTATAGCTTGAGTTATACTGTGTCAGGACAGGACAAAAGCCGTCAAAATTGTCTCCATTTATCCACGCCGTTATAGTTATATTACTTCCCCCTAAAGCTGAAATTGAAGGAATAGAAACATAGTCCCCATCACCATCAAAATCCAGTGCATACTCTCCTACCTTGCCGACCACCCAATTCGGGTCGCCATTTAGTATGCCGTCTTTGCCCTTACCGCTTGAGTCATAGGCAGTACCGCCCTTACCCTCCTCAAACTCCCACCAAGCGACTGGATTCAGTGCCCATGTAGTGAAACTCCACACATCGCCTTTAGCGGTACCCAGCACATTTTCCTCATCTATACGCCAGTAATAAGTTGTTTCAATATCAAGCCCACAGGGGTCATAGCTGGGGACATCGAAATTACCCATATACGCATCGGAATAAATATTAGCATCGTTCACATCATTGAAATCGGTGCCGAAATACACATCATGTGAAAGCACCTCGTACATTGTTGTCCAGATTAGAGTTATGTTCGGATCCACACCCAATGTACCGTCAGCAGGATCGGGGTTAATTGCCTTAAAATCCAACATTTCCATTGTCGTAAAACTCCACACTTCGCCTTTCATTATGCCGTAAGTAGCGTTTTCCTCATCTATACGCCAGAAATAATCCATCCCAAGCTCAAGTCCGCACGGGTCGTAGCTGTTTACATCGAAATTATCCATATACTCACTGGATTCAACGGTAGCATCGTTCACATCATCAAAACCGGTGCCGAAGTAAACATCATGTGATAGGGCTCCGTATCCCGCTGTCCAGCTAAGGCTTGTATACGGATCTACAGCTTGTGCCGTATCACACGGTTTAGGCTTGGATGCCATAAATTCCGACACTTCCATTGTCCTGAAACTCCAGACATAGCCCTTAACTGAACCGCAGGTGTTTTTCTCATCTACACGCCAGAAATAAACTGTTCCTGGCTCAAGCCAGCAGGGGTCATAGCTGGTTACATCTAAATCGCCTTTGTACTTATCGGAAAGTACAGAGGCATTGTTAACTTCATCAAAATCGGTACCCAGGTAAACATCATGCGAACTTGCAAATTCTCCCGGAGACCAGCTAAGTACTATATCAGGATCAACATCGATTTCATTATTAACCGGCATTGGACTCTCAGCCGCAGAAATATAATAGTTCAGCCAGAAATCTACAAGCAGACCAAGGTCGTTAGTATCGACGATTCCGTCACCTGAGAATGGCGCTATATCTGCAGAAGGTGTACCTGGCTCATCAAGCCATTGTGACGCTAATATCGCATAGTCGATAAAGTTAACACACCCGTCCTTAACAATATCTGGGTCCCCAGTCATAGGATAGTGGTAGCCCATATCTACAACGCCCTCATCGCCCGCATGGTCGGTTCGTGTTGTAAATTCGTCCAGTCCCAGGTTTGCCGCCGTACCGCCTCCAGAATCAACACACGGGCTGGTTGAAGCCTGCCCCGCGCTCGTCTGGCTCAAATAATAATCACCCAGCAGCCCCGTTGCAAACAACGGGTCGGTATTAATATTGGTGGAACAACTCCAACTACAGCCCCCTTGTACATCCGAGTATTCAATAGTTATCCAGGTATAAAATTCCTCGTCGTAAATTCCTGCCCCAATTGGGGCGCTGTTGCCCCACAGGATACAGTTGCTCAGCATCGGATGGCTAACTTCAAGAATGCTTATCCCGCCGCCATACTTACCTGATGAGTTATTGATTAATGTACAGCCGGTTAGTGTTGGCTCGGAATAGTAGTTACACATCCCGCCTCCACTACCAGAACCGGATGTCGCCGAGTTTTCAACAAACAGGCAGTTGGTCAGAGTTGAATTACCTCCGTCGTTATACATCCCGCCTCCACCACCAGAACTGAATGTCGCCGTGTTTTGAATGAACTCACAGTTGGTCAAACTCGGATCGCTGTTATCATTGTACATTCCTCCGCCGTAACCGGCTGAATTACCAATGAAGTTACAACTGTTTAGCTTTGCATGACTATGACTCGCGTTGTACATCCCGCCGCCTTTGCCGTTGCCGACATATGCTCTGTTATTAAGGAAGTCACTGTCGCTTATTGTCGGCTTGCTGTTACTACAACATATGCCTCCTCCGGAGCCTCCTGTATTATCTATAAAAACGCAATTACTCAATGTTGGACTGCTCCAGTTAAAATATATCCCTCCACCAGACCCACGACTTGAGCGGTTGTTCCTGAATGTGCAGTTGACAATCGTCGACCCACTCAATACCGACTTGTTGTATAATCCGGCGCCGTAACCACAACTTGTATTATCCCCTGTTTCACCGCCCTTTGCCAGGTTATCGATAAACGTGGAATTTGTTAATGTTATAGTTCCATCAGCATGATACAGTCCGCTCCCATATCCATTGCCTCCTTTACAAACCACGTAGGTATTACCGTTGCCGCCAAGTACAAGGTTATTGCTGAACGTGCAGTTAACTAATACAAAATTAGCGTTTATACTATACATACCACCACCGTAGCTATGGCCGCCATTCCCGTCGCCGGAACCGCTGCCGCTGTTATCACCTCCTCGTATGGCGTTTCCCAAAAACGTGCATCCTGTTAATGTCGGACTTCCGCCATTAATGTAAAAACCGCCGCCATATCCACGGTCGCCATTTATTCTGTCTAATCCATTACCGTCTTTGGCCCGTGCCGAATTGTCGCTGATTGTACAGTTAATTATCGTCGGGCTGCCGTCCTCGTTATACAAACCCCCGCCTCTGTCCTCATTTGGATCAGGGCCGTTGGCGTGACCGCCTTTGATGCTCAGGCCGTCAAGAACCGCCGTCATATCCGTTCCACTGCTGGTGACGACGTGGTAACTGTTTTCTGACCGGTTAGGGTCATCAAGCAAGTCCTCCGCATCTGTCGCCTCGCCGTCATTGTCGTCAAGGTCGCCACTGAGTATCGTTTCATACAATTCGACGTCTCTCGCATTGGGGTCTGGTTCGCCATACCCTGCATATCCGCCCTGAATAGTCACTCCGCTAATTAGCTCAAACGTAGCGCCGCGGTCTCCGCTGCCGGCAGGTATCGCCGAATTGCTGTCGGGCGTATAGGTTCCCTCAGCAACTAAAATAATGTTCCCGTTTTCCGCTGCCTCCAAAGCGTCCTGAAGGTGCTCATAAGCATTGGCCCAGCTTGAACCGTCATTACCACCCTCAGCATCCTTATCTACATAGAGGTCTTTCTCTACAAATGGTGTAAGATATAAGTTTACCGCTACAGTTTGCGGGCTGTTTACCGCACAAGGGTCGGTAATCATTAGTTCGCAATCATATTCGCCTCCTGGAAGTCCTGTTATATCAACAGCGAGTGTCACTTCGTCTGTCTCTCCGGTCGAACTGCCGCTGGTTGGTATAACCTCTAGCCAGTTACAATCGTGGATAATTTCCCAATTAAGAGTCATTTCACCTATGTTACGAATGCCGAGTGTCTGGTTATCGGGATTGATCCCACCTCCATTTGCAGCGAAATTAAATTCAATCGCATCAAGTTCAATTATAGGTAAAGCTTCAATAAACAGATGTATATCAACACTTTGTGGGTTGTTAGATGCGCAGGGATCTGAAACTGTTAAGTTGCAATCATAATTGCCCGGTTCAAGTCCTGATATATCTATGTTTAGGCTTACATTATCGATCTCTCCTGTTGATTCTCCATTCGTTGGGTTGGCTTCAAGCCAGAAACAGTCCTCAATAACTTCCCACATCAGTGTATCATAACCTGCATTACGAATAGATAAAATTTGGGATTCCGGATCGGGACCATTGTAATAGGAAGAAAAATAAAACTCTCCTGGATTTATTCCCAAAACAGGCCCTGTTATATTGAACTCGTCTGCACCAATATCAATACAACCGTCGATAACTCGCGGTTCACCGTCGATATCGGTTTCTCCGGGCAAGGGTGTGTAAGTTGGGTCACCGGAGTTAATACACGATGAATCCTTTGATAAATGATAATCACCACCTCCCGGATACACAAAGCATGGGTCCGCATCAATATTGCCCGCTCCCCAGTTCAAAATGCAGTTATCTTCAACGTAAACGCCTGCCTGGCCACCTTGAACGTCACTGTATGAAACAGAAAGAGTCGAAGGTGCATAGTCAGCTATTACCGAAATCTGTGAGCCGGTCCCAGCGCTATTGCCCCACAATATGCAGTGACTGACAACTCCGTTACAGCGGCTGAAGGTACAAATTCCACCACCTTCCCAGCCAGCTGAATTATTCGTAATTGTGCTGTGACTAAGCGTTGGCGAGCCACCGACACCTCCATAATACCAATGTACACCACCACCAAGATACTGTGCGGTGTTATTCGAAATCGTGCAGTGGGTAATTATTGGAGAGGCGCCACTTCTGCATATAATGCCACCACCGCTGTCACTTCTCCCATAATTCCCTGTTATCCAACAATATTTGATAATAGGGGAGCTACTATTCCAACAGTTTATTCCACCACCATAGGCATAACCATTTGTGATGGTCAAACCAGCTAAGACCGAATCTGCACCTTCACCGGAGCCGAAATTGAAACCCCTGCGTTCATTACTTGAACTGCCGTTACAATCAATAATCGTTGCCGCAACCACGGCTGGATCACACGGATCGGTACTTCGTACGGTAATGGCCCTGCCGCCAAAGCTGATATTGTAATTTCCAGCCCCGGTATACGTCCCCTCGGCAATTACAACCTCGTCGCCATTAACAGCCGCATTTATCCCATCCTGTATAGTGGCATAGTCGTAACCCCCACCAGGCCCGCCGGGACCTACCGTAATCGTAACAGCCTGCACCGTCCCAGCCATATACATAAATACCGCTATCGCAAACGCCCAATTCCTGGAATTTCTCATACTCGCCATTTCTTTCATCTCCCTGAAATAAACTATCCGTTATCATTAAAAACACATCTTTTTTAGGAAAAAGCACTCACAGCATACACATAATGCCTCTCGCAGGCTGCTCCTCAATTTCAATATCAGCCTATGATACCATTTTCGACCGATTTGTCAAGGATTTTATAAGACTTTAACGGTATTTTTAAGATATTTTATTTTCCCAGCCATAATTACCCACATAATTATCGCGTTACTTTGACTCTTTAGGCTCTTTTTTCCGAAAATGCACAATTATCCATATATATAGTGCCATTAACATGCCAAAACGTAACGGTCTTTTTCCGAAAATTTTAAATTTTCATCAAAATCCGCTGAAAATCCCCAAAAAACAGCACACAATCCAAATCTTGACCAACACCTGGAAGCCTCCACAGGCCATGCCCGCCAACATACTACCCACCCCTCGACACCTTCGAGGCGACCTCCCCCAGACCATCCGCTCAAGCCCGCCGCCACGCTCACCTATCCTCGCCACCGGCGAGGAACTACCCACCGCCCACGCTCACCAGCACTCCTCACCCCACGGTAAGGTTTCCTATCCACCTCCCCCTACTTCACACCCTCACATTTAAAAAGCTTCGTTCTTCCTTCTTCTGACGTCGACTTATACTACCCGATATGTCCCTTTCCTTTAGCGACTTTGAACTGTTTGGATTTTCGGTCATTTGGATTTAGATATTGTTTAGGATGTAGAAATTATTATTTAGAATTTAACTGATCCAGCTCCATTTTTTTCTTTCCCAGACTACCCAAACTACCCATTTTAACACTTTCCTCACCCTCATTTTGAGAAGGCAATTTCACCCCATCGAAATCTCGCCAATTTTAACACCGAAAGACCTTTTTGAATCCGGTGTGCAACTTTTACAGAAAACACACAACAAAAAGAGTCTTTTTTTTTCAATTTTTCCCCTTTTTGTTAAAAAAGTGCTACGTTTCTTGGCTTTTCTTGCGTTTTTTTTTCCGTTTTCCCCCCCAATATCCAATCGTCAACAATCAATTGAAAGGCCCTCGTGGCGAATGTCATCGGCACCCCTTGCGCGGAGTTGAGTCCTAAAAGCCCCCGCGGCCAGCGGAGTAAATTATGCACATCTTTTTGCATCATTTTTTTCAATTTTTCATCATTTTTTTCTTTTTTTTAACTTTTTGTTCGTTTTTTCGTCTTTTCTTTTGTTTTTTTGACTTTTTTAAAATGCCCAACCTTGATTTTGGCCTAATATCGGGGGTGCCCAAAATCCCCCAACACAAAACTACCCTGATTTTTGACCCAAAAGTCAGGGTATTGAAAATCCTCAATACACGAAAACACACACCAACCGAAGGGCCCGGAACGCATAATTTAAACACGAAAGCGCACGCTTTTTACAAAAAATTACACAGAAATCTCTCGAAAAGAAACATGAAGGCACGTTTTGTAACCTTTATTTGCGCAGGTATTTGACATAAATTTTGTTGTTCAGACTTTCGGAAATATAGTTTAATGTTGAATTACAGATTAAAATATTGTAGAAATAGAGAACGATTTCTCATCCGGTCGGGCTTTTTGTTGATAAAACCCCACCGATGGCATAGAATCGTTGCCTGCTGAACACCTTGAAAATTATTAAGTTGGTTTGGTTATGGCAAAATATCGCAAAAAAATGTCGCTCTATGAGGTCATACGGGACGCTCAGGTTGGTCCTCGTGAGAGTAAGCCTACGGAGCAACTGGCAAAACCCGACAAAGATAAAAAAGCTGCAAAGCCTTCTGCCGGGTGGCCAAGAAAACCGAAAATTTTGCAGTTAAACGACGGTAGAGTGGAATTTTCGTTGCCGTATCAGATTGCGATTGTGTTGGCTCTTGGCTTGATTTTGCTGATTTTTCTGGTATATCGGCTGGGACAGATTTCCGGAAAAACAATGGATTTGGCGCCAATAACCGCGAAAAGCCAGACGCAAGCTGTTGAGCAGATGTCAACTGCCGACACCGCTGAGCAGATTACGACGGCTGTATCGGGTTCTGGTGAAGAAGTTGAACCGGTTGGGCCGAAAGGCAATAATAATATTGTGATAACTGAGTATCCGCGAAGAATCGACCTTGTGCCGGTTCAGAAGTACTTTGCTAACAATGGGATACAAACGGAAATAGTAAAAGTTGACGATTCGTATTTTCTGCGAACCGTTGAAAAATATGAAAATCCTGGAAGGTCTGGAACTGGCGGCTATAAGGCCAGACAAAGAATAATCGAGATAGGAGCCGATTATAAGGCGCCGACGGGTTATGAAACATTCGGAACAAAACCCTTCCAGGATGCGTATGGCAGAAGATTCGACGATTAGTCTTTTAACGGCCGTGAGTTAGGAAAAACAGAAAAAGAAAATTACACAGGAGAATTGTTAGATGTCCATTGATCGTTCATTAAAAATTAAAGGGGCCCTGATGAGGCACCGTAACGTTTTAACACGTGCAGAACGAATTGAAAAACTCAAAGAAGAAGAACGGTGGGATGAAGGCGACTCACTTCTTGGGCTGCCGAAGGTTGCACATCGTAAGAGCCATGCCGGCCGTAAGGAAGACAAAGAAAAAGTAGCTGAGGAAGTTGCAGTCGTCGAAGGGGAAGCTGATGGCGTAACAACCGAAGATAAAGAGAGTTAGGCGTTTTAAAGAACTATAAGCTGTGATTTGAAAAAGTATGGATTTGACAAGTCACAGCTTTTTAACTTCTTATATTGGGGCGGGTTTATTAGCGGTGATTGAGCGGTTTGTCCTTTATCTAAAAGAAGATAGAGGGTGTCGCTATTTTTACAAGGGGGATTTTCAGTATCCTGGTTTTTTGGTTGAAAATAAGGGTGGTTTTGTGTTGGGGGATTTTGGGTACCCCCGATATTGGTCTGAAATCAAGGGTGGGGTGGAAAAAAAAGACGAAAAATTGAAAAAAAAAGTTACAAAATGACAAAGAAAAGAGGAAAAAAAGAAAGAAAAGACGAAAAATTGAAAAAAATGATGCAAAAAGATGTGCATAATTTACTTCTCTGGCCGCGGGGGCTTTTAGGACTCAACTCCGCGCAAGGGGAGCCGATGACATGCGCCGCGAGGGTTTTTTAAGTGATTGATGGCCGATACCTAAGGCACCGGTTGAATATTGGGGGAAAAACGGAAAAAAAACGCAAGAAAAGTCAAGAAACGGCGCACTTTTTGAACAAAAAGCTAAAAAAATAAAAAAAACGTAACAAAATGGTTCGTTTTATTGTGTGTTTTTTGTAAAAATTGCACACCGGATTCA